>Ga0315315_10004709_pt1 | contig 12593 bp, 6 predicted proteins | sample M140m3416metaG_FD_203699 | JGI IMG/M metagenome (GOLD analysis project Ga0315315, IMG submission 203699) | Ammonia-oxidizing marine archaeal communities from Monterey Bay, California, United States - M1 40m 3416 | ecosystem: Environmental > Aquatic > Marine > Intertidal zone | place: USA...
GAAGCGTGTCTTGCAATTGGTGCGGAGCGTCGACGACAATGGATCTGATCAACATAACGCGGTTTGATAGCGGAAGGCCTCTTCCAGGGTTTTTCGTATCCGACCTCGTTGGTCTCGTCGCGCTGGTCGCTGTGTTCCTGTTACTGAGCAGTGGGCTCAGTCTCGCCAGAACGAAGCTGCTCCGAAAACGCAGACGGAAAGGGATCGCAGAAACCGTCATGGTGAGCGGCGATGACGACGACGATTCCGCGGGGGACTTTGAGCCGGAGCTCGTCGACCCAGTCACGGACTCGAATCAAGAACACCAAAACGACGTCCACGTACGTTGGACCAAACGTTAAATAATTATGGTTACTCATCGCCACGCAACACGCCACTCCCGCTCTCGCGAAGCGCTGGGGGCGACGGCGGCGCAGGCGGCGGCGCAGGCGGCGGCGCGAACGGCGGCGAGGGCGGCGGCGAGGGCGGCGGCGAGGCGGGCGGCGGCGGCGTGGGCGGCGGCGGGGGGAGCCGGCGCGGAGCGATCGCCGCCGGTTTCCCGTTCGGCGCCCGCTTCGCCTTGGCGGTGATGGTCCGCAGACCGGCGGGAAGCGTGCGAGGCGGCGGCGGCGGTGGCGGCCGTTGCTGCTGCCGCCGCGGCTGTGAGCCCCCGCGCCAAGAGACGTAGGCCAGCGCACCGACGAGGCCGAGCGTCAAAAGGATGCACCAGAACGGACCCCGACACCAGACGTTGGAGAGCGAAGGCTGTCGGCCCTGCTGTTGCTGCTGCTGCTGCTGCTGCGGGTCGGACTCGTCGATGGTCTGCAGACGCGCGTACTTGGAGTGGGTTGCGCACACGTTCATACTCGAAAACAGCGGTTTGACTGCCGGTTTTAGGTTCAGTCTCGATAGGTTGGTTGCGGCCGTTGCGGGGACGGCGCAGGGGATGTTGGCGTTGGCGCTTCCGTGCACGTGAGTTCGCAGGAGGCTGCTCGTTTCCTCCGTCTTTGGGCGCAGATTCGTTGCCAGCGTGGAGCGGAGGTTGAAGCGAAGTCCGCGTGCGGGGTCGGGCATGGTGCGCTAAACTGTTTAAAATCTGATGGAGCGACGCGTTACCGCACGATTTAGCGCAGGCTCAGAGAGAGGAAAGGAGATGCAATTTTCAGACTTTCCCACGACAAGCGAGGCTTTCTTGTGGTTGGGAAAGCACTGGGGGTGCCAGCTCGAGTGCTGCAAACCCCGCCTCGAGATCAAACGTTCGGGCCCGCCCGCGCCGGAACTGCCGCCCGAGCTGCAATGCGGCACCGCCGCGGAGTCGGAACCGGAAGAAACAGACGAGGTCGAGCTGCCGCCCATTGAGCGCTGCGCTTTTGCCGTCTTCGACACGGAGACCAGCGGGCTGTCTAGCTACGACGTCGTGCTGCAGTTTGCGATGGGCCTTTTCGACGACAAAGGCAAGCTCCTTCTCCTCTACGACCGCATCTGGAAGATCCCCGCCGACGTCAGGATCAGCAAACGAGCGTTCGCGGTGCACAAGATCGACTACAAACGCATCCGAAAAGACGGCATGGACACGGCGCCGCAACTGCGGATCGTTCTGGGCATGCTGCGTCGCCTCAAAGAGCGGAAGGTTCCAGTGTGTGCCCACAACAAATCGTTCGACGTACGGCTCCTCAAGCAGACGGCGCTTCGCCACGGGATAGGCGATTGGGACCTCGAGGCGAGGGACGTGCTCTGCACGATGCAGCTCGCCAAGCCGTACACCGGCTTCGTGTCGGCCAAAACGGGGCGGCCAAAGGCGCCGAGCAACGTGGAGCTTTACAAATTTCTGCATGATGGCGAGACGCCAGACTTCGGCGCGCTGCACGACGCGAGTACGGACATCAAGGTGACGGCTGCTTCCTTTGCAGCCGGCTGCGCGCGGGGATGGTGGCGTTGAGGGCTGCAGCAGCCCGCGCGTCTTGCGGCTTGTAGGCAGAGTATTGGTGGAGGAGCATGAAGATGCCTCCTCAGCGCAAGGTCCAGTTTGGGCTGCAGCACACGAGAGTCTTTCGGATGCAGCCGGAGCACAGCGCAATCGGACCGCTGCGGCCGTACAGGACGCGGCGACGCGGGGTGCGAAGCCCAGTCGCCAACGGCGAAACGGACGGAACGGACACGAAGAAGCAAAATCGCGCCCTTGAACGCGCCGCCCACGCAAACGCAATCGTCGTCAATGCCCACGACAAGGCCGAGTCCGTCATGGCGCTGCTGGGAAAGATGCGGTTCCATCCGCAGCACCGAGCAATCTGGGCGGAGACCGGACGCGACGCCAAGGAGGAGGACGAGAGGCGCGAGCTGGGTCTCTCCGAGGAGACGTGTGCCCAGCTGCGCGACGAGATCTGGGCGGAGCTGGACAGGGGCCGCGCCGCAACAGGAGGACGAGGACCGCAGGGTGTCGCCGTTTGAGCAGACGGAAGCCATATTGTTAAGGAACATGTGATGTGGACACGCGCACACGCACACACGCACACACACGCGAAACACACAGTGGGCGTGTACAGACACGGTGTGAGCGTGCGTTGTGAGCGTCTTTTTTAGGGGCACTCGCCATTCGTCGATTTAAAACTGAGCGCCAGGATTGACACGACAATCCCCATCGCATTTTTGGAAAGCAAATCCAGGACGTTGTACGCGGCATTCTTGGGGATCAGGCCGCGTCGGCCCATCCAGTACCAAGCGACGAGGCCGTAGCACGCCCACAGGAAGAGCGTGACGAGGAGGAAAGCAATCCCTTCGTCGGTGTACGTGTCGCCAATCGTGTAAAAGTGGGGGATGAACGCGCAGAGCAAGGCGACGAATCCGAGCGCCATCGGCGCTTGTCTCCGTAAACCGTTGGTCGGGGTCGCTCCCAGCCGCTCCGTCTCGTAGGCGTAGCCGATCGCGAGCATGAACAAATCCGCAAAGATAATGAGAACAACGAAGCCCCAAAACGCTGTCTTCTTCGTCAGCTCCTCGTTGGTGAGGCAGTGGCCCTCGCTCGCAAAGTAGTGCAGCAAAAAGTAGAGCGAGAGCAGCATGACAGGCGTCGTGAGGAGCCAGTCCCAGTACCGAAACTCGACGCCGAATTCGCACGACCTTCCTGTGAGCCGCATGCCCCACACGAACGAACCTGCAACGAAAAAGTACCACAAGAACTCAATCAGCTGCACGGCCGTCTCCATCCACAGGATCGTGTGGAGCACCTCGGGTAGGTTCTTGGCGATTCCAATTGTCACGAACGAGAGGACGAGGACGAGTAGCTGCACCACGATCGAGGCAACAAACGTCAGATTCTGTTCGTTCCACACGATTACGTCGTGGCCGGCGGTTTCTTCGCAGTTTGACAGGAGCATTCGGGAGGCGAGGTTGAGGTCGGCAACGTTGAGTTTGCTTTGGTACATGGCCGCGGTTGCTTCTGCAGTCCGCTTAGCCCTGCAGCCGCGCGTGGCTGCTTCTGCTGCTGTTCGTCTCATCTCGCCTCCTGGCGCCGCCGGCGTTATCCAGGGCGGCGTTCGACTTGCTGCTCTCGCGCTAAACGCCAACAGCTGGGCCTTTTGGCTGCAGGAGCGAATGTCGTTCCGGACGCGACGCACGCGCGCCTCTCTCTCTCTCTCTCATGGCGGTCGTCCCTCTGGAGGCAGTGCACGCGGTGCACCCAAAAACGAAGCAAGCGTTTCTGCTGCCCTTTGGCAAAAACTCGTTCTACATCCCCGAGTCGGCCGTCGTCTCGCTTCCGAAGCGGAGCAACAAAGTCGCCGACGGGCAGGCGCTCGGCATCGCGCTCGCAACCAAGGCCCCCGAGAACTGGCGCCCCTTTTGCGACCCGGACTGCCTAATGCAGATCCGCGGCAACGAGGGCACTTCAGTGTACACGACCTTTGAAGTGGAGGGCCACCCCGACGAGGTGCGCTACTTGCGCCACATCGGGTATCAGATTGCCGAAAAGGTCTTCAAGGAGTGGAGCAAGAAAGTCGCCCAGCAGATCAAGGCTGTTGAGAACGGCGCCGACGTCGCCAAGAACCCGCACGGCCGGATCGACCCCAAAGACTACAACGACCGTCAAAGGATCCGCTACGACGTGCTCAAGTGGCGCAAGGACGCTGACTGCCCAAGCCGCGCGCAGCTCCACCCCGAGCTCAACCAGTGGACGCCGGCCAACAAGGACGGGACCGACCAGGTCAAGTCGTGCAAGATCGACCCGCCGTCCAAGGCCCGCCCCAAGGGATCGAGCAACGACAAACGCGCGGGCGGCGGGACGGGCGGCGGGACGGGCGACAAACGCAAACGCGGCGCGGCGGACGAGGACGACTGGTCCATGGTGTGCAGCCCAGACGACGACGTCCAGTGGCGCAAGTGCTTCATGGTCGGGCCCAAGGGCAGCTACAAGATCGACGAGATCAACGGCAAGATTCACATCACGCAGTACAAGCACAGCTGCGCCGACAACGAGGGGGAACGGTCGCAGGCCAGGCTTGATGCCGAGGACGAGGCCGAAGACGAGAACGACATTTAGACGTCGTTAACTACGCGCAAAAACGCACGCAAAAAACGCAAGCAAGCACTCACACACACACACGCACGCACACCTTCGAACGGTGTTAATCCTTTTTCCCTCCACGAGGCAGTCATTGTACGTGTCGCGCGTTCTTGTGTTCGTGTCTGTCTAGCATGCTGTGTAGGAGTTGATTGGCAGCGGTGCGGTGCGTCAAAGCCTCGCGAATGTGTTCTTCCATTGCGCGAAACGCGTCGTACTTTGTCCAGTCGGGGTGCTTCCCCCAGTGCTGAAAGAGAAACATGGTTTGCGCGGCGCACACTTCGCGTTTGTAGTTGATTTGCATGAGGAGGTCTTCGCGCAACCGGGTCGCTGCATCGAGCTGGTCTTGCACGCACAGAAGCTTTTGGCTGAGCAGCGCAATCCTGTTGTTGCGGTCGGTGATCATCGCGTGCACTTGTCCCATGTCTACAAACGCCATTTTCTGGGCTGCCATGGGCTGCCCGGCGAAGGCGTCGTGCGGTCGCGGCAACGGCCGGTCTTCCCACGAGGCGTCGAGCGGCATGCAGGCGAGCTGCTGCTCAATCGTGAATTCGTCCTCTGCATCGTCCATCGACACCCCTCTCCTTCTCGTCTCTTCCGGCACACACGCACACGCTTTTTTCCTCTTGACACTCAGTGTTGCCCCCCCCCCCTCCCTCCTCCCTTCACCCTCTTACCCCTCCCTTTTAAGCGCACAACCCGCAAGCAGGCAAGCAAGTCGGTTCATTCGACCGGGAGGGTCCGCGCGTCCGTGGCGTTCATACCGCCGTCAAAATCGAACGCGAACGGCGCGCAGAGCGGCCGTCCGTAGACGGCGTTGCGCTGCACCTCCAGCACACGCTTGAGCTGCTGCCGCAGCGTCTCGTCGGTGGGCCTCCGCATCTCCGCGAGCGCCCGTTGCACCTTTTCGTCCAGCGAGACCGCGTCGTCCTCGGACGCCGCTGCCGCGGTCGACGGTGGGTGCGGCGCTTCCGAGTACGCGCCGTCGGCCAGCGGCGACACCATCCACTGGCGTCGAGTCATGGGCACCTCGTCCAGGTACCAGGTCCTGGCGCGCAGGCGCAGCGTCTTGGCGAGGTACCGACGGTAGCCGCCCTCCCACTCAGAGGTGGCCTGCGCGTCGGACAGCGGCGCAACAGGATCGTCACTCGACAGGGTTCCGAGCTCCCTGTTTATACTGTCCAGATCGGGTTTCGCTCGCAGCAGGTGCGAGTAAAGGGCGACGAACGCTTCCCGTCGCTCGATCTCCCACCGCATCGCCTGCACGGCCGCCAGCTCCCGGGCGCGCGCCATCTCCCACCCCAACTTGGCGAGGTCAATGACCTTGTTCCACTCCTCGCCTTCCGCGCCCAGCGTATTGTACAAAAGGGCGTCTACGACGTTGTCGACCGCTGGCAACGGGGGCACCAACATGGGCGCTCGCGGCCCTTTGAACGCGTTGTTTCGCTGTGGGACGTCGTCGTCATGGGTCGTAATCCCCGTCGATGGACCCGGGTGCGAGAGCTCAAAGGCCCTCAGAAGTTCGCGCATCGCGTCGCTGTTGGGATCGTCTGCGGCGCTGACGGCCTTGGCGTCCGCCAGCATCTGATTGAGCGCAGCGTTGCCCAGCGCCGCGGCTCGGTCGGGGTTCTCCGCCTGAAGCGGTGACAGAAACCCTTCTTCTTCTTCTTCTTCGTCTGCGTTCGCCCCCCCCTCCATCGGGTCGTCGTCGGGCTCCTCTGGTCGCTGCCGCTTCGCCGCCGCTGCCGCGCGCCGCGCGGCCCGTTTTGCGTTGACGCGTTTGCGAATCCTCGCCTCCAGCTGCTCCAGCTTGCCCTCGGTTTGCGCGTCCGTCACCCACCTGACGAGCGCCGCCATTTTGTTCGCGAGCGCTGAGATCTTGGCGTTTGCCTCTGTCAACTTCTTCATATCCGTGGTCAGTAACGTGAGCTCTGGACTGGTGGCGGGACCTCCTTTCAGAATTTCGTCTCTTTTTTTCGCCCGACGGACGAACTCTTGTCTTGCGATAACCTGTGAGCGCTGCAGCGACTTTGCCAAGCGCTGAAGAACGCTGATCCGGCGCGTCTGGCGTCGGTGGACCGCCTGTTTGCGAAGCAACTCCTCTTGTTCTTTGCGCGACTGCAGCCTTCGCACGCCCTCTTTTTCCAGCACGGACTGCACCAGTCCCGCGCCGACGAGCACCACCTTTGGAACGTCGACGACGCGTACCCCCCTGCTTCTGAGCTCTTCGCCGCCACGCTGCAGCTGATCGGCGACGTTTCTCACCGCTCTGCTGAGGCTGCGCTCTTCTTCTCCGTCAATCTGTTGGTCGTGCAGCAGTTTCCACAGGGCTTCGGCGGGCGTACCCGCTTGCTTCAGCAACGGAAACAGCTTTGAGATGGCGTTTGCCGTGGACTCGAGCAAGGCCCTGTCCGTATCGTACGGGAGCGAGTCCAGATCGAATCGCAACAAACGCCGTCCGACGGCTTCTGCGCGGTCGTTGGCAACGAGAATGGTCTGCGCCTTGATCTCGAGCTCGTACTGAAGTTGGACCCCCGCGTCGAACCCCACGACGGTCCGAAAGGCCTCCATGTCGCCGGCGAGCCCGCGCAGCCCTTCTCCGACGCCCCGAGGGGAACGCATCGCCGCCGGACGGAGTTGGAGCGGGTTTGCAAAGTGGTCGTTTTCGTTTCTCCTGATGTCGTCGAGTGCACCGCAGACGGTGTTCGTATTCGTCTCCGCAATGGCCTCCGCCACTTCGCGCATCCGCAGCTGGACGAGGTAATCGATCCACGCATCGCAGATGGCAAGCAAAACCGGTCGCATGCGCGTCTGGAGCGGGTGGTAGGGACCGTTTTCCTGCGAGTGGGCAAGCGCGTCCACAAAAATTTCTGCAATCGGGTACGCGTCTTCGGTGCGTCCGTCCTTTTTCGTTTCAGGAAGCGACTCGTAGAGCTCGCTCGTGAAGCCGTCCGTGATGCCGTACCGCGCCTGGTGCGACCAGTCGTCCATGCCCTTCCGGATGCGCCGATTCGCGGCCAGGGCCTCGCCATCCGTCGTGGCCTCCGGCGTCTCGCCCGAATCCGGATCCGCCAGCAAGAGAGTGACAACCCGAACGATGTGCGTCCAGAGCGACTCGGTCTCTGACGTCATTTTCACCAACAAGACGGTCACGTTTTTGGCCGCGGAGCGCATCATTGAGTCGACCTCGGCTGTGCTTGGCCAGGCGTACTTCAGTTTGAGGAGGTCCTCCACGTAAGGCAGCGGGTTGCCCGGTGCGGCGACGGCGGTCCGGACGCGCTCCAACAGATCACTTCCAGCCTGCAGCTGCGCGTGGACGCTGGTGTACCACTCGAGCTGGAGCCGCACCTGCTCGGCGTGATCGACCGTGTCCATCAGAAAGACGGCAACGGGCAGACGGTAGTACCAAACATCCAGCAATCCGTTGGTGGATTCCTTGGACATCATGGATCTGCAGTGGTTGGCCCTGTCAATGACTTTCTTGAAAGCGTGTGACTTGTCCTCCTCGAAGAGATCGTCGGGAACGGACGTCTGCAACCACCTGCCGAGGTTCATCACCAGCCGCAAGGAGTGGAAGCGCAGCGACTCGCTGCGTTGCTCGAGGTGGCTGTTGGTCTCCGCGAGGTTGTCCCAGAGGCGCAGGTCGGCCGTGTACCGCCGGTGTGCCTCCTCCCATTCGGCCACCTCGCGTTTGAGCTCTTCGCGCGGATCGCTCCCGTCGGGGCGCTTGCGGTTGCCAAACTGCTGCTTGTGCCGCATCCACGAGGATCGCAGCCGCTCCGCCGGACGCACCGAGTGCTGCAAATGCTCGGGCACGTACCACGTGCCGTTTTCGGAGTTTTGCAGCTCGGGCGGCCCGTCGTAGGTCGCCCAGCTGCCTTTAGAACGAGGCGGCGCCACCTCCGTCGGCAGTTTGTAATCTGGGTTGGGCACCAAAATCTTGCGCGTGCCCCGCGACGTCTCGACGGCTCGGAGCTCGTACATGTCAAACTCTCTCCAAAAGGCCTGGTGCCCTTCGACGTGTTCGGTGCCGCCAAAGTAAGCCGACCAGTCGCTCTCGACTGTTTCGACGGCCTGCATGAAGTCGTCGTAGTCGAGCGCGAGAACGTAGCAAGGCGCCACCAACGTCTCCATCGAGTCGGCGGTCCGCTCCGGATCGATTTGTGTGTTGGTCTTCTTCGGCTTTCCTTTTTCTGATTTCTTGTCCGACGGCACGCTGAGATCGGCACCCAGCTCCTTGTTGTCGCGCGGCGGCACGTAGCCGCGCTCGCCGAGGACGAGTCGCTCCGAGTCGCCAAGCCAGTCCGGGTCGCTGATTTCGAGCTCCCCAGTCTGGTCCCACTTCTTCTCGAGCCTCACCCACCGTTTCCACACAGCGTTTTGCGACGCGCGCGAGAGGCGCTGAAAGTAGATCGGGTGGCGCTGCATCTTTTTGTCCGACTGATGCGGAAACTTTGCCTCGGACGTCCCGAAGTCGTCGAAAACGACGCTTCCAAACGCGTACTCTCTTTGCGTGGCTCCGTTTGCAAATCGGAGCTTGCCCGGCGCGGCCGCGACGGCTGCCGGCTGACGCGATGCCACCTTCTCGGGCCACGGCTTCGCGGCGTCCATGCGGGCGGTGAGGTTGACGTCGTACAGCAATCCCGGCGTCAGGTCGACGTCAAACCCAAACTCCGGCATGTGCCACTGCTCCACCGTCCACCACTCGGGCGGACCCGCGCGCGTGTCTTTACCGTCGGTGTCGTACTCGGGATCCGGGTCGCGCAGGTAGTCGTGCACCCCGCGCGTCAGCATGACGTCGGCGATCGTGTACACGTCGGCGTCCTTGCTGCACGGAAAGAAGCTGTCGAGGCCGCCCTTTCCAAGCCCGGGTCCCGTGTCGAAGCGACACGAAAAGTAGACGCCGGCAGGCGCGTCAACGCCCCGTGGCGTCCGGATCAGCGGCGTTTTCACGCCGTGGTCGTTTGTAGTCGTTGAGAAGTATTGCATTGCCTTTGCATTTTCAAGCACGTATCGGCGAAGCGCGTCGCGCAGCGTTGTCGGCGCGAGGAGACGCGTCTCCACACTCGCGTCGAATTGCTCCGTCCACTCTCGGAGCCGTCGCTCGGGTTGGCCCGCCGCGAGGCTCGACCGCCACTCCTTCATCTTGAGGTTGTCGTCGGAGTTTGGATCTTGGCGAAACAATCGGTACTCGGGACGCCGGCTCCATTCTGCGCTTCGGCTGTGGCCCTTGAACATCGTGTGCATAACGTGAGAACGCGCGTCCATGTCACCTCGTTGACAGAGCACGGTCTCCGGGTACCGTTGACCGAGGGAGCTGTGCAACGTCTCGGGCGGTCGCGGCGCGACCTTAAAGGCGCGATCGTCCACCATGTTCTCAAACCAACGCACAGGGCGGTCTGGTTTTTGACGCCCTACGATTGGGCCGTAGTCGACTAGGCCAGCGTCGACTTCGCCATGGGAGGTGCCGTGGGTCCTGTCGTGGTGTAGGTTGAGGTAAGCGGGCAACTGCGGCTCGCGGTTTCCGGATCCCACGTCGACCTTGTTGCGAAACCTGGTGCTGGCGTCGGGCAGGGTGCGCAAAGACAGGAGCGGCAGCGGACTCCACATCGTTTTGCGGTAGAGCTCGGAGTACCACTTGTTCCACGAGCTGTTGACCGACGGCTTTTGGCGGGCGGTTTGCGACCTGTACTCGTACGAACAGATGCGCACGTCGAGCTGGTACTTTCGTTCGTCGTTGTCGCCGCTTCTGCCCGCGTAGGAGCCCGATTGCACGCCGCTGAGCTTGAAGATTGGTTTGCCTCGAAACTTTGCGGGGCCGAGACGCGCAGCGTTCTCTGAGCTGTCGCGATAGCCTGCGACGCCAAACTGATCACTAACCTTGTCGACGAGGACCTGCGTGTAGTTTTGAAAATACTCAAACAGACCGGGCGATGCTCCGATGCGGAAGATGGTGCCCCACCCGGGGTCACCTTCTTCGTTCATGTAGTACGCCACCAGAGGCGGGCCTTCTGGGTTTGTGAGCACGGTTTCCGCTGCGCCTTCCAACGCCCTTTGGAAATCAGAGCAACTGACGTTGTCAAAGTTGACATTGGGCAACTTGCGCACGGCTCTCTCTGTGCATTCGACAAGCGTCGACAACGCGAGCTTTTTTGCCTCCGGCAGCTTGCTCAGGTCGACGCCGTAAAAGTTCATGGAGCCGGGCGTGAGCAACGGCACGGCCGAATCGGAAAACTCCATCTGGCCGATCTTGTTCGTGCCCTTTCCAAACTCGCCATTGTGCAGATACGGCGTCATGTGCGCTGGCTCGAACATCGTGTGGTTTTGAAGCTCGCGCCAGTAGCACGACTCCCAGTGCGACTCGTTGAGTCGTATGGGGACCCACACGATGCGAATGTTGCGCGTCGCGTGGCGGACGGCGCGGTCGCGCCGCACGCTCTTAAGGTTGCCGTTGACCACCACAACCGAGCCGTCGTCCTTCTTCGCCCACTTGCGGTTGGACTGCATGTCGGGATCGACGCGCACTGTGGCGGCCAGTCCTTGCTGGCCCCTCTCCTCCTCTTCGACCGCGCCGAGAAAGTCGCGCTTGGACCGGAACGCACCGCCGCGAAACTTGCGCCCCCTCTCAGACCTCTGCGGCGCCTGTTTGAACTCGATGCGACCGCGAAACTCTTTTTTAACGCGTTCTGGGTAGAAGTTCGGCGGGTTGCCGCCCTGCAGAGCGGCCAGCAGGTCCTTAGCCGACGGGTGCTCGAGGCGCTCCGTGCCGCCCCCGCCCAGACCCGGTGCGACCGTTGAATCCTTGCGCTGGATGGAGTACCACCGGATCTCGTGCGGGTCGGCGGCCGTCGCGCCGCGCCTGCGAAACCCGGTGTGGAACAACCTGGGTTCGTCGCGCGGCCCCAATACGAGGTCCTCCTGCAAGGACCGATCACTCAGGAATTTGACGAGTTCTGTCGTGCGCAGTTTGTTGACGTTTTTGATCCACATGCGCCACACCTCCTTGGCCTCCTCCGACGACCCCGCGTGATGAATGTTCGTCTCGACGTCTCCAAACGTTTCGAACGCGTCGGCGGAGAGCTCGACAGCGTCTGTGACGACGAGATCCGAGGGCGCCATCCCTTTGCGATGCGCAAAGACGGCTTGCTCTCTGGCGAGCAGCCGCTCCGCGCGCGATTCCTCCGACTCTTGCTCCTCCTCCGCCGCGGCAAAGCCCGGCGCAGCCGGCGCTGGGACGACGCGCGGCAACAGCGCGGCGGGCTGCTCGGTGCACTCGTCGCCGTCGCCCGACGGCATGGTCCCCATGATCACGCGCTGCACATCGGCCGTCGGAGCAAGGGCGGCGCGCCGTTGGTTGCGGTCGTTGGCGGCGGTTTGGACTCGTCTCCGATGAGCTTGGCCTTCAAGCTCAGCAACGCGGCCGGCGGCCGAAGCCGAAGCCGAAGCCGAGGCCGAGGCCGAGGCCGAGGCCGAGGCCGAGGCCGAGGCGGCGGCGACGGAACGGACGGGCGCCGCGTTCGCCCTGCCGAGGCGTTGCACCTGCTGGAAGCGCTCTGCGTCCGTCGCGGCGCGCCTCAGAAGCGGTGATGGTGGTGGAAGCAGCACGGTCGCGCCGAACATCGTTCGAGGAGGCGCGCGTGCCGCGACCATCCCCTGCATCGTCTCGACCGTGTCGGCCTCGGCTCGCGCCTGTCGGTGCGCGGGTCCGCCGAGGCCGTGTTGTGCGTACTCGCGTTCGGCCTGACGGAGTGCATCTTCCGTGGGCGGCGGGATGGTCAGGCTGGAAATTCGCCTCTGGACGCCTCCAAACGGAGCGTCGTCGTCGTCGTCTTCGTCGTCGTTGTAGTCGGCATCGCCTTGTCCAAGGGTGGACGAGCCAGCTTCCTCGGAACTGGGTCGTTTTGTGCTTTTGCGTGCGGACGGCATAAAAAAAAGCGGGCGGTCTCCGCGGAAGGTGTGAGGTGGGAGGAAGGAGGGAGGAGATGTGGGGGGGGGGGCTGTCGCGAGCAGCAGCTGCGCGCGCAGCTCCCAGACGGCGCTCCCTTTGCTTGAGGGGCGC
>Ga0315315_10004711_pt1 | contig 12591 bp, 13 predicted proteins | sample M140m3416metaG_FD_203699 | JGI IMG/M metagenome (GOLD analysis project Ga0315315, IMG submission 203699) | Ammonia-oxidizing marine archaeal communities from Monterey Bay, California, United States - M1 40m 3416 | ecosystem: Environmental > Aquatic > Marine > Intertidal zone | place: USA...
TCGCCTTGTGCGGCTTTCTCTTCGAGCTTTGCAACTGAATCATTTACCGCCTCAAGAATGTTTGTGAGAGCGGGTGTTACTGTTAAGTTGGCAAACGCGGCTCCAACTTTCTGAACGTTTACCAAGGTTTCATTTACTAAAGTCGATAGGGTCTTATTTAACAACTCGTTTCTAGCTATGGCTTGATCTGTTGAAGTTAGGGAGACGTTTAAAGCCCTATCGTAAATTGAATACTGCTTGCCCAAATCACCCAACGCGGCTTTCAAAACGTTGATTTGGAAAACACCACCGACGAGCTCGGCAGTAACAGCCTTTTGGCTGGGCTGAAGCTTTTCGTAAGTGTTAGCAAAGTTTTGCAACACAGTCATTGTATCTAGCATCGCGCCCGATTGGTCTTTTACAGCGATGCCAAACGCTTCAAGGTCAGCAATTACTTGCGGTCTTTGAAGTCTTGTGAAAATCGTTTTGAGTGAGTTACCAATAACAGAACCGCCACGAGCAGTAACTTGCTGTGCGGTAGTAACAAGCGCGATAAGCTGATCAATGTTTACGTTTGAATCCTGCGCCGAACTACCCACACGGCGAATAGCTTCAGCTAGGTCAGCAGAGCTAACAGCAAAGGCGGCGTCAACATTAGCTAGCTTGTTTACCAACTCGGTGGAGTTGATGACCGTTTGATTAAAACTGTTTAAGGTGGCGGTGATTGACTCAACGGAGCTCTTAACGTCCAAGCCAGACAAACGCACAAGAATCATCGCGTCTCTGGTGCGCTTGAGGGTCTCTTCTACTGCTAGACCTTGACGAGCAAATTCAAGAGCGGCTTCACTAACATTGTTAAATGTTTGCCCAGTGCCTTTTGCGATTGTAAATAGCTCGTCACCAAATCTTCTGAGCCCTACGTTTGTTTCGTTTAAGATTACGTTGATGTCTGCTAATTGCTTCTCAAGATTGATTGCTGCACCTACAGAGGCAGTGATGGCGCGTTGTACGCTATAGATAATACCCGCAGACGCACCGAACGCGATAACACGAGCATTTGAAGCTTCTAGAGACTTGGTGAATTCGTCAGCCGCGCCAGTGATCTGGCCGAGGGGCTGTACATAATTTTTGGCAAGAAGTCCACCACGAGAGGATATTCCCTCGATTCTTCCGATGGCCTTTTTAACGCTTTTTTCGACATTCGCTAGAGAGCGAGCGTCTGGAGTAAAACGTATTACGCCTTCTGCTATAGGTCTTTCTGCCATTTCCTTTTACCTGCCTATAATTACACGAAATTTCCCTACTGTCCGTGCAATTTCATAATATCTTCCATACTCATTTCGCCTCCTTTTTTCATTAATTCATCGTTAAGATCGACAGTTTCTCCGATATCTTGGGTAGCAGAAATACCAAGAGCCTCTAAATCGTCTTTTGTGGCCCCAACAATCGTGCTTGCTTCACCAGATTTACTGTCTGCTTTGAGTACGGAGTCTTTATTTTGTTCAATTTCAAACTGATCTGTGAGCTTGTCTGGGTCGTCCATCATTTCGTTTGTAACGGGATTCTTCATGTCTTGCATGATTTGCTTGTAATAACGACCAAAAGAAAACAAATCAGCTTGGTGATAGCTCAAGTCAATAACAGGTTTGCCATAGTAGATGAAAGGGTTGTCTTTGCAGAGGTAAAAATTATTAAGAAAAAAGTGTGAAAGCGCGATTCTCTTGATGTTCCGCTGCTCAAAACGACGAGAGATTTTATTAAAATGCATAATTATAACTTCTAAATCTTTTTCACTCACCTCATCAAACTCTGCTTCTGAAAACAAAGGTTCTTTAAACTTCGCGTCTTTAAATAACGAAAGGTAAATGTAATAGTCGTTGACCTTCTTGTCTGAGTAGCTTTCCGAGGTTAAACCAACCAAGTCATTCTTTTCCATCAATAACTTTTCTAGCTTATTTATTTCCGCGTCGATTGATTCTTGTACCTTTTTTCTTTCTGATTTCAACGCCATTTTCTTTTTGGTGTCTTCCATCTTAGATGCAAATTCGCGTGCAGATTCGATATCTCTTTCGTTTTCGTGTGTCCAGAGCTTGTCTTTGATTAAGTCTTCAACTCTTTCTTTCTCTGTGGGTAAGCCTCTTTTTTCAGCAAGTCTTTTGTATTTGAGCTTTTTAACGTCAAGCATTTCGGTATCGTGCTGAGTTAAATGTTTGATGATTACTTCGCCGTACTTTTCAGAGAAAAAATATGAGCTTCCACGGACTATCTCCCCGTAAACCAGCCTAAGCTCTTCTTTTGGAAGCAATTCACTCATGAGAAAAAAAGCCCCATAAAGGGGCTAAGAACGATTCACCCAATAACTGGACGACTATTCAGTTTCGGGTTTTTCATTCTTTTTGGGGGGTGTGGGGGTTTCTTTCACTTTGGGCGTGCCCTCTGCCTCGGCAGAGTCTTCATTAACTTGCTCGGCTTTTTCAGTTTCAACCAGCAGTTGTTTGAACTCGTCTTCGCTGTTTACCTTGCCTACGTACCAAAAGCTTACGTAGTATAGAAGTTTAGATAAAAGCTCTTCGGTATATTCGTCGGTGGCTTCTTCCATTTCATCGTAAACGGCAAGCTTTTCTTCATAAGTGTCACCAGCAAATACTGAAGTCATCTTGTCATCTTCATCTGAAAGATAGCTCATATGAAGAGTCCACCATAAAATTGTTTTGTTTCTGGCTCGGTTTTCAGCGGTCTGCTCAAACAAAGAGGACTGGGCCATTTCAAAATCTGTGAGTTCTTTTTTAATCACAGCTAAATCTCCTTGGAGTTCGGCCAGTTTTGCTTTTTGAGCTTTGGTTCTTTTCTTTTCACCCAACTGCGCCAACCTATCATGATCTAACTGAATGTCATAGAGTTTCAGATATAAATCGGCGTATTTATTTTTATCGTCTTCGGAAAGGATGCCCCCATCGTTTGAAAATCTTTTAGCTAAGAGAGCGCGAGTCAATAACCCCGCTTTGATACCCTCAGACAAACGCACACCATAGAATAGCTCGGCTTCGTCGTAAAGTGAGCGGTTGGGTTTCCTGAGAACTACCTTCTGAGATACAACGGTCTCGACATCTTTTTCCACCGTTACGGTTTCGCCTTTGTCGTTCTTAGAAGATTCTTTTTTAGTTTCCGTTGTAGTTCTTTTGATTCTGAAATCAAATAGTTTTTTCATATTACTTAAACCTTATATCCAAGTCCTTCAAGCAATCTTCAATTTCCCTGATTGCGTCATTCCCGTGATCCAACACTCTTTTCCTACAGTGCTGAAAATCCTCATCTGATATATCATAGCCCTTGGCTTTTAAATCTTCTAAAATAAAAAGAAAATCTTTATACAGGTGAGTGACTTTCCTAGATAGCTGAAAGCTGACGTAATCTTGAAGTTTTCGCTCCAATTCCTTTCTGTCTAAATTAGACATAACTGACCTTTTTCCTTATATATTTTTACACACAAAAAACAAAAAAAGCCCCCATTTCTGGGGGCTCTGGAAATAATCTTAAAGACTATTTAGATAACGCCACTCATGAAGAAGCCGATGTTATTCTGAGAAGGACCACCGACCTGAGCGGAGAAGTTGAGTGTTACGCTCTTGTTGTCACCAATCGCGGAGGAGAACTCTTCACTGTCGAGTTTGGCCTTTTTGATGTGGTAATCAACGTTAATGGTCGTGTTTTCTGGGTCTCTGAGACGCACGAACAAGTCGTAGTTCTGGTCTGTGCTGATCATCGCAGCCAAGTTACCAGTCGTCAATTCGCCAACGTTAGCTTCGATAGAAGCAGTAATGGTAACAGGGAAGTCAATTTCACGAGCAAACGCGAACTTACTTCCAAGTTTCTCAAGAGGAGTACGACCCAAGTCAAAGCTGATGTTGTAGCTCTGAATCTTGGCGTCACTCACGAGAACACCCATTTCGTCAAACGCGGTTCCGCCGAAGGCTTGTGCATTGTCAACAATAGCAAGCGTGACTTGACCTGGTCTTAGAACCGAAGTGTCGTCGTTGGCAGGACTGGCAACCTGAGTTGGCAGGTTAACTTGGTATGCTGTAACGGCTGTACCGTCAGAAGGATTAACAGAAGGAACATTAAATCCAGAAGCACCAGAGTTAATAACCATGTTGAGCGCTTCCACGTTGACTGTAGCAGTCGGGAAGTTACCCACAGAACCTTCAGCGGTGTACGAGGTGATAAACCCGTTACCAATACCAATAGTGCTTTGTGTTAAGTGACCTCCGACGCCTTCTGCAAACGTATCAGAGTCGTCGTGCGAGTCGATACCGAGTGCGTCAGCACCCTCTTTAACGGTCTTGATGAAGTAGTTTTTCTCGTCTGAAGTCTTGTTCAAGATACCAGAAATACAAGAAATGTAGGCTGAATGATTTGAATCTAGCGTGGTAAACCCAAGACCAGACTCGTTGTATAAGTTAGCCACAAGATACGAGAAATCGAGCGACACCGTAGGGGCGCTTAAGATAACTCTATCGATTGATGCTAGCTCGCCAAATTGGTTAACGTCTTGACGTTCTAGGTTAAAACTGTAGTTCGCACTTTGGACCCTCTGTAATTGCAGCACGTCATCTCTGTCGTGTGGTCCTGCAATCGGTGTTGGGCCTACATAAAGTGCCTCGGATTGATAAATTACTCTATTTCTAGCCATAGTGATTATTCCCTATTGTTGATTATTACATGTTTTTTTTACTTTTGAGAACATATTTTACTGCCTCGGAGTTCTGATATCGCTTATTTCTAGGTCAATTATCATGCTGAAAACGTTTGGATTTATGTTGGTTTTCTGCGTGTAAGTGATGCCTCCGATCTTACTCGTGTAAACGTTATCAATAAATACACCCGTTGTGGACACGTTGTCGGGAGAATTTGCGCTGGTTAAACCAGTATAATTATACTGAACGTTGTTTTTATAATCCCCTAAAGCATTAAAGGGCATGTTTGCTTCTGGAATTAAGGGGATGAAAGTTCGGACTTTATCTCTAAGAATCGAGCCAACAGCATCAATTTTGTATTGATCATCAGATAAAACTATCATTCTGACATCGGTTTCTGTTTGGTCCGTACCACCAAAAGCTAACGGCTCGTTTTTGCTACCGTTATTTTTGATGAAAATAGCAGGATAAGTCATAGTGCTGGGCGGAAGCCCTGCCGCTGTTAAATCGGTTTTATTTCTTATGGTAAATTGAGTTTCAAACAGCAGTTTTTCTTCTAAATCGTTTGTTATATAGGTGTTAAAGTCTTTTACTGCAAAATCCCCACTTAAAGTGGTGCCTGGGTTTGAAACTGCACTAGAAAAATAGACTTGCCCTTGTTCGTAGTTGATATTAGCAAAATTAGAAGCGCCCCTAACCGTAACAGCACTATTTAGGTTTACTGAGTTTATAATGTCCGCGCTGTGTATATTTTTAATTGACTCATCTGCTACGAACTGCCTAAACGGGGAGCCATAAGTATTGTACCCATTGTAGAGGCTATTTACGTCATAGAAAAAAGAGCTAGTGTTAGTAAAAGCCGCGCCTTTATTTAGGATTGTATGATCCAACCACAGCAAAGCACTCGACATAACAACATTATCGTATTGAGCTATCATCGTCCTGTAATCTTTCCTCTAAATTTTCCTAAAATACTAGTCATGTATCTGACGGGCTTGAAAGTCATTGCTCTCAATCTGTTTTCTGTCTGTAAACCAAAGCCACTTCTGCTTCCAGAAAGTTGTCCAGACTTAGAGTGCAAATAATACCCTAACCCAGATATACCTCTTTCTACGCCTTTTACCCAGCTTCTCCCCTCGTAAGGAGATGGAGATAAAGCCTCCATTTCCGCGAAAGTCGGAAGCTGCAATCTGAACCTAAACTCCGCAGAGCTTTGACTCTTTACGAACCTAGAAGTTTTAAAAACCCTCGGTCTTTTTACTAAAAAGTCTCTTAGCGTATCAACTGGGCTTGACCCTTGACTAAACCCAATGTAACTATATAAATTACCGTATCCGCCCAAGGTTCCCGATAAATTCTCTGATCTAGGCCCAGCTTCAATTTCAGCCGTAACTGGGTGTTGGTTAAATTCATTTACTGCTTCTTTTTGAGCTTCTATCAGCTTTCGCTGCATTATCTTAAAAGCCTGATCTCTTAGGGGTTTTTGCCCCATAGACTTCACAGCCGCTTTTCTTATCCTACCTGCAAAAACTTTAGCCATTAAGTAGTGGCCCTTAGATAAAAGATGTAAAATACCGTACCTAAATAGTTCTGAACTTTATCGTCCGTTACCTTATTGAAGGTTTGACCATCTACTTCTATTTTTTCTACTTTGGCCCCCTTTATGTAGTCAGCGGCGTCTTGTTGTACTTTGATTTTTACCGTACCCGCTTCAAGAGTACCCACCTCGGTTGAGTTCTCTGTTTGTTGGTTTCCGTAGCTAACTAAAGCGTTAAATTCTTGTTTTTGAGTAATGTAGCTGATGTTGCCATTTTCGGCTGCATCCCCATAACCATGCAAAGCATTATTTTGAATGTTTGAAACAGATTTGATAGGCTCCCTATGAACCGTAATAGTTCTTTTGAAGGTGTCAAAATGATCCGATAGAACATTTGCAAATTCTGTTTTTACCGAGTTTGATATCAGGCTGGCCATTTTTTAATAATCAGAGCTTTTGTCTAATCTGTTTAGGTTTGAATTTGGTTGTTCTAAGCCCTCAACAGTGTCGTCACCAACAACTTGAATCGGTGCGGCTTTCAGCATTTTGTAGCTCGCAACTAAACTGTTGTAATCTTCCATCTCCTGTTTTTTAAGGCTTAAAAATAATTGACTTGTTTGGTTTCTATTTAGCTTTCTTACTGAAGCACCGTCAGAAGTCACTTCTACTATTGGGTCTGTAGCTGCTGCCCCCAAGGTGGTTCTGATCTTTAAATCGTAATAATGCATGGTATATAGCTTTTTGAGGATAGATTTTTCCTCTAAGCCTGGATCGGGAGAAATTTCTAAAGAATCGGCATCGATGCTATAACATTCGTTTATCGTATTATTGAGCGTACCCACGTTCACGCGTATCCAAAAAGCGATCTGCGGAATAGATACTTCCGTTGGTTGACCCAATTCACGGAATATTTCGTCAGCTATGTCTACGATTTTCATTACTAGTTAATTACACAGGTTTTGAGTCTTTGTTTTTTGGTTTTTTTGGGCGCTTTTGGTCCTCTAATACCAGTTCTATCCAAAATTCTAAGTTTTCGCTATCCATTTCGTAGCCTTTTCCAAGGTATTTTTTGAGCCTTTTCATCTTATTGGTAAAATGGCCCGCGCCTTTGCTTTGGGCTATACCTGTATAATACAGTTTTCTTTCTCCATAATGCTCAAAAAAGTCTGGGTGATGAAAGAATTTACGGTTTTTGTCTATAGCCACACACAGTATTGTATAATCGTATTTATCAAAGACTTCTTCTGGGTTTTCACCAAGAAATGTTAAATCAATCTCTATCCCATCCCATTCTAATTTTGTACCCAGAGGGTATTTCTGGATAACTTTAGCTCCTTGCACTTTCGCTTTGGAAACAGCTTTTTCCTGTTCTCTTTGTGAGGGGAAATATATGTCTATATCCCTAGGCTTTCTGCCGTCAAGCGTGTCTAGTACAGCCCCACCAGATATCCAGCAGTACGAATTGAACCTGCTTAAAAGCTCAAAGTGGATGCTGTCAAGATTTTCTTTTGCTAAGTTCATGGTATAATTTTTTTTAATAATTCGCTTGGAGTCCTGTGTGCTTTGCTTAAATATGCGTAAAGAAATTTCTTGATTTGGAGCTCGTCTGTGGGGGTGTTTATGAATTGTTTGGAATTTTTTATATCTTCAACATCCTTACACTCGTAAGTCGATGCGGAGTAGTCTGCTTTTCCTAATGTTACAACTGGCTTGAGATGGATTAGAGCTTCAAAACCCGCTCCCGAATTAATTGTCACAACAGCTTTAGATAGAGGTAAAAGCTCGTGAATAGATATATCTGAAACAATTGATACATTGTTAAACATTGGAAGATTAATTAAATTATTAACTACAGAGTTTTGGTCTTGATTTTCGCATGGGTGAGGTTTATAGATGATAGGTATATCAAATTTATCCATTATAGAAAGAGCCGTAAGTATGGTATTTAAATACCCCGTGGGAATATCCTTTTTATCGGGAGGCGGTCTCATTGTTCCCATGCTCATATTTTTTGGTGCTAGAAAATTGCTAAAATTTATAACTGAATCTCCAGCTACCTGTCCGAGAACCAATATAAAAGGATCACTTTTAAATCCCGTAAAAGTCGGCTGCTCGTATTTACTCAAATTCTTTTTTACAAATTTGTTAAACAGACGCTCATGCATTGCCAAAGCGTCTTCATTGGAAACTTCATTAATTTTTAACAAGCTGTGATCTTTAGCCATAGAGCTTGCTCCAGAATATCCGTTTCTATCACAAAACGTCCATCCTTCAATTGGAGAACGCATTACACACCATACGTTGCCGCAAACCCCATCAAGAAACTCGAATCTAGGCTTCATTATCGGAACCTCACGGTTTCCGTGCATTACAGCGCACACAATATTATCTGGCGATGGCTTTGTTTTACCGAATCCTTCTCCCCATTCTTTTATTATATTATAATCTTTAAAATCGCCATGAATTGATTCACATATGGGTCGCCAAAATGTTTCTGGATAATGAGAATTCTTTTGGTTAATAGCAGCTAATATGATGTTTTTTTTACTCATTAGCTGGGAATTGAAATGTTAACTGCTGCTGGTCAAGATACTTTGAGTATTTTAAATATTCTGGATGTTCAAAAAGTCGGCTAATCGCTTTCTCTGATATCTCTCCGTTCTCTCTGTAATAATTGAACCCTTTATTTTTGCTGACATTTAGCCTCTCTCTAGGTACGTGCTCTTCACCAAATGAGTTAAGCAGAAAGTCTCCGAAATTTTCGTTGTTAAATTCTGCTACATAATCTAGCAAGTGAATGTAATTCGGTAATTTCCAAAGCCTGTCGAAATCTTTGTTGCCAACTGCGTATTCAAAAATTTGTTCTAAGTTTTTTGGAGCGGGTGAAGCAGATAATTGAATATCATTTTCTCTAGACCAGTGGTATAAGGAGCACAGTAATTCTTCTGGTCTCCGTAAAAACGTGAACATAAACCAATTATTTTTTTTAAATTTTTTAACAGTGTCAATCGACCATTCTACGTGGTGGTTTGAAGTATACGCGTATTCATCATTCGTTTCCGCTATCAAGGTTAACTCTTCTTCAGTCCAATCTCTGTCTTTTACGCCAAAGGGGTTAAGATTTTTGTGCCAAGATAAATATTTTTTATACGGCCTAAAAATTCTATCTTTCATATACTCATTAATATAAACTCCCGCCGTTTTACCGTAATGAACAAATGCTACCTTCTTTGGCCCGCCCATTCTAACATAATAATTATACAAGTCTGGGTGGTCTTTCCTCATGATATCTACGCCGATAGTTTTTATATCTTCATTCAACTCTTTCAGCTTGTCGGGACGATTCCTATCAACTCCATCCGATATGTGAAAATGTAGGCTTTTCACTTTTTTTGGTATCTCATCCCTTCTCCAAAAACCTACGTTATGCTCTCTTGAAAAAGTTTGTATATCTTGCCTGTCTGGAATTCTATTCATGCCCTCTTGCTCGAAAAAGATAGAGTCATTTAAATAAATGTGTCTCCAGAAATTAGGGAACCCTTTGGAAGCGCAAAATACGTAACCAGCGTTGTAAAACCCATTCTCAAAACCATGAGAGCTATATCGTTTCGGGAAATAATGAGGGGATAGAGCTACTTTATCTTGAAAATATTCTTGCAAATTATCCAATACAATAATGTCGGAATCAAGAAAAAAAGTATTTTCGTGGGCTCCTAGCGCGAAATCCATTACTTCCATCTTCTTTAAAATTTCCGCAGGACGATGAACGTTATTAGCTATGCATTCATGATCCTTAAAAAATTTTTCTTCAATCTTCTCAAGGTCTTCTTTTTCAGCCGTTAGCTTAAAGAATAAGTTATGATGTAGGCTCTCCTGCGTTAGAAATGTTCTGGAAGCTTTATCGCAAATTACATACACTGGCTGCGTATGAAATTTTCTAAGGCTTTTGATCATCATGGCGGCTTCTCTTTTTATATTACTGGTAGTTACAAAACAGAAGCTTTCTATCTTGTGGTATATTCTAGGTTCTTCCTGAGCGAAGCCTTTTTCAGTAAAAAGCTTTGGGTTCGTTGCTTCATTTTTTACGCCATAAATTGAGTTCTGTAGGACAGAAATATTTTTAGGCTCGAACAGCCCTCCCCCTAAATCTCTTAAGCCAATTTCTTGGTCTTCTATTTTTAGTCTTGGGTTTGCCATTCTGGGCCACTTAAAATCTGTAAAATTTCTTGATGAGAATGCTCTGGTAAGCCAACAGCGTCTTGTGTTATGTTAAATATAAAATCTGGCTGCTCTCCTCCGTACTTCACAAAAAACTTTTCTCCGTTCAAAGAGTACCTTAAGGTCTCAGGGCTATCTTCTTCGAGCGTAGAGAAGTCAACATACTCAAGGTATTTAGTTTCTATAATAACGTAATTCATGCTGTATAAGTTGCCCCATAAACCCTAGTATTGTTTATAACATGGCTAGCTAAAAAGTTTTGTCTTAATTGAGAGTTTTTTAAAGCAGCGCTATAAACATGCACATGACCAATTTTAATTGTACCCCCAGAATAAGTTGATGTGCCCGCGTCTCTCCCTATCTGAAGCTCTGCGGGGTTAACACCAGACGTAGAAATAGTCGAAGAGCCAACGAAAGACCCGTTTACAAAAAAACTCCAAACATTACTTCCAGCATAAACAAGCGATATGTAATACCAAGTATCGTCAGCAAAAGTATAATCAAATTCTACGGGGGTTTCACTACCCACGGTTAATCTAGCTTTATTAGCAGTCCCTCCAGATTGACTAATGATTAGCTTCATTATGTTTGAGCTACTATACACCAAAGAAAAAGCTACATGAACAACTCCGCTGTCGTTTTTAAACCACTGAGCCAAAGTAAACGCGCTACCTGTATTTACCCCAAAAGGATCACCACCATAACTAGTTGACGCAGCACCAAAGTAATCATTTGTTCCGCTAAAAATCCAATGGCTAGGAGAACTGCCAGTGGCTACGGTATTAATTCTTCTGATATTTTTACCGCTGCCAACTTGGTTATCCCAGAAATGAGTGTTGACCCCAGTACCAGGTATCCAATTCCCAGTTAAACTAGTGCTATAAATAGCATCAGATTGTTGGCCCGTAGTCTTATTGATACCTGTCTTGTGGGCATGAATACTCATGATTAATCCTGTACCGCATAGCTACATACGACATCAGTTTCGTTTGTGCCGAAACATGTCATACTCAATAATGCAGTTTTGCTTGCAGCAATGCTTGTTGGTTTTTCACCAATAAATACCCAACTACTATTCCAAGTAAATGCTCTTGCTGAAGAGTCGCAAAGAATTTTTATAACTATTGATTTACCAGCGCCTTTATTTGCTGCTGCCGTATCAATTGCTGGAGCTCCATTTAAAAGAACTTTCTGAAGGGCGTCTTGATCAAAGTCAACATCAATGTTGGCCGTTGTTCCATAATCATGAACTGAGGTGTGTAAGTTGCCAGCTAAAGTAAGACCAATGTCTCCAATTGTTAGAATGTCTGTGCCGTCTACGTCAAACACCATCTTACCGTGGTCAGCGGTTGATGATGCTGTTGCAGTTGAGAAATGAATTTCTTCAGCAGTCTTATTGCTACCTCCATTCAAAACTTCAATAGTCAAAGACTCGGCGGCTGATGTGCCTAAACTTAATGACACATCCGCATTGTTTGCGTCTTTGTGTATGTTTAAGTCAGTACCATCAAAAGTTAGAACATTATCAATGTCAAAAAGCTGAGTCGGTGAGCCCGTGCCAATTCCCACTCTATCATTTCCACCATCTGTAAAAATGAGGTTAGCTTTGTTACTGCTCTGAACCTGAAAGTTGACATCATTACCGCCATCATTGACTACAACTTTGTCATTAGTGTCTTCTTCTAATGTTAGAAGGGTTCTAGCGCCACATACAAATTTCATCTCATCGGTTTTGAGATTTATGTAAGTGTTAGTATCACCCTTATGATAAATATATTGTGCAACCTCCATGTCGCCATTTACCGATAAAGTAGAACCATCAAAAGTTAAATTAGCTTCGGCATCTAGCTCTGTAGTTGTAGAGGCTACAGTAACTAGTTCGTTTTCTGTCGCGTTGTTTATGCTAGCGCTTCCCGCAGGCCCAGTTGCGCCTGTGCTTCCTGCGCTTCCTGCGGCTCCTGCGGCTCCAGAAGGTCCAGTTGCGCCAGTGCTTCCTGCGCTTCCCCCTGCACCTGCGGGTCCAGTTGGGCCTGTAGCTCCCGCGCTGCCGTTGCTTCCCGCAGCGCCTGTTCCGCCCGTGGCTCCTGCTGGGCCTGTAGCTCCTGCGCTGCCGTTGCTTCCCGCAGCGCCTGTTCCGCCAGTGGCTCCCGCTGGGCCTGTGGC
>Ga0315315_10004714_pt1 | contig 12590 bp, 10 predicted proteins | sample M140m3416metaG_FD_203699 | JGI IMG/M metagenome (GOLD analysis project Ga0315315, IMG submission 203699) | Ammonia-oxidizing marine archaeal communities from Monterey Bay, California, United States - M1 40m 3416 | ecosystem: Environmental > Aquatic > Marine > Intertidal zone | place: USA...
AGACAAGATACTGATTTGTTCTCTTTAACCCAAACTCGTAACAAAATAAACATAGAAAAGCCAGATGTGGTTATTGTAGCTGCCGCAAAAGTTGGAGGAATTTATGCAAATAATACTCAGAGGTTTAAATTTATTTTAGATAATTTAAAAATCAGTACAAATATTTTTGAAGCTGTCTCGGAAGATTCGAGAATTAAAGTAATAAATATTGGAAGTAGTTGTATTTATCCTTTGGGTGTAGAAAACCCAATTAAAGAGGAAAGTTTGATGACAGGAAAACTAGAGCCAACAAACTCTCCCTATTCAATGGCAAAGTTAACAGCTGTTGAATTAGGAAAGTCTCTAAAAGAAGAAAAGGGTCATAATGTAATTAATCTAATGCCAACAAACCTGTATGGGCCAAATGATCACTTTGAAGAGATGAACAGTCACGTAATCCCAGGTTTAATTTATAAAATGCATCAAGCAGTTACAAATAATCATAAAGAAGTGGAAATTTGGGGAAGCGGGAAACCGTTAAGAGAATTTATGCATGTTGATGATCTTGCGTCTGCAATAGTTTTTCTGCTTAATAAAAAGTTTGATTATGAAGTATTGAACATTGGGACTGGAGAAGAAGTGTCAATTAAAGAATTGGCTGAGGAAATAAAAGAAGTTTGTAATTTTAAAGGAAAACTCAAATTTAATAGTAACTTGCCTGATGGAAACCCTAGAAAGCTACTTGATTCTACAAAAATGAATAATTTAGGTTGGTCACATAAAATTTCATTAAAGGATGGATTGAAAAGCACTTATGAATGGTATATAAAAAATATTTAGTATTTTGGGTGTTCCCAGGTTGGAGTCAATAATTTTTCATCCAATAAGACTTTATCTCTTTTAGCTAACTCTAAATCACTATTAGCCATCATTTTTACAAGTTCACTGAATGATGTTTGAGGTTCCCAGTTTAAGTCTTTCTTAGCTTTTGAATAGTCACCTAACAGATACTCTACTTCATTTGGTCGATAGTATTTTTCTGAAGTAACAATATATTTTTCCCAGTCAAGATTAAAGTGATCAAAAGCTATTTCTAGAAACTCTTTTACGGTATGTGTTTCACCGGTAGCTAGTATCCAATCATCAGGATTATTATGTTGAAGCATTTTCCACATGCCTTCAACGTAATCACCTGCAAAACCCCAATCTCTAGATGCGTCTAAGTTTCCTAGAGTTAACTTTTCCTGTATACCTAAAACAATTCTCCCAAGTGCTCGTGTTATTTTTCTAGTTACAAAAGTTTGACCTCTTAGAGGTGACTCATGATTAAATAATATTCCGTTAGTACAGAACATCTCATATGAATCTCTGTACATTTTTGTCATATTGTGTGCAAAAACTTTTGAGGCAGCATAAGGACTTCTAGGATCGAATGGGGAACTTTCATTCAATGGCTCTCTAAGCTTGCCACCAAACATTTCAGATGAGGATGCTTGATAAAATTTTACATCTTTATCTAGGTACCGTATAGATTCAAGTAAAGATAGCGATCCGAGGGTACCTGTTTGAGTAGTGTAAATTGGATTTTGAAAAGAAACCATTACATGAGATTGTGCTGCTAAGTTATAGACTTCATCTGGTTGTATAGTCTGAACTAAGGTGTTTATAGATGAAGAGTCCATTAGATCTGAATAGTGAAGCTGAAAATTGCCGCTATCTTGATGTTTTGAAATTAGATCATCAATTCTATACGTATTTATACTTGAAGACCTTCTGACAGTTCCATGAACTTCATAGCCTTTACCAATTAATAAATTAGATAGGTAGCTTCCGTCTTGGCCTGTTACACCAGTTATAAGGGCTGTTTTATTCATATTTTTACTTTAATGTTTTTCTAAGGAAAAGTAGCCAATGAAAAAATAATAAATTAAAGGAAATTGGACACCATCCATAGTTATGTCTAAACAAGACATGAAAATACAGGGTATCAAAAACGAATAAACGGTTTTTCCTATTTTTCTAGATTTTAGATATTTAAATATTTCTAGGTGCAATAAAATAAATAGACTCAAATTTATTAGCCCCCCTCTTGCCAAAGTCGTAACAAAATAATTATGAACATGTTCATTCAGACCATCCCTTCCAAGCCTGCCAGGAGCTGATGGGTCTGTCATTACAGGAATTATTTCACCATATCCATAACCATGAAATAAACGATTTTTAGTCGTAAGGTCTTGTACTACATCTTGCCATATATCAAGACGCCAATTAGTTGTAGGGTCAGAGGAAAATAATCTTCCATCTTGAATATAAAATGTTAAGAATACATCTTGTGTATTTTTCTGATTCGCTATTTGGCTAACTGCGGATGATACATCTGTAATGGTAAGGTCAGGCTCCTCACTTGATATATAATCTGACCCCAAATTGTTAACCCTGAGTGAAGAAAAAGAAAATATAAATAGATTTATTACTAAAAGTATGAGCAGTATCGATTTATTGTTTTTAATATATTTAATATTGTTGAGATTTTCTATAATTAAAAACAATAATAGCCCTAAAACTGCACCTCTACTATTTACTGCTGCAAGAGGGAGGAAAAGGAAACATAAAAAGTTGAAATAAATTATTGAAAGGTACTGATTTTTTTGTGATTGCTTAACATAAATTGAACATACTATGACTATAAGAATCATGTCAGCTGCCTTCATAAATTGAAACTTATCTGAATATTTTGTGAATAAATCGATAAAAATATTTGGAAAATTACCTGTCTGAAATATGTAAATAACAATTGGAAGTATGGAAAATCCAAATAAAAATATAACATTCTGATTATGAAAATTAGAAACTATAACACCTAAATAAATAAATGAAATTGTCCAAATAAATGAACTAGATTTTATTTGATATAAATTTAAATTTTCATAATTTAGAAAAAGACGAATTATTATATACAAAATAATTGTACGGTGAATAAGACTAAATCTACTAGATCCAAAATTAAAAAAATTATTTGGTTTGGGATAAATTAAAAAATATATTGATAACAGTAGTGAAAAACCTACATACATTTCACCAAGTCTATATCCACTAAGTGACAGTCCTATAAAAGACCGTGTAAATATTGCTGTAAAAAAAATAAAGCTAAAAACCAGATAAACGAATATAAATTTTACTAATTCTTTAGGATGAAATGATTTATTTAAATTCACTAAACAAGTCCTCTTATGTTTCTTTTTAAATTATATGCATAAGCTCCAAGTTTAGTTTTTTTATTGGTAAAAATTCTTTTCTTCAATAGCTCTTCTTTATTTTCTATCATCTCAAATATTAGTTCTTCATACTCTTTTGACATTTTTTCTGCACTGAATGGGTAATTGATATTATTTTCTAAATGAATATTATAATTTTGTATTAATTCTTTAAGGCTATCTTCAAAATTGTAATTTTCAAACTGAACACCGTAACCTTGGCAGTATTCGGGTATACCTCCACTATTTATAAAAAGTAACGGTAATCCACATTGTGCACCTTCTATGTGATGATTACCTGAAGGTTCATTAATTGACGCTGTTAGATACACATGGTGTTTTTTTATTTCATTTGAAAGCTCCTCTCCTGCTAAAGGCGATATGACATTTGAATTTTTAAAAGTAAAATTCTTTGGTAAGTTTCCAATATATGTAAAACTAATAAGATCTTTGTATTCAGAAAGAGCTATCATTTCATCTAATTTTTGATAAATATCAAAACCTTTATTCCAGTTTGCACCCCAATGATGTGTTACAATTTTGAGCTTTTCAGATTTACTCCAAGGCATATAATTAATGGAATTGAATATATTCTTGTTTGCTCCTGCTGGAACTACAAAATTATTTCTTTTGTTTAAACCTTGATCTAAGTACAAATTTTTTAACCATTCACTTACAAAAACTGTGTAATCAGCAATAGAATTTGCACGTATTAAATATTTATTAACATAATTTGTGTTCTTTCTTTCATCACACTCATTAATCCTATGGATAACTAAAGCAGAATTGTTAACATACTTTAGATAATTTTCCACATCAATATGTGTATAGGCCGATGATTCAGATGTTCGTCTTGGTTCAGTTATTAATATTATGTCAATGTTGCTGTCTTCTAAATTATTTACAACCTGATGGCCATTTTTGACTAGATAATCTTTTAGGTTAATTGCAAATAAGTTACCGCCTCCCCATGGACCTTCTTTTATTTTTGTTCCAATGCTAATTTTCATATAAATCCCTAAATAATGAATCAAAGCTTTTCAAACCCATCGGCAGCATATACTGCTGAACATTTCTATAAGCATAATCAATATTAGGTAAAGCTTTTTGAAAATTTTTCATATTATAAATTGAACTTGGATGTAATAGTTCAGATGCAAATCCGACATCTGTAGATATGATTGGAGTCTTTGTTACAGCACATTCAAATAATGATCTGGGGCCTCCTTCAACCCTTGAAGAAACAATATACAAATCAAGAGTATTATAAAGCTCATTGAGCTGCTTAGTATTCACCATTTCAAAATATTTATATCTCATTCCTATTTTTTTAAATTCATTAATTAAATAATTCCTACGACGTCCCGTCAAAATAATTTCCATATTACTAATAGTCTCTTTTTTGGCTTTTAAAATTTGTAATAACCTGTCTGGCCCTTTAGATAATTTTGGACTTACTAAGTCTGCTCCTTCTGTGTCTCTTTGAAACGAACCAATTAAATACGAGTCTTTACTCAGATTGTATTTTTCTTTTAATAGGTCTTTTTCTGCAATATTAAAAAAATTATTTTGGTTAAGCCAAAATGGAATAACAAAAATTTGCTTGTCAGTAAGACGTTGTATTTGTATTTTTGTTTTTTGAGATATTGTATGGTAATAGTTTACATATTTGTCTCTTTTATAAAATTCATCTTGTTCTTTTTTGTTGAACTTTTCAAAATCAATATGATGAATTGTGCATAAGACTTTTTTATTTTTCAGCTTTCTTTTACTAATTTTTTTCCAAGTCCAAGGTGCAATTATCCAAACTATATCTGCTTCATTTATTTGATTAGTTTGAATTTCTATCCTATATTTGTTCCATTCAGCAATGAATTGATCTACAACCCAATCTTCTTTTAAAGAGTTTAAATATATTTTCATTTATAAAAGTATTCTTTTTCGTTAGGTATTTTATTTTTTTTAACGCAATCGGCAAAGTATCTCTGGGCTACTTTCTCAACCGTTGAAATATTATTTTCTGTATTCAAAATATATAGAGGGGTTGAAATATTTTCGAATTTACTTTGAGCGTTAAGCAAGTCTCTGAATAATTTATAATCCTGTGCGAGACGATATTTTTCATCATACAAACCAATGTCGTACAGTTTTGTTCGTTTTATTAATAATGTTCCATGAATAAAAGGGTTTTTATATTTCATTAGTACTCTTGTTGGTATCCAATAAGATACTCCAGGAATTTTTGTGGCTATATTCTTTCTTAATGCTCTTGATGTACAAAAGTCCAACTTTTTTTTTACCATTTTTTGGACTTGAATCTCAATTCTTTTCTCTAAACTTACATCATCAGAATCCTGCCTAGCAATAAACTCCCCTTTTGATCGTTTTATCAATATATTTAATGATTTCGTTAAACCAATATTTAGTTTATTTTTATAAAGTCTAAAATTTATATCTAAATCCATCTTTTCATATTCTTTAAGAATTTCAAAAGTTGAGTCTGTTGAGCAATCATCAGTAACAAGAAGTTCTATGTTTCGATAGCTCTGATTGATTATACTGTTAACAGATTGGCGAATACTATTTTCTGCATTGTACGCACTCATTACAACAGATACCAATTGATTATTAATGGTCATTTAAAATACTTTCAATATTGATGATTAATTTTTTTTCATTTAAATATTCTCGTATATATTTTTTATTTTCAGGACCAACGTTCACCAAATGTTTTCTATCATTTAATTTATTTAATTTATTTACAAGATCTTCATATTCAAATTGATTAAAAGCAAGTTGATAATTCTCTGGAAAGAACTCCTCAATACCTCCAGTCTTAGGAAAAACAGATGGAACTCCTAAAATTGAAGCTTCACAAAGTAGCGTTGGCTGACCTTCTAATAATTTTGTGGCAGTAACAACACATATAGAATTGGAAATTAGCTCTAGTGTTTCATGGTTTGTAAGTAATCCTAGAAATTGAATTGATTCATTGCTATATTTGGATTCTAAATATTGATATTTTGGACCCTCTCCAACAATTTTTAATTTAAATTCTTGTAGATTAGACAGCTTAAATGACTTGATAAGATCTTCAACACCCTTCTCTTCAGAAATTCTTCCAGCATAAACTATATAATTATCATTAGTTTTATTGAATTTGATACTTTGCTCATGAATCTTATTTGGAAAGGTAAATATTTTCTTGCTATCAATTCCAAGATTGATTAAATAATTTCTATGAAAATCTGTCAATACCAATATTTTTAGAAATGAATCGTTCAATATTCTAAAATATTTTTTACCATACTTAATAATAAAAAAAGATTTTAAAAAGGATTCTTCGAAATATTTATTGAATATTACAGCTCTGGTTTCTGTAATACCACAGGCATTACAGAATCTTTTCCCTTTTAAATGATTTTTTAATAAATAACTTCGTGTACAGTCATATCTAAAATTATGAAGTTTTATTAATGTATTAATTTTATTTTTTTTTAGGTAGGTGAATACACCTAGAGATACAAAAAACCAAGTGTTGTGTATGTATACATAATCTGGTTTGAAATTATTAATTTCTTTTTTAACTAGATTAACTACCTTGCGATTTCTGTTGAATAAAATACTAGTGATTGAGGAAATTAAATTAGTGCTGTTGTTTGAGAAGTATAAAGTTTTAACTTCAAAGTGCTTTTGCAAAAATTGTACTTCATTATCAACAGCTATATCTTCGCCACCAAGATTTCTATATTTATTATGAATAATTAATATCTTCATTCCCTATAAGTAGAATATAGTAAAAAAATAATTTAGTAGAGAAGTAATCTATTAAAATCATAATATGCATGCATTAGTTTTTTTAACATTCGGCATTTCTTTACAAGACTGGAAACAATCTGGTTCTCTAGAAAGGGAATTACTTTTATACAGAAATATACAAAGTAATTCTGATATAAAATTTACTTTTGTTAGTTTTGGTGATGAGGAAGATGAGTTACTATCTGGAGAATTTGAGGTGATCCCATATTACAAATATAACAAACATTTAAAAAGTAGATTTCTCACTCTTGTACAGTCTTTATTCTTTTCACTCAGAATAAAGAATCTTATTGAGGAAACCGATTTAATAAAAACTAATCAACTATTTGGTTCGTGGATGGCAATTGTGTTTAAAGTGCAAAATAAAAAACCCCTTTTTATCAGAACAGGATATGATTTATACCAATTTTCAAAAAAAGATAAAAAAAATATTCTGATAAGGTTTTTTTACTTATTGTTAACTCAAATTTCAATACTCTCTTCAAATAAATATATTGTTACCAGCCAAAGTGATTTAAATTTTATAAATAAAAATTTTTATTTTTCAAAAAATAAAATATTACTAATTCCAAATTGGGTAAATCAGTATCCTTTTGAAAAGTTAACAGATATGAACTCAAGATATAAAAATAGGATATTAGCGGTAGGAAGATTGGAAAAACAAAAAAACTTTTATAAATTAATAGAGTTATTTTCTGGCAGTGATTTACAAATAGATATTGTAGGATCTGGTTCACTGAAAAAAAAGTTAGAAGAAACAGCGAGTTTACATGATGTAAGTGTTAATTTTATAGGAAGTTTGTCTCATAATGAATTGATGAAAGTATATCAAAAATATAGAATCTTTGTTTCCACTTCAACATATGAAGGAAATCCAAAATCTACACTTGAAGCAATGGGGTCGGGTTGTCTTGTTGTAGTAGCTAATATAATAAATAATTATGAAATAATTTTGGATAACAAAGATGGCTTATTACATAAGTATGATGATTTAGTCTCACTAGTAGATGGACACATAGAAAATATAGAAATTTTAGAAAAATTTAGTTTACGTGCATATAAAAGAATTTATAGCAATAATTCACTAGATTTAATAAGTCAGAAAGAAGTTAATCTCTATAATTCTTTTGTGGATAAAAATTAAAAAAAGAAGTAATTTTTTCTCGAATCTATGAGATTTTTATATATTCTTTAATCAAATTAGAAATAAAAGAAAAATAGTAAATATATAACTAAGTATCGTGATGCGCTTTTTTTAGAATCCAAATATATGTTGGAAAAAAATAATAAAATAACCTCCCAAGAAGATTATATGCATAATATTTTATAGTATTTTCAGTCAACATATCGGTAGCAAAAAATTTTTTGGGTTGTCTTAGAATCTTTAAAGAATAGTCTTCAATATCAAATCGACCAACTAGTTTTCTCAACTTAGTTAGGGAAAGATGTGTTTCATAATATGCTTTTTCTTTTCTAAAGATGCCTATATATATGTTTGCAATTTTTTTTGGAAGAAAAGATAAAAATGGCAATCTGTAATGAGCCTCCATTATGTTAAGATTATATCTATTTCCAGCAGCAAAATAACAAACACCGCCTGGTTTTAATAAATTATATATTTCATCTATCAAATCATTAGAAGATGGTACATGCTCATATATATGAGAGCATGTTATCACATCAAAAGTTTCATAATCAAAATTTGATTCCTCTATTGGTCCTATAAAATATTTTATATTTTCTGATTGTTTATTTTTTTTAGCAAACTCAACTGCTTTTTTATCTAAATCAATTCCAATAACATTTTTGAAAAACTTAGCATATTCATAGGTCATAATTCCTGAAGAGCAGCCTATATCTAATAACTTTAAATTACTTAGTTCACCAAGATAATCACCTAGGACTGATAGTGTTTTATTTGCTTTAATCAAACGTAAATCTTTATCATACATAGAGTGATTTTTGTCAGAAAAATTGTACTGAAATTCTTTCATTTTTAATTTAATTTTCTTTAATTACATAACGTTTGTAATTGCCTATTTTAGAATACTCAATAAGTTTGTAATCATCATTTTTAACACAAGTTTTTGGAATGAAACATTTTGTATTCTGGATTGGAATTGTCTTTAAATCTTTTAGAGAACCCAAATTAAGATACTCTTCCGTACTATCCTCTATTTCTGTCAGTAGCAGCGGAGATTCAAAAAATCCATGATACGAATAAATTCTTGGAGTTAAGATTATTGAAATAAATAATATAAATATCATGGATTTATTAACAATCTGAATTTTTACCTTTTTCTTGGGAGTATTTTTTCTTAATGTATTTAGTGAAAGCACTATCAAAAAAGTCCCAAATCCATATCTGACTGTTGGGCCAGTAATAAAAAAAGCTAGTGCTATGAAAATTATAAATCCGATTGAGTATATTTCATTTCTTTTATTCTGATTGATATTTTTTCTCAGAGTCAATAAATTTATTATATAAATTATAGTAAAAGACAAAAGCATGTTTGAATAAACCTGTAAATTGTAAGCATTATTCATCCAAATTCTAAACCAAATCCTAAGATCTGTATCAAAAGTTAATCCATTATTATTGCTCACAACACTTGAGGAAAATTGTTTCACTTTTGACTGATCCGTCCAGGATAAGTCATTAAGGCACAGATGCTCTATTGGAAAAAATACACATCCAGAAATTAAAATATTCTTAATGATAAAGCTAATTAATAATAAAACTAATATAAAACCAGTTTGAATATGAATTTTACTTATTCTATTTTTTCTTACTTTGTAAACATAAATAAGAATCGGAATTATTAAATATGCACTAACTATTTTTATCTGGAAAGAAAATAGAGCTAGCATAGTAATTAGTACCAAGTTATTATATGAAAATTTATTTCTAAGAAAATCACTCAAAAATAAAGTTAAAGTTACAAAATATAATACGCCAACAGCTAGGTCGGGTTTTCCGATCATTTGAATACTTAAAAATCCATTTCCTCCACCATTAATCCCAAAATTATCAAGAAATGAATACATCACAATGCTCGTAGACGTATATTTTAAAAAGTTATTATTAGAAAAAAGAATATTATAAGCAACGAAGTTATAAAAAAATGTGAAGAAAATAAGATTTACATAGTGTAAAAAAATAAAATTATCTTTGAACCAAAAATTTGAAAGTATGTACTCGTATATGGTCGACCAACCATAAGCAATATATAAATTAGATAAACCAAGAACAATTTTATCTTCCCTGATCCAATATTGAAAATTAATATGATAGTCAATAGAATCATAGTGAAGTTTTAGACCATAAGAACTTATAGAAAGTACTGATGGGATGATAAAGAGTGAGATAAATAAAAATAACTTATTATCCAGTTGAAATGGTTCTTTTAAATTAAAAAATAACAGAATAAACAAGACAACTACCCAAAATAAATTTAACTTTTTTAACGGTAGAAAAAAATTAGCAAAAACAGAAATATTTCCAATTAAAAATAAGGAAAGTACTGGGAAAAAAACAAAAACTGGAATACTTGAAACACTTAATTTATCAACTACAAACTTTTTATTACCTAGTATTTTTACAATTGTGACTAGGCCTCTGAATGCGAGTAATAAAATTAAGTTAAAAATTACAAAAATTAAAATGGTCATTGGATAACTAACTTCCATGCACTTTTATAAATAATGGGAATACCTAACTCCACTTTAGCTTTGATACTTATTTTTAACTTTTTTTGTGTTGAAAAATAACACCTGTTTTAAGCTGTTATAACTAAATTTTAGAATTTTTAACTTTTTAAGCAAGAAATTGTTTCCCCAGGTAGTTGATGCAAGCTGCTTAACATTGTTTTTATTTATATTTATTCTTTTATACGAATTATCATTTTGGATAATTAAGTAAGTTGAAAAAATATTTGGGATTAAAGTTCCATTAGGAATATCATTCCAGATTTCTAAAAACTTTGAACTTGGATAAAGTCTTATAGGACAATTTGTATCACTAAATATAGAAAAAGTTTTTAGATAAATTATGAGTTCGCTTGTAGAAGTAATAAATTGCCTAAAAAATCCTTCATCAAATACTTTTCTTTTCCCAATCAGTATTGTTTCCTCACTACTCATGTCAAAGAAAGTTTTTAAATCCTGTAACAAATAACAAAAATCAAAATCTAGGGTGAGTACAAAATCGTATTCTTTAATCTCTTTATGCTGAGATAAGCGAAGCAATGATCCACCATGTCCTAAGTTAGATTTATTAACTACTATTTCATAATCAAATACCTCTGATGTAAAGAAATTTTCAATCAAGGCATGCGTGTCATCTGAAGAATTGTCGTTGCAAAAAATAAATTTAAACTTTATTTTTTCATAATCAAGGCTCTGTATAAGATTTTTAATTACATTAAAATTATTTGATTCATTGTAAAACGGAATTAGAACAATTATTTTTTTCAACTATGTAGTTCCTCAAAAAGATTAAAAGCTTGCAATATTGCCTGATCTTGATTTATATACTGATAATTTGCCAATCTTCCGCAAAAAGAAACTTTTCCTGAAAATATCTTAGATATTTGGTTTTTTAGACTTTCATTTTCTTTTTCATATATATTTCCTACTGTTGGATAGGGATAATGCTTGTCATCAGTTCCCGGATACTCGTAGGCTACAACTGATGCTTTAACTTTTTGTCCAGAAGCATGTTTTGTTTCTATGGTTCTTGTGTAAGGAATATTTAAATCTGGGTAATTAATTACATAGCTTTCAGTTATTGTTTCATTTAGATTTAAATTAGAAAAATATGTTGGTTCGAGTTTCACACCTCTCCATTTTAAAATATTTTTATTTAAAAAACCATCAAGGGGGCATGTGAGTATTAAGTGGTCGAAACCCTTAAATTCATCTTCAATATTATTTATATCAACTTCTTTTTCTTGATTAATATCTATATCTTTAAGTATATTTTCAATTATTGGTGAGGCACCCTCAGGATGAAAAAATTCATATTTGTCTTTAAATAGTCTTCTGTATCCATCGGAGCGTAATTCAATCCTCTTTGGTGCAAAGTTGTTTGACAATTCCCTTAAATTATCTCCCCATTGCTTAATAGAGTAACCTTTAATAAACATTTCATATAAGGTTGGACCCATCATTGAAATAACAAAATCTTCAAAGTTACCTCCACTAGGTTTTTTTTCTAACTGATCTATTTCTCTTTTAATAGTTGGCCAGTTGGATAATTTTTTTAATTCTTCTATTTGTGGTGGCCAAGAAAGTAAATGCTCTTCATCGTTAAGTATCATTTTGGTAAGTACCTTATGCTCGTATTGGCGATTCATACCATGATCTATTACAAATTGCGCAATTTTTTCATTGCTTGTGTGAAATATGTGCGCACCAAATGGTTCCCAAATAACGTCTCTGTAATAAAATGAACTCGAGTGTCCACCAATATAGTCTTCTTTTTCCACAATTTTTACTGTATTGCCGTTGTCATGAAGTAACTTTGCAATTGTTGAT
>Ga0315315_10004717_pt1 | contig 12585 bp, 12 predicted proteins | sample M140m3416metaG_FD_203699 | JGI IMG/M metagenome (GOLD analysis project Ga0315315, IMG submission 203699) | Ammonia-oxidizing marine archaeal communities from Monterey Bay, California, United States - M1 40m 3416 | ecosystem: Environmental > Aquatic > Marine > Intertidal zone | place: USA...
CTTTTGGTTAATATTAAGAATGTCAATTCCCCTATGTCGTCCTCTAAGTTTTTGTTTTCGATAAAATTTTTTTGCGCCATTGCCCATAATTCAATTTTCTTTCTTTCTTCATTTTTAGTAAACTCAATAATTTTATTTGTGTTAAAGAGGACTGTAAAAACACCAATTATAAGACAACCAATAAGAAAAAGTCTTGCGAAGTTTATATTTGATTTGGTTTTGATCAAAACATTGTTAATATTATCTAATATAATTTTTTTTTTTTCTTTATTTAAGCCCTTAAAATTATTTAATTTTAAACAAATTATATATTATGGATATTTCAGGTAAATTAAAATTAATAAATGAAATCAAGGAATATGGAACTAATGGTTTTAGAAAAAGAGAGGTAGTAGTAACCACTGAAGAGCAATATCCTCAAGATTTAATGATCGAATTTATTCAGGATAAGTGTGAGCTCTTAAATTCGTTTAAAGTCGGCCAATCTGTCAAAATAGATATTAATTTAAGAGGAAGAGAGTGGGAAAGTCCTCAGGGTGAAATTAAATATTTCAATTCCATTCAGGGATGGAGAATAGAAAAGCTATTCTCAGATGAAGATAATGCAAATATTCCTCCTGTACCACCTGCTGATGCCTTTGAACCTGCTGACGAAATAAACCAAGATGAGCCAGACGATCTTCCTTTTTAATTAAAATGTATAAATTAAGCAGTGAACATATATTTCCTTCTCCGTTAACTGCTAATCCTGATGGAATTGTTGCTGTTGGAGGTGATTTGGATCCTAAAAGAATTTTTCCTTGGTTTGACAATGATGATTATCTGCTTTGGTGGAGCCCTGATCCCAGAATGGTGTTGTTTCCCAATAAGTTAAAAATATCTAAATCAACTAAAAAGATCATTAAAAGTAATCCTTTTAAAATTACCTTTAATAAATCTTTTATGGACGTTGTAGAGGCATGTGCTAAGGTTAAAAGATTTGGACAAAACGGCACATGGATTACAAAAGGATTGATGGAAGCTTACTCAAAATTGCATTCCTCTGGTCACGCATATTCAGTTGAAGTTTGGCAAAATTATGAATTAGTTGGGGGGCTGTATGGAATAGATCTTGGTAATGTTTTTTGTGGAGAAAGTATGTTTACAAAAACAAATAATGCGAGTAAATTAGCATTTATTCACCTTGTCAAAGAGTTGTCAAGTAATGGCTATAAATTAATTGATTGTCAAGTCCCAAGTGCACATTTAAAGAGTCTAGGAGCTGAAGAAATACCCAGATCTGAATTTATTAAGTACTTAAATTAATTTTTTAATTATTTTTTCAAAATCATTTATTGTAATAGCATTTTCTAATTTAAATTTTCCAATTGATGATCTCGTTAATTTGTGTAAATAAGCACCAACTTCCAGTTCTTGTCCAAAATCATTTGCAATTGATCTAATGTAAGTTCCTTTACTGCACTTAATTTTAAAATCAACATGAGGAAGATTGACACTGGTAATATTAAATTCACTTACTGTAACTTTTCTTTTTTTTAAATCGACAATCTGTCCTTTTCTTGCGAATTCATAAAGTCTTTTTCCTTTAACCTTAATTGCAGAGTAAATGGGAGGAGTTTGCTGTATGGTTCCTGTAAATTTTTTAGTGGCTGTATTAAGCTTTTCAAAATTAATCTTTTTGATTGAACATCTAGATTTAATAGGTGTTTCCAAATCGAATGAAGCTGTTGTTGCTCCGAGATAAAAAGTACCAAAATATTCTTTCTCTTTATTTTGAAATTCAATTATTTTTTTTGTTAATTTTCCAGTACATATGATTAATAAGCCTTCAGCAAGAGGATCTAGTGTTCCCGCATGACCAACTTTGATTTTTTTTATTTTAAATGAGGATTTAATTAGCCACCTAACTTTTTTAACTACTTGAAAGGATGTCCATCCGGCTGGTTTGTTTATCAATAGAATTTCACCATTAATGAAAGAATCTTTACTAAAGTCCATTACTCAAAGTATAGTAAATAATTGTTGTACCTAAAACAAAGCAATAAGTAGAAAAATAATATAATTTACTTTTTTTAACTAATAAAATCATCCATTTACATGCTAGAAGGCCTGTTAAAAATGCCGATATAAAACCCAATAATAAGGAAATTAAATCAAAACTTTCAGGGTTCAAACCATTATCTATTATCGATTTGATCATACTTCCAAAAATCAATGGAATTACCATTATAAAAGAGAATTTTGCTGCTTTTTCTCGATCGATTCCAATAATTACCGCTGTAGCAATTGTCGCCCCACTTCTTGAAATTCCTGGTAAAATAGCAATAGCTTGGGCTAATCCAATTATGAAACTATTTTTGTAACCAATTTCATTTTTTTTCATTTTTAAAAAATCAGAAAACAATAATAAAAAAGCAGTTACATAAAGCATAGATCCAACCAAAATAAGATTTCCGTTAAATAAAGAATTAATACTTTTTTCAAAAAACAGACCAACAAAAACAGCAGGAATCATTGAAATTAAAATAGAAATAGAAAAATTGCGAGATTTGCTTTGTTTTTTTAATAATAATTCTTTGAGAATTTCTATTAAATCCTCTCTAAAATAAACTATGGTACTCATTGCTGTGGCCGAATGTAAAACAACAGTAAAAAGTAAACTCTCTTCATTAGAAATATTATTTCCTAATACTATTTTAGAAATTTCTAAATGTCCACTTGATGAAATTGGAAGAAACTCCGTAAGGCCTTGTACAATGCCTAGAAGAACGGACTCTAAATAACCCATTTATTTTTTTTTATTGGGTTTTAGTAAAATTGCATAAACCTGAATTGCAAATCCAATTAAAACTAAAGTTGGTGCCAAACGTATTCTTCTAAAGTTGTAAATTTCAGGGTTAAATACATTGGGATCGTCACTGCCACCACCAGACATAATTATGAAACCCACAATTATAAACATAATGCCGACTAACATAAATTGGTAGTTTTTTTTCGAAAAAACAAAATCTTCAGATTCTTTTTTATTTTTTTTCATTTAATATAGCTGTTCAATTTTTAATCTTAAAAATTTCTGAGTAGCAAAATAAGTACATATAGATGTAATTAATATGCTAAAAATTAGAATACATAAAAATAACCCAAATATTATCTTAATATCAGACATTAGATTAAGTTCAATAAAATTTTTTTCAATATAATACAAAGAAATACTTAGTAATGAAATTGCAATGAAAGAACTAATTATACCTAGGTAAATATGAGTTTTTATAAAAGGTTTACGAATAAATCTTTTTGTAGCACCAACTAATTGCATTGTTTTAATTATCATTCTATTTGAATAAATGGATAATCTAATAGAGCTATTTATAATTAAAATTGATATAATTAAAAAAAATGAAGCAGTAATTAAAATCCAAAATTTAATTTTATATAAATTTTCATTAATCAATGAAACCAAGGGAGCATCGTATCTAACTTCATCTACAAATTTAATATTTTTAAATTCAGCAGAAAATTTGTCTAAGAGATCCGATCTCACAAATTCAGATTTTAAATAAATATCTATTGAATTTAGTATTGGATTAGTTCCTAAAAATTCCAGGAAATTTTCTTCAATTTCCTCGATTAAAATTTCTGCCCCCTTCTCTTTTGAAATGAAATTTATAGATTTTGTGTATTCATTTAAATTTATTTTTTTTTGCAATTGAACGACTTCTACTTTTTTAGCTTTATCTTTTAAGTAAATTGTTAATGGAATTTTTTCTTTGAAATCGTCAGAAATTTTTTTTGCATTAAAGGCTAAAAGGAAAAAAGCACCCATAATATATAAAACAATAGAAATACTTGTTGTAACAAAAAAATAGGATGAAAGAAGTCTTTTATTTTTTGACAATTAAATATAATTTTATTTTGTAAAAATAAGAAACCGTTTTTTAAATATAAAGATAGATGCTCTAAACTTTTCCTATTCACACATTAAATGTATTTTTGTTTTTTTAATTAAGCAAATGGCTTACAACTTTAAAGAAATTGAGTTAAAGTGGCAAAAATTTTGGTCAAAAAATAAAACATTTAAAGCTGAAAATAACAGCGCTTTACCAAAATTTTACGTAATGGATATGTTTCCGTATCCGTCTGGTGCAGGACTTCATGTAGGTCATCCATTAGGATATATTGCTAGCGATATATATTCCAGATTTAAAAGACACAAAGGTTACAATGTGTTACATCCACAAGGTTATGATTCTTTTGGTTTGCCTGCAGAGCAATATGCAATACAGACAGGAAGACATCCAAAGGAGACAACTAATGAAAATATTAAAAGATACAGAGAACAATTAGATAGAATGGGATTTTCATTTGATTGGTCCAGAGAAATCAGAACCTCAGATAAAAAATATTATAAATGGACTCAGTGGATGTTTATAAAACTTTATAATTCTTGGTATGATTTAAAAAAAGATAAGTCAAGGCCAATAGATGAATTGATAAAAATTTTTAAAAAAAGTGGAAATTTAAATCTTAGCGCAAGTTTTTCGAATTCTATTAAAAACTTCTCATCTGTTCAATGGAGGGAATTTTCTTATGCTAAAAAACAAGAAATATTACTTTCTTACCGATTAGCTTATATCTCTGAAAGTAATGTTAATTGGTGTCCTAAATTAGGAACAGTTCTTGCAAATGATGAAATTGTAAATGGATTATCAGAGAGAGGTGGGCATGAAGTTGTTAGAAAAAAAATGAAACAATGGAGTTTGAGAATATCATCTTACTCTCAAAGACTTTTAAATGGATTAAACAATATTGATTGGCCAGAACCTTTAAAAGAAATGCAAAGAAATTGGATTGGAAAATCCGAGGGTGTTATAGTTAAATTTGATATTCAAGATTATGAAAAACAGATTGAAGTTTTTACTACAAGAATAGATACAATCTTTGGAGTTACATTTATAACTTTAGCACCTGAACATCCATTTGTTGAGTATATTTCCAGCGAGGAAAATAAAATAAAAGTCAGACATTACAAATTACAATCTTCCAAAAAAACAGAAAGAGACAGAATTTCTGATTTAAAAACGATTAGTGGAGTTTTCACAGGAGGTTATGCAATTCATCCTTTGACAAATAAAAAAATTCCAATATGGATTTCTGACTATGTGTTGGCAAATTATGGAACCGGGGCTGTCATGGCAGTCCCCTGTGGTGACCAAAGAGATTATAATTTCGCTAAATTCTTTAATTTACCAATTGTAAATATTTTTAAAGACATAGATATTTCAAAAGAAGCTTATCAATCAAAGGAAAATTTTAAATTAATTAATTCTGGACCATTAAATAATCTTGATTTTAAAAAAGGTTTTCAAGAAGGAATAAAACAATTAGAAAATGTTAAAAAGGGAGAATACAAGGTAAATTTTAAATTAAGAGACGCTATTTTTAGTAGACAGAGATATTGGGGAGAACCATTTCCTGTTTATTATAAAAATGGGTTGCCAGAGATTATTGATGAAGAATTTCTTCCAATAATTTTACCAAAAGTTGATAAGTATTTGCCAACTGATGATGGAAGACCTCCTTTAGGAAATTCTGATTGTTGGGCTTGGGATATAAGCACTAATTCAATTGTAGAAAACTCCAGAATAGATAATAAAACGATTTTCCCAATGGAGCTCAATACTATGCCTGGATGGGCTGGAAGCTCTTGGTACTTTAATCGATACATGGATCCTAATAATGATGATATTTTTGCATCTAACGAATGTTTAAATTATTGGAGGGAAATTGATTTATATGTTGGAGGCAGTGAACATGCCACTGGACATTTATTATATTCAAGGTTTTGGCAATATTTTTTATATGACCATGGTTTAGTTCCAGAAGCAGATTATGCAAAAAAATTAGTTAACCAGGGAATGATTTTAGGTAATAGCGCTTATGTTTCAAGATTAAGTGGAACAGACACATATATTTCCGATGGGCTGGCAAAAGATAAAAACATCCAAGAAGTTCATGTGGATATAAAGTTTGTGAATACGAATAATGAGCTTAACATTAAAGAACTGAGAAAGTGGCAACCTCATTTTTCTAAATCTGAATTTATTTTAGATAATGAAAAGTTTTTTGTTAAAAGAGAGGTTGAAAAAATGTCTAAGTCTAAATACAACGTAGTGAGTCCTGACGAAATTTGCGATAAATATGGTGCAGACACACTTAGATTGTATGAAATGTTTCTTGGACCAGTTGATCAAGCAAAACCTTGGAACACAGCTGGTATTAGTGGAACATTTTCTTTTTTGAACAAATTTTGGAATTTATTTCACGAAAATGATCAATTTTTAGTTAGCGATAAAGAATGTTCAAAAGAAGCCCTAAAAATACTTCATAAAACAATTAAAAAGGTAACATCCGATATTGAGAACTTTTCTTTTAATACTTCAGTTAGCGCATTTATGATTTGTGTTAATGAATTGAGTTCTATGAAATGTAATAATAGTTCAATTTTAAAAGATCTTTGTGTGCTGTTATCTCCTTTTGCTCCTCATGTATGTGAGGAGATATGGTGTAAGTTTGGTAATACTAAATCAATTTCAAGTGTTAATTACCCTATTTTTAATCCACAATTTTTAAAAGAAAACAGTATTAATTATCCAGTTTCTTTTAATGGTAAAATGCGATTTAATATAATTTTAGAATCTTCGTTGGGGAATGATGATATAAAAAAAATTGTTTTAAGCCATGAAAAAACCTTAAAATACATCAGCGGGAAGAAATTAAAAAAAGTAATTATTGTTCCCAATAAAATTATAAATGTTGTTTTTTAAATGTTTGATAATATTGAATTAATAGGTTTATTTGCAGCAATATTAACAACATTCGCTTTTATTCCCCAAGTTTATAAAGTAATCAAAACTGAGTCAACAGAGGGTTTATCTCTTTATACATATATAATTTTTATTAGTGGAGTCGGTCTTTGGTTGATTTATGGCATATTTAAATCAAGTATTTCAATGATTATCGGAAATGGAATTACTTTTTTATTGTCATTTTTTATAATTTACTACATTATTAGAAATAAAAAATCTAACTAATAGTAATTTGTCTATCAATTTGTTGATCCAATGATATAAAGGTTTCAGTTCTAGAAACACCCTCAATTGATTGAATTTGTTTATTTAAGAGAACCATTAAATGTTCGTTATTTTTACATAAAACTTTAATTAAAACACTCCAATTTCCAGTTGTATAATGACACTCCAGTATTTCAGGAATTTTTATCATTTCTTTTAAAGCTGCTGAATTTCTTTCTGCTTTATCAAAATAAACACCAATAAATGCTAGTGTAGAATACCCGAGAACTTTGGGGTTCAATTTTAAATGTTGTCCTGAAATTAAACCAGAGTCATTTAATTTTCTAATCCTTTGGTGAATTGCAGCACCTGAAATGCCAATTTTTCTTGAGATTTCTAATATTGGTGTTCTTGAGTTACTAGTTAACTCAATTAAAATTTTTTTATCTATTCCGTCAATTTTCAAAATTTAAGTATTTAAAACAATATCCTTAGCTAATCTTTTACTTGACCCTGTGGAGCCTAACAGCGATATTAATTTATCGTATTTTTTTGATAATTTCTCTTTATTGTCATTATTTAAAATTTTTTTTAATTCTTTAATAATGTTATTTTTATTGCACTCTTTTTGAATAAGCTCTTTAATAATTTCTTTATCCATTATTAAATTAACAAGAGAAATAAACTTAATTTTAACAAATATTCTAGCAATTAAATAACTAAATAAACTTGTTTTATAACAAACAACTTGAGGAACTTTAAAAATTGCTGTTTCAAGAGTAGCAGTACCACTTGTTACTAAGGCTGCTTTTGAATTGGAAAGCAAGCTGTAGGTTCTGTCCTTTATTACTTTTACTTGTTTATTTCCAACAATATTTTGATAAAATTCTAACTCAACATTTGGCGCTCCAGCAATTATAAATTGGTACTTTGGAAAATATTCAACAACTTCAAGCATCATTCCTAATATTTTTTTTATTTCTTGTTTTCTACTTCCAGGAAGAATGGAAATAATTTCTTTTTTACAATTTAAATTATTGATGGTATGAAAATTAATATTTATTGAATTTTTAAAGTTATGTATGCTATCAAGTAAAGGGTGACCTAAAAATTTAACATTATATCCATGTTTATTTTCATAATATTTTTTTTCAAAAGGAAGGATGACATACAATTTGTCTATATATAATTTTATGTTTTTAATTCTTTTTTCATCCCAAGCCCAAATTTGTGGGGCTATATAAAAACATGTAAAAAAATTATTTTTTTTTGCCCATTTTGCAATTCTAAGGTTGAAGCCAGGATAATCAATAAAAATAATTTTATCTGGGTTAAATTGCTTAATATCTTCTTTACAAAATTTTAAATTTTTTATAATTGTATAAATATTAATGAGTACTTCATAAAATCCCATGAAAGCAAGTTCTTTAAAATGCTTAACAAGGTTTGCACCTGCGTTTTTCATTTTATCTCCACCCCAGGCTCTAATTACTGCATTTTTATCCAACTTAATAATTTCTTTTATTAAATTAGAACCATGTAAATCTCCTGATGCCTCTCCAGCTATAATGTAGTACCTCATGGGTTTATTTTAAAATTCCCAATTTTTAATTCTTTTAATATTATTATAATCCGTCATGTCAAATTTTACAGGAACTATTGATATATACCCATTTTTTAAAGCCCATTCATCTGTATCATTTTCAAGATCTTTATTAATAAATTCTCCAGTTAACCAGTAATATTCTTTTCCTTGAGGATTTTTTCTTTTATCAAATTTTTCTACCCAATATGCTTTAGCTTGTCTACAAATTTTTATACCCTTAATTTCACTTTGCTTTAATTTAGGAAAATTAACGTTTAAAGCATTACCATTTGGAATTCCTTCCCTCAATGCGGTTTTTGTAATTCTTTTAATGTCATTTTTTAATATTTCAAAATTAGCATCCCATCTGTAATCTAATAATGAAAACCCAATGGCTGGTATGCCTTCAATACTTGCCTCTAAAGCAGCACTCACTGTTCCTGAGTAAATAACATTTATTGAAGAATTTGAACCGTGATTTATTCCTGAAACACAAATGTCAGGCCTCCTCTCCAAAACTTCATTAATTCCTAACTTTACACAATCTGCTGGTGTTCCGGAGCAACAATATTCTTTTTGCGGTCCATTATCAATTTTGATAGAATTACAGTGTAGTGTAGAATTAATGGTAATGGCATGCCCCATTGCAGATCTTGGACTATCTGGAGCAACAACAATTACATCTCCTATAGTGTTCATTACAGAAATTAGTGTTCTAATTCCAGGCGCTGTAATACCATCGTCGTTAGTAACTAAAATTAAAGGTTTTTTAGACATTTACAAATGATCAATAAAAGTATTGAATTAATTATAATATAAATTTATTTAAATAAATGATATAAATTCGAATGTTTTGCATGATTTTTGACCTAAATTATTATTTTTACTTTAATCAATTTATAATCATTTAATGAAACGTAAGTTATTAACTATTTTAATCTCCGTTTTTTTTGTTTTTGCAAGTTGGAATTTAATTAATCCATCTTTTGAGAATGAAAACAAAGACAAGTTGTTAATTGAGATTATTAAATATGTATTGGATAAATATCATTACAACTCAATCGAAATTGATAACGATTTCTCCAAAAAAATGTTTGACGCTTACATTGATCAATTAGATTCTCAAAAAAAGTATTTTTTGGCTTCTGATTACAATGAGTTTAAAAAATATAGATTAGAGTTAGACAATCAATTAATTGATTATGATTTATCTTTTTTTAATCTGACTCATGAGAGGTTAATTCAAAGGATTTTAGAAGTTGAAAAATTTTATCCCTCACTATTAACTCAACCCTTCGATTTTTCTGTCAATGAGGAGATAAATTTAGATTTTGAAAATCTCCCTTTTTCTAAAAATAACATTGAAAGAAAAGACAGATGGAGAAAACAATTAAAATATTCAGCTCTTGATATTTATGACATTAAAATTTCTGATCAAAAATCAAGTTTAAAAAATAATAAGGATTATAATATAAAGTCAAAAAATGAAATAATAAAAGAATCTATAGACTTAGTAGAGAAAAATTTAAGTAACGTTTTTGATTTAATGAATGATCTACAGAGAAATGATTGGTTTTCTAGATATTTAAATTCATTTGTGATTCAATTAGATCCTCATACATATTATTTTAAACCTGAAGATAAAACAAGATTTGACATGTCAATTTCTGGAAAATTTGATGGTATTGGTGCAAGATTATCAAAACAAGAAGGGGGAATAAAAATCGTTGATATAATATTGGGAGGACCACTTTGGAAAGATAAAAAAATTGAGGTTGGAGATGAAATTATTAAAGTTGGCCAAAGTGATGAAAAGCCTGTAGATGTTATTGGAATGAGATTAGAAGATGCAATTAAATTAATTAAAGGACCAAAAGGGACCGAGGTTAGATTGACTGTCAGGAAAAATATAAATGGTGAAATAAAAGTTATTCCAGTAATTAGGGACGAAATAAAGTTAGAAGAAACTTATGCAAAATCTACAATTATAAAAAAAGGTAGTAAAACTTACGGACTAATAAGTTTACCAAAGTTTTATGTTGACTTTGAAAATTATAAAAATAGAAATTGTGCAACTGATGTAAAAAATGAAATTATAAAATTAAAAAAAGAAGGTATTGAAGGTCTAGTATTGGATTTAAGAAATAATGGGGGTGGATCTTTACAAACAGTTGTAGATATGACAGGACTTTTTATAAAAGAAGGTCCAGTCGTTCAAGTTAAATCATTTGGTGATAGAAAACAGGTAGTTTATGACAAAGATCCTTCTATTTTGTGGGAAGGACCAATGGTTGTTTTAGTAAATCAAATGTCTGCATCTGCATCTGAAATACTAGCAGCTGCATTACAAGATTACAACAGAGCTGTGATAGTTGGTAGTAATCAAAGTTTTGGTAAAGGAACTGTTCAAAATGTAATTGATTTGAATAGATTTTTATCAAATAGTCAATATGATTTAGGGGCTTTAAAAATAACAACTGATAAATTCTACAGAATTAATGGTGGCTCTGTTCAAGTAGAAGGAGTTAAAAGTGATGTTACTGTGCCAAACAGATTGTCCTTTATTAAAATTGGCGAAAACGACGAGAAAAATCCTTTAAAATGGGATCAAATAGATTCTGCTAATTATAAAAAATGGGATGGATATTTCAATTTAAACGAAGTGATTGAAAATGGAAATGATGAAATTAAGAAAAGCTCATTTGCATCATTAGTAAAAGAAAACGCTAAATGGTTGGCATCAAAACAAAGCCAAAAGACTTTAACATTAAATTACTTTGATTATAAAAAATTACAGACTGACGACAAAAACCAGTTGACAAAATTTGAAGAGATTACAAATTATAAAAATAATCTTGAATTTAAGTTTATTTTAAAGAATGAGGAACATATTGAAAGTTCCAAAGAAGAATTAGAAAGAAAAGAAAGATGGAAAAGAGGATTGCAGTCAGACTTTCAGCTCAACGAAGGATTAAAGATATTAGAAAATCTTAAATTAAAACTAGTTGACGGAAAATCAGTTATTGCTAATAAAAATTAATGTTCTCCTTTAGACTAAAGTTTATAAAGAAATACTTAGCTATATTAATCCCATTAGCTTTCATTGTTTTTTGTCTTTTAATTTCAATTTTCTCATATTTTATTATTCCAGATAATTCTCAATATTCTAATCAAATGCATTTACCAATTCATTCAAAGCCACCAGGTTTTGAAGCGATTATATTAAGTGTTCCAAAACTAACTGATTTAAATCAATCTTATCTTAGCAAAAAATTTTTTGGTGTAAAAAACCCAAGTAAAGAAATTTTAATAAAAAATTATAATATTAATGATTCAGGAATTATTTATGAAGATTATAATGGTGAAAAGAAATTTTTGAATTTTAAAAATTTTCCGAGTTCACTTTCAAAGCAAGAAATTAAATCGAAATATATAAAAACACGTAATTTTATTTTTGGTACTGATAGTTTTGGTAGAGATTTTTTTGGGAGAATGGTTATTGGAACTAGAGTTTCCCTTTCAGTAGGATTTTTTGCGGTTTTGATTTCTTTGATAATCGGTTTGTCAATTGGTATGATTGGAGGATTTTATGGTGGTTATATTGATAAAATTATTATGATTATCATTAATATTTTTTGGTCTATTCCAACTTTATTATTGGTAATAGCTTTTTCTGTTGCTCTTGGAAAAGGTTTTTGGCAAATATATTTAGCAGTTGGATTAACTATGTGGGTTGAAGTAGCGAGACTAGTTCGAGGACAAGTGTACTCTGAAAAAAACAAGGATTATATTATTGCTACAAAAGTTTTAGGCTATTCTGATATCAGAATTTTATTTAAACATTTATTACCTAATATTTTGGGTCCAATTTTAATTATTTGTGCTTCTAATTTTGCATCTGCAATTCTTATTGAAAGTGGTCTTAGTTTT
>Ga0315315_10004718_pt1 | contig 12584 bp, 8 predicted proteins | sample M140m3416metaG_FD_203699 | JGI IMG/M metagenome (GOLD analysis project Ga0315315, IMG submission 203699) | Ammonia-oxidizing marine archaeal communities from Monterey Bay, California, United States - M1 40m 3416 | ecosystem: Environmental > Aquatic > Marine > Intertidal zone | place: USA...
CCTGCAAGATGGTCCCCGTCATGATCGGCGGCGTCGCGGCGGGCCGGAAGTTCCCCACCGCGCAGTACCTGCAGGTCGTCATCGTCACCCTCGGCGTCGTCGTGTTCAACCTGGGTAAATCCAAGTCAAAAACCGGCGGCGGCGACAGCGCGTACGGCCTCGGTCTCATCGCGCTGTCCCTCGCGATGGACTTCGCGACCGCCATGCTCCAGGACCAGGTCAAGGCTGCGACGAAGCGCCGTAACCCGCGCGTGAAGGACGCCAAGACGTCCATGTTCGAGTCGATGGCGTGGACCAACGCGGGGGGCACCGTCGCGGCGCTGGCCATCTGCGCCGGCACCGGGCAACTCGCCGACGGGATCGCGTTCCTTCGCGCACATCCAGCGGCGGCGAAGGCGGTCGGCGCGTACGCGCTGTCCTCCGTCGTCGGGCAGTTGTTCGTGTACTTCACGATCACGGAGTTTGACTCCCTGGTGCTGAGCACGGTGACGACGACGCGGAAGATCTTCAGCACGGTGTACAGCGCCATGCGGCGGCCGGAGAACGCGCTCAACTCCACGCAGTGGGGGGGATGCGGCCTGGTGTTCGCGGCGCTGGGGTACGAGCTGTTGGAGAAGTACCTACGAAAGGGCAAGCGCATCAAGAAGGCGTGAGAGCGTCGTCATCTTGTCACGTAGTCATCGATAGACCTTCGGTTAATAACACGGGTAGAAATCGACTCTCGCCGAGTCTCTCGTGTCCTACGCATCATTTCCTCGATCGCGCGACTCCGAGAGCACGATGGCGAAGTACGTTGTCGGCGTGGACGGCGGGACCGGCGGCATCCGCGCGGGTCTCTTCGAGATTGCCACCGGGACACCCGTCGGCTTCGCCGATACCCCTTACGAGACCACGTACCCACGCCCCGGGTGGGCCGAGCAGGACCCGAACGACTGGTGGGCGGGCATGGGATCTTCCGTGCGCAAGGTGCTCGCGGACACCGGTGTGGCGGCGTCCGACGTGGCGGGGATCTGCTGCGACACCACGTGCTGCACGGTCGTCGCCCTAGACGACGCGGGCGACCCGCTCATGCCCTGCATCCTGTGGATGGACATGCGCGCCGCGGAGCAGACCAAGCAGGTGCTCGCCACCGGCGACGTCGCCCTCCGCGTCAACAGCGACGGCGCCGGACCGGTGAGCGCCGAGTGGATGGTCCCGAAGGCGCTCTGGCTCAAGCAACACCGACCCGAGCTCTTCGCCCAGGCCGCCAAAGTGTGCGAGTACCAGGACTACGTCAACCTCAAGCTCACCGGGCGGTACTGCGCATCCGCCAACAACGTCGCCGTGCGATGGCACTTCGTCGACGGACAACCGCCCGCGTCGCTGCTGGACAAGCTGGGCATGCCGGAGCTCGCGGAGAAGTGGCCGAAGGACGTGGTACAGATGGGACACACCGTGGCGCCGCTGTCGGGTGCCGCGGCGGAGCACCTCGGTCTCACGCCGGGCATCCCCGTGGCGCAAGGCGGCGCCGACGCGTTCGTCGCGATGGTCGGGCTCGGAACCGTCCGCCCCGGTCAGCTCGCGCTCATCACCGGGTCCTCGCACCTGCACCTGGGCGTGACCGAGGGAGCGTTCCACGGGCCGGGGATCTGGGGGACCTACTCCGGGGCGCTCGTCGGCGAGGACAGCCACGTCGTGGAGGGCGGGCAGACGTCCACCGGGTCAGGTGAGTTTATTTTTATTTCCACACGGGCAATTCGACTGACGACGTGTTTTGTTTACAGTCGTCAACTGGTTCAAGACGTTGTGCGGCGGCGGCGATGACTTTTACGACGAGGTCAACGCGGCGGCGGCGCAGATCCCGCCCGGTTGCGAGGGCCTCGTGATGCAGGAGCACCTGCAGGGGAACAGGACCCCGCACACGGACCCGCTATCGCGCGGGGTGGTCTCCGGGCTCACGCTTCGACACGGGAGGGCGCACGTCTACAGGTCCATCCTGGAGGGCATCTCGTTCGGTACCGCGCTCATCTTCGACGCGATGCGCGCGAACGGGTACCTCCCCGAGGCGGTCGTCGTCGCGGGTGGCGCCACGCGGTCCGACCTATGGCTGCAGATCCACGCCGACGTCGCGGGGATCCCGTTCAAGCGGACCAAGTGCGCCGACGCCCCGGCGCTGGGCGCGGCGATCCTCGCCGCCGTCGCCGCCGGCGCGCACGGCGGCGACGTGTTCACCGCCGTCGACGCCATGGTCCACGAGGAGGGCGTCGTCATGCCGAGGTCCGAGGTCCACGCGCGGTACGCCAAGCCGTACGCCGCGTACAAGGCGACCTACGCCGCGACCAAGCACCTCATCCACCGGCAAGGTAAACCCGACGGCGTCCCCGCGGGTCCCCGCCCGCCGCGGGTGGGCCGCGCCACCGTCTTCAAGGACATCTCCCCGGGCCCCAAGGCGACGGTGTGCCCTTCGTTACTCGCCGCGGACCAAGGTAACTTGGCGGGGGACGTCTCGAGGATGATCGCGGAGGGTGCCGACTGGCTCCACGTGGACATCATGGACGGTCACTTCGTGCCGGTCCTGACCATCGGCCCGCCGGTGGTGGCGAGCCTGCGGTCGCAAGCGCCCGAGGCTTTCCTGGACTGCCACCTGTCCTGCACCAACCCGGAGGTCCTCATCGAGGGACTCGCGAAAGCAAAGGCTTCGTCGGTGACGTTTCACTTCGAGGTGATGGAAGACGCTGCCGCGTGCGCCGAGCTCGCCGGTAAGATCAAGTCACTCGGCATGCGCGCGGCGATCGCGCTCAAGCCCGGGACTCCGATCGAGTCCGTCTACCCGCTCGTGGACGCGTCACCCCCGGCGGTGGATATGGTGCTGTGTCTGAGCGTCGAGCCCGGATTCGGCGGTCAGAAGTTCAACCCCGAGGTGTGCGCCAAGGTGAGGACGCTGCGGCGGCGGTGTCCGGATCTTGATATCCAGGTGGACGGCGGGGTGAACTCGGAGACGGTTGGCAAGGCTGCGGCGGCGGGGGCGAACGTGCTGGTGGCGGGGAGTGCGGTGTTCGGCTCGCCCGATCCCTCGCAGGTCATCGCCGAGCTGAGGACCGCGGTGGTGGCGGCCAAGGCTGAGAAGCCGTGGCGGGACTAGTGTCAGCCTCTGATGTTGACTTCTCGAGGTTGAACTTTCTAGCTAAATGTATCCCGAGTACCTTCCCATCACCGCGCCGTAGTCCAACTGCGCCAAGATCGCCGCGCACGTCACCAGCACAGCCGTACCAACGCACGCCAACGTCGCGTTGTGCGCGTCCGCGATCCGCCACATCCCCGCGTGGCAGTCAAACTCTGTCTCGAACTCATCCCCCCCACTCGGCGCCGACTCGGACGACGAAGTTCGCGTTTTGCCCCCCTCGTCACCCGCCAGCGGCGCGTACCGCTCCAGCCGCTCCCGTTCCCCCCGCTCCCGTTCCTTGACCCCGATGTTCCACACGTTGTACCCCAGCGACGCGGTGCACGCGAGCGCGAACCCGGCGACCGACATCGTCGTCTCGCGCCGCCGAACGACAAACTCGTCGGAGAGCAACACCACCGCCAGGTCTTTGAAAGGGGTCGTCACCGCCACCGCCACCGCGGACGCCACCTTGACAAAGACGAATATCACCAGGTTGACCACGACCGCGAGCGCGCCGTTGAGGAACACCAGCGACCACGCCAGCGCCGTGAACTCCCCGCCGCTCATGGCAGCCGCCACGGCGCGGGACTCGAGCACGGCGGCGCCGATGGCCGCGATGACGCACTGGAGCGGCGCGGAGAGGAGCATGAGCCCGGAGCTGCTCAGCTTGAGCGGCTGGACCAGCCGCTGCACCAGCACTAGCCGCACGACGTCCAGTCCCATGGCGATGAGCGTCAGGGTGAATCCGACGGGTGACAGGCTCAGTTCGCCCGCGTGGATCATGGCGCCGCCGACGGCGACGGCTCCCGCGGCGACGCACGCGGCGATTCGGAAGGGCTCAGCTCCGACCGCGACGCTGAGCGCGGTGACGCCGACGGGAAGCGTGGACGCGATCATGGCGTAGAAGGCTGGGGACACGAGCTCGAACGCCCTGTTCTGCACGTACAGCTTCAGGGAGACGACCACGGAGAACGGGAGGAGCGTGCTGGCGTAATCCTTCCTCGAGATCCGCAACCTTTGCCTCTCGCCCGGAAGGCACGCCACCTGCGCCACCGCGAAGACGGCGCACACCATCTGCTGCACCACGATGAGGGACCACTGGTAGTGATACCCCTGCCGGAAGATCCACGCGTTGAACACCGTCAGCGTGGAGCTGGAGGCGACGTTGGCGAGGGCGGCCAGGAGGATTTGTATCCCCACGGGAAGCCATGTCCACAGCGTGTTGTCCCTGACGGGCGCGTCGCGTCGCTTCATCGCGATACCCTCACGCGACGCGCGACGCTATCTCCCTGTCCTACGATACCGCCGCGAGCGTCGAAAGCGACCGTTCGCCTCGGAGCTCACCCGGATGCGGGCGCGCGACGCGGAGTGTTACAGCCGAAAAGTCCGCGGCCCCAAAACGCTCGGCACCGCCAAAACTTTTCTCGGTGATGTCGTCTGAAGCTAACGCGACGAACACTCCAGCGGGGCACGTGACGGAGTCGGAGGGACTCGGCGCTCGTCGCACGCTCTTCGAGGCCTGAGCGAAGGCTAGAAAGGCGCACGGGTGTTCGGTGCGGCGGGACCCGTCTCGGCCCCGGCGCGATGACGCGGGCGGAGGGCGACGCCGCCGATGGGCCAGTCTCGGGCTCCGAGTGGGCGCGCTCCGCCACCACCGGGGGCGGCTGGGATAAGCGAGGGGACACCCGGTGGCTCTACGTCGTGTTCTTTCTACTCACCATGGCGCAGTCCCTGCCCCTCACCGCCATCCAGGTGGTCCTCAACCGCGACCTCGGCCTGCAGGAACATCCCGAGGCGCTGAACAGATTCTTCGCGGTGGAATTCTCCATGTCCATGCTCAAGCCCCTCTACGCCGCCTTGTCCGACTTAAGGCCCATCGGACGTAGACGGCGGGTGCCTTACATGATGATAGGCGGCGTGATGTACGCGGTGATGCTGCAGGCGTACGCGTCGGTCCGCACGATCGGCCAGCTGTACGCCGCGGGCGTGTGCTCCGTCGTCTTCTACGCGATTTGCGAGACGGGCGCTGACGGGCTGCTCGTGCAGCTGTGCGGGAGCGATCCGCGGCGCGCGATGCGGCTGCAGGCGAGCGGGATGCTGGTGAGGTCCGCCGGGTCCTTCGTCGCGACGGCGCTGTCCATACCGCTCCTCGCGGTGGTGTCACCGCGAGCGTGCATCTCGGCGGCGGGGGCGTTTTCGCTCGCCGCTGCGGCAGCCGCCGCGTTCGTCCCGGAGGAGCTCGTGGGCGAAGGAGGTACCCCCCTTAGTGGCGGTGGTGGACTTGGTGGTTCGTTAGGGATCGCGGGTTTGGCGAGGTGGTGCTGGAGCGCGGTGTCCCCGGTGCTCACGCCGCGACTGGGAGCGGCTGCCGCGTTTCTGTTCGCGTACCGCGTGATGCCGACGGCGATGGTGACGTTCACGACGTTCACGTACGCGCAGTTCACGATGCAAAACTCGGCGTACGCCGGGTTGTTGCTCGTGTCCATGGGCGCGGGTATCCTGGCGACGATGATGTACGGGCGGATGTCCTTCGACGTGTCGCTGTCCCGGACGTTTATAATCGGCGCAGTCGCCGACGCGGTGTTCGGTTTGGCCAGACTGATCGTCATAGCGGAGTGGGACGGTAACGAGGACGTCAAGAGCGACGCACCGGTGGGTGCGCTAGTCGCCAGCAACGTGCTGACGGCGTTCGGCGGGATGATGGGGTACATGCCCATACTGGCGTTGGCCGCGAGGTGCGCGCCGAGAGATCTCGAGGCGACGGGATATTCCGCGTTGCTGTTCGTCGCCGACCTCGCCACGGGCGCGGGTTCGTTGCTCGCGGCGGAGCTGACGCGTGGCATGGGTCTGGGCGCGGGTGAGGACCGGTCGTGGTCCGGCCTGGACGCGTACGTGTGGATATGCGCGGCGCTGAAGCTGCTGCCGCTGGCGTTGCTGCCGATGTTGAGGGGTCGGGGTATCGACGAGGAGGGCGACGGGAACGGCGGTGCTTCGTACGTGGAACTGGACGAGAGCGTGCGCGGGGTCGGGCGGGACGGGGAGACGCTGCTTCGAGATGCACCCGCGACGACGAACGTCGTTTAGTAGCCACACGGCGCCGCGTTAGGTTTAGACTAACTTAGTTGAGACGATTAAATATTTAGGCCGCCAGGACGGCTTTCTCCTTCGCGGCTGTGAGATCCTGGCACCTCTTGACGAACGCGTCGTGCGACTTCTGCACCTCCTTCTCCGAACGCTTCGCGTCGTCCTCCGGCATCTTCGCCTTCTTGATGGCGTCCATTCCCTTCTTGCGCGCGTTCCGCACCGATATCTTCGCCGTCTCCCCCGCCTTGGCCGCCATCTTCGCAACCTCCCGCTTGGTGTCCGCGTTCATCTCCGGCACCGGCACGACCAACGTATCGCCGTCGTCGCGCGGGTTGAAACCCAGCGGCGAGTCCCGGATGGCGTTGGTGACCGCCGCCTTGAGGGACGGGTCGTAGAGCATCACCGCCAGGGTCTGCGCGTTGCGAGCGGTGACGGATCCGAGGTGCTGCAGAGGGGTGTGATCGCCGTACGCGTCGACGACGAGGTTCTCGAGCATCCCCGGGGATGCGCGCCCGGTGCGCAGCTTGCCGAGGTCGCGCTCCAGCGCCTCGACCGCGGATTCCATCAGCTCCTCGAAGATCGCGGGGTCGAAGTCGACAGCCGACGAGCCGTCGTCGTCGTCGTCCGTGAGATCGTCCTCGTCCTCGTCCTCGTCCTCCGCGGGCGCGGGCGCGGCCTTCTCCTTGCCGGCTTTTTTCTTCTTCCCTCGCGTCTGTTGCTGGGTCACGATCGTGGGCCACATCCGCGCCGATCGTGTCCTGGTACAAGCCACGAGCCCCGAGAACCCGCGCTGCGTGAACGCCGAGGACGAGTCCATTGTTTTGGCCGTCAACAACGATGAAAATCGCGCCTCACGCGAAGAGGTTGTCGCCCTGTTCACCGCGGACGACGACGCCTCCATCGTGGCCATGGAGGCGTGAGAGCGCCATAACGCCCTCGCGATCGATCTCCTCATCGGAATCGATCCGTGCGTGATGAGCCCCGGGTGGTCGGTGCGGTTCGGAGTGATGGACACAGAGCGAGAAGGCTTGATGTGTGCTAACCAGTGCGAAAATCGGGACTTTATTTACAACGCCCACATGTAGATGGTGACAGAATCCACCGTAATATCTAAATTTGCCGAAAATCAGGAATCGTGTTAGAGCGCACAGGTGACTGGTTAGGTCCGGATTGAAAATGACACGTCCCTGACTGTTTGCCACATACCCCGGCTACATTATAGCCCGGCTACAATCGACTGAACCTGGCTACAATCGACATGACCCCGAAAGCCATCTATATGGGGAAAATAGACTGGAAACGACGGTTCGCAGCATCTTAACTTCCCCCTTTTGCGATTGCCCAACACAGACTTATCCCGTCTTTTCCCGCGTGTATATTAGAATAGTCGAAAGTAAATGTAAATAAAAAATTGGGTAGCCGCCGATTTGTCCGGTAACGGGGGATTTGTAGGCTTTCAGCAGGCTTTCAGTTTTCCCGGAAATAACTCAATAATGATGATCTGTTTTTCCCGTATAATCGCTTTTTTCCCGAGATTATGAGAATCGGGAGAAATGAGGATACGCCAATGCTCATATCCTCTAAAATATTGAGCGATTCTGTGTATTTATTGGGCGATTCTGTGTTTGGCCCCATTTTCTGTGTTGTCAGATCGGGACTACCTGGTCTCAGATCGGGACTACCCCTTGGTCGGGCCCAGCTTTTCTCGACTCTTCCCGCCAATCGCGCTTGAAAACTCGACTCGACGGTTCAAGGACGTGGGCACCACACTTCACAAGAGACCCGGGGCGGAGTGACAGGAACGGGTGTCAGCAGCAGGTCGCTCTCGCCGAGTCGCCCGTCGTATCGGCCCGACGCGATGATGTCGACGACGACCGCACGTGCGGTCGCGGATCTGCACAGACGCGCCCCTTCCGCCGGGCCGAGTCAATCGCCGGTTGTCAGGACCGATGCATCATCATCGGGCACCCGGCGCAGGATGGGACCGACCCATCTGGCTTGGAGGCGCCGCGTCTCCTCCGGCGCCGCGTTCACCGCCACGCCCGGTCGCTGTCGTCGCGATACTACCGCCAACTCCCAGGTGGTCGTCGCGGCGGCGCGGCGGGGCGACTACGGCACCGCCGTCGGCCATCAGGACGCCAGTTTGGCGCAGACTCCGAACGAGGGCGCGCCGATCCTCGCGGGCGTCGCCTTCTTCGGCACGTTCTTCGCGGCGATGGCGATGCGTAAGCGACGAGGACGCGACGCACGGGACGACGGAACCGATCAGCGTCGCAGAGTACGCGGCGAGGTCGTGCGGCAGCGGCTGAGGACCGCGGCGGGGCGCACGATGGACGCGCGCGTCGCGACGCGATCCGACCTCGGCGAACCCGCGTCGTTTCCAAACCCAAACTACAGGTGGAGCGACGACTCGCGGTCCGCCCGGGACATCGCGTTCGCCAGGACCCGCGGCCTGGTCCGGGACGATAAGAGCAGGGGACGCGAGGAGGACTACGAGCTTCTGCGCGAGATGGCGCGGCGGGACGAAGACGCCGAACGGGAGAACATCGCGCGAGATTCGCGATCCCCCGCGGGTGGCGCCTTCGACGGCATGAGCTTCGAGACGACGACGATCACGCTGGGTGTCTCGTGCCCGGTGCGCGAGGGACAGGGGTTAGCGCTGACGGGCGCGGCGAGGGCGCTCGGGTCGTGGGATCTCAACCGCGCGGTGACGATGACCCGCGTGGGCGCGGACAGGTGGCAGGTGACGTTCGAGACGGACCCCGGAGCCGTCGAGTACCGCTTCGCGCTCATCACGAGGCTGCCCACGAGAGGTGCACAGCTGGAGACGGAGACCGGCGCCGCGAGGAGCGCGGTGGCGGTCACGGACGCGGGCTCGGCGCAGGTCATCGTGGACCAACGGACCCCAGAGTTCAAGTCCGGAAGTAACCTGGACTGGAGCGGACGCATCCGCGCGGGCGCCGCGGGGAACGTCGACGCGGGAGGCTCTTCGCGGACGGCTCGACGGGGACCCGACCCCGGCGCCGCGCAGAGGGTCGCGGATGCGAGTGACGTGGACGTGGAGACCGCGCGGGAGGCGCTGGAGATGACGGGAGGGGACGAGAGGCGAGCCGGGGAGCTGCTGAGAACGGCGGCGATGGGCGTGCCCCCGTCGCCGCCGCCGCCGCCGCCGGGGCGGAGGATGAGCCCGCGGGAGGCTGCGGCCGCGGCGGCCGCCGCGGCCAAGGCGGACAGGATGCGGGTGGATCAGTTGAGCGACGATGTGAGGGTCGTGGAGGAATTCTCGGACGCGAGCGACGACGAGCTCGCGAGGCTCATCGCCGACCTCCAGAACGAGATGAAGAACAACTGATCGATCCGACTCGTTTCAATCACACGCGAGCGGCGTCTATTTCGCTAGCCCCCCGCGGTTCGCGCGCGGAATTTACCCCCCTGGCGCTTGGGATACTTCTTCTTGACCTGCTTCTTGGTTCCTTTCTTCTTAGGCTTGGCTCGCTCGTACTCCCAGTCGTCGACGGCCCCCCCGTCGTCCGTTCCGTGGTGAGCGCCAGTGTACACCGAGCACCGCACGTCCAACTCGGCGTCCTGGCGAGACGGCGCCACCACCAGCACGCCGTCGCCGCCCATAGCGAAGCATCCGATCTTGACGTTCCGTCCCCCGTGGGTCCCCGCGCCGTACTCAGCCACGGGTTGAGTGAAATCGATCGTCTGACCGGTGGCTCCTGCCCGGAGCCACCGGTCGGGTCGGCGCGGGGGGCCAACTGACATGCGCACGTCGTACAGACGCACGCCTTCGCATCCTTCGTGCCCCAGCCACACGGACCAGTCGTCCATCGCGACGTAGCTACGGGTTTCATTACCCCATGTGTTTAAGCCACTATCGATGTAAGCGATGGGTTCCTGCCTCACGGATGACGTGCACCGGGTGTCAAATAGCATCGCCCCCGACTGGCCAGCATCCAACGCCAGGATGTGGCCGTGCGAGGCCAGGGCGCAATATTGCCAAGTCCAGTCGCAATTATTGGCTGCGAATGATATTTGTTCCACGCATTCGAATCGGTCTGGGTCGATGGCCACGAGGTCGTGGGAACTGGTTGCGACCCACAACTTCCAGCCGGCGGCGTTCCCAGACCCGTAGCTCTTCTCCACCCCGTGCACCACGATTGAGCTGATCCCCTCGGGTTCGTGGATAGTTCCCGGTTCCTGTATTTCCTGCATTTGCTCGATGTAACTATCCACGTCCACGGATATGTTTTGATTGTGAAAGGTCTCGTCGGTGACGCCAATCAGCGACACGATCCCGCTCGTGTCGCCGCCCGCCGCGACGTATTCACCCCCTGGTAGCACCGCCAGGGAGTTCACCCGGCAGCCGTTCAGCCCGACGGCGTCGTAGTACCCCTCGAGCCGCGCGAGCTTGTGCCCGTCGCAGACCCGTACCTGCAGCGCGTCCACGTCCCACACGGTGACCAGCCCGTCCTCGGACCCCGCGGCGAAAACCCCGCCGCCGGACGCCAGCGACGTCCACGAGTGCAGCTGCGTCCCCGCCGGGTTCGGAAGGGTCGCGATGCGCTTGCCAGCCTCCGTCTGCCCGTCGCCGCCGTGGAACCAGAGCTTGATCTTGTCGCCGTCGCAGGAGACCGCGGTGGCGGCGTCGGCGAGCATGAACGCCGCGGACTTGGGCCCGACGTTGGTGTACCTCGCCGCGGGCCGAGGCGCCGTCTCCGCGATCTCCCTCACCGTCATCTCCCTCAACTTGTCCGCCGCGCCGCCCGCGGCGGCGAAGTCGTCATCCTCGCGGTCAAACTCAAACTCACCGTCGTCACCGTCGCCGCCGTCCTCGTCCTCGTCGTCGGAGGATGCGTCGCTGTCGTCCAAGGGCGCCCGGGGGATCCATCGATCGGCCGCCACCGTCGACGCGCACGTCGCCGCCCATCCCCTCTTCGCCGCGAGCTCCTCGAGCGCCGCGGGCGTCGGCGGCGCGGGCGGCGTCGCCGAAGCGTTGGCTCTGGTTCGAACCGACGCCGGGTCCACGGCGGGTGGAGGCCGCCCGAAGAGCTTGGCGTGCTGGTCATTCCGCACCGCGGGCGACCGCGCCAAGAGGGCGAGGCCGACGCACGTCGCGCCCAGCGAGCACACGTCTCGAGCGTCTACGCTCCCCATCACCTTCTCCCAGCACTCACGCGGGATCAGCGACAGCGCGTCGACCGCCGATTGATGCATCGCGTCTATACCGCTCCATCCGCGGGGGTCCATCCCCGGGCTGGTCCCGAGCGCCCCGAGGCTGGTCGACGCGCCGTCTCCGTCTTCGCGTAGGTTGTCCCAGAGGATCTCGTCGTCCGCCCCCGGCCACCTGGCGACGACGCGGCGCACGGTGTGGTACGGCGGCTCGCCGATCCCACCCACGCCACCCACGCCGCCGCCGCCAGCCTCCGCGCGTCCGCCCCAGCTGGAGCTTCCGTTCCCCGGGGATGATGAAAACGCCGCCGGGGATCCGACGCCGCGGTCCCCGAGGGTGAAAAACTCGACGAGCCTGAGCTCTTTCTCGCCGCGTTTGTTCAGCCGTTGGCTCCACGCCTCCGCGCCGCTCTTGCGCTGCGCGACGATCTCAGCCTCGAGGAGGACCACGACCACGTCGCCGACCTCCACCGCGCGTCCCGAGGACGGCGAGACCCCGCCTCCGTGCTCGATGCGCCCGAAGAGTCGCTTTAGCTCTCGTCTGATCTGCGATGGGTCGAGGCGCGCGACGCCCCCGCCTGGTCTCCCGACGGGCTTCGACGGGGTGGTCGTATCGGTGTGATGCGCCGCCGCCTCCTCTTCCTCGCGTTGTTCCCTCGACGCCCTCTTCTGCTCGTTGCGCCGGTCCCGTTCCGCCTTGCGCCGGTGCTGCTCGAACCGCTGCTCCTTCGCCCTCGCCTTTTGCTCCTTGCCGCTCATGCCCGGCGTCCACTTCTTGCCCTTGCCGTGGCTGGCGGCCGGTGACGATGCCGACGCGTCATCATTATGCCGGTCATCGTCCGATTCGTCGCTGCTTGGATTCGCGTTGCGGCGCCGTCCCATTTATGTGTGGTCCACTGGGGGGCGTCGCGCGGTCGCAGTGACGAGGGTGTGAATGATGGATGACGCGATTGTTTTCACAGAAGTGGGGATAAAAAGTGCGGTTCTTGGCCAAAAACTCGATTTTTTGACCCATAAGCCCCGAAACGACTTGCGCGCCCGGGTATCTATACGGAAGAGCCCCTTACCTGATATCTTCCGCTCATAGCGCCCTGAGAACAGCGATACCCATTAGAACATCGAACTTAAGCATGGCTGCGCAGGATTAGTACTAGGCTGAGGAATCGCCCGGGAATCCCCTGTG
>Ga0315315_10004719_pt1 | contig 12584 bp, 7 predicted proteins | sample M140m3416metaG_FD_203699 | JGI IMG/M metagenome (GOLD analysis project Ga0315315, IMG submission 203699) | Ammonia-oxidizing marine archaeal communities from Monterey Bay, California, United States - M1 40m 3416 | ecosystem: Environmental > Aquatic > Marine > Intertidal zone | place: USA...
AAACTCCTCCTCTCAAAAGCCCATCGGGAAAAGATGTCTGCGGCGATCGTGCGGGCAGTGGGTAACTATTTTAGAGAAAACCAGAACGCCAACCTTTAAACTCCGAGCGATTGGCACCAAATCTGCGTGCCACAATCACAGCATAATTGAAGGTTATCGCTTTGCGACGCTCGGGTATGTTGGGCGCCGCGAGTTTGATTGGGAAACTGCATGTTACGAGTTCTGGGATATCTGACGGGTTTCTTTCTGCTTTGCGGCCTTGTGGCTGCGGGTGGCGTGATCTGGATATTCTGGACCTATGGTCAGGATCTGCCCGATTACACCCAACTGGAAGACTATGCGCCGCCGGTCACGACCCGGGTACATGCCGGTGATGGCAGCCTGTTGGCTGAATATGCGATTCAGCGTCGCGTTTTTGTTCCCATTTCGACCATTCCCGAACTGGTTCGGAACGCGTTTCTATCAGCCGAGGATCAGAATTTCTATTCTCATCTGGGGGTTGATCCAGTGGGTGTTGCGCGGGCGATGGTCACGAATATCCAGAATCTGGGGACTGGGCGCCGACCCGAGGGTGCATCCACGATCACCCAGCAGGTGGCCCAGAATTTCCTGCTGACCAAGGATGTCTCGATCAAACGGAAGATTCGCGAGGCCATCATCTCATTTCGGATCGAGCGGGCCTTTACCAAGGATCAAATCCTCGAACTCTATCTGAACGAGATATATCTCGGCTTTGGGGCGTATGGCGTAGCCTCGGCCAGTTTGAATTATTTCGACAAGCCGCTGAGCCAGCTGACCCCGGACGAAGCGGCATTTCTGGCCGCCCTGCCCAAGGCGCCGAACAACTACAATCCTGTCACCAAACAGGCTGCGGCCGTCGCGCGGCGCAACTATGTTCTGGGCCGTATGGCCGAGGACGGTGTGATCACCGCCGCGAACGCGGCTGAACTGAGCCAGCAGCCCATACGCGTGTCTCAGGAAATCCATACATCAGTGACCGAAGCTCCCTATTTTGCCGAAGATGTCCGGCGAGAGCTGGTTGAGCATGTGGGTGAGGACGGGCTGTACAAGGGTGGTCTGTCGGTTCGCACGACGCTTGATCCGCGGTTGCAGGACATTGCCCGGGCCAGCCTGCGTGCAGGACTGGTCGCCTATGACCGTCGTCATGGCTGGCGCGGACCGATCGCACAGCTTGATGGCAAGGACGCCTGGCAGAATGAACTGATGCAAATTGCCGTCCCGCCCGGCGGTGGTGACTGGTCGATGGCCGCCGTGATCACCGTGACGCCGGAACAGGCCGATATCGGTTTTGTGGATGGCAGCACGGGGATGATTCCGCTGGCTGAGCTGAAATGGGCTCGCAAATGGCTCAAGGGTGAAAACCGGGGGGCACGGGTCAAGGCTGTCGGCGAAGTTGTGGCGGTCGGTGATGTGGTGTTTGTTTCACCCAAGGCCGAAGATTCCGAAGGCAAACCCTATCCGGATGGAACCTATCGACTGGAGCAGGTGCCCGAGATCAACGGTGCCATTGTTGCGCTTGACCCGCATACCGGTCGGGTTCTGGCAATGACCGGTGGTTTGGATTTTGCCCAGAGTGAGTTCAACCGCGCGACTCAGGCGTTTCGACAGCCTGGGTCCGCCTTCAAGCCGATCGTCTATATGGCCGGTCTCGACAACGGTTTTACTCCGTCGACACGCATCCTCGATGCGCCCTTTGTGATCGATCAGGGGGCCGGGCAGGGCAAATGGAAGCCTGCGAACTACACCAAGAAATTCTATGGGCCGAGCCCGATGCGGCTGGGGATTGAGAAATCCCGCAACCTGATGACGGCACGTCTGGCCCAGACGATCGGTATGGAAAGTGTCGCGTTGCAGGCCGAGCGGCTGGGCGTGGTGGACAATCTGCCCCGCCATCTCAGCATGTCGCTGGGTGCCGGTGAGACCACGCTCATGCGCCTGACCGCGGCCTATGGCATGATCGTCAATGGCGGCAAGAAGATCACACCGACCCTGATCGACCGTATTCAGGACCGATCCGGTGCCACCGTGTTTCGCCACGACACCCGCGCATGCCCGGATTGCCAGCAGGGTGGCTGGTTTGGCCAGGCCCCGCCGCAGCTTCCCGATATGCGTGAAACGGTTGTTGCGCCGGGCACTGCCTATCAGATGGTTTCGATGCTCCAGGGTGTTGTGCAACGGGGTACCGGACGACGAATTGCCGAATTACAATTGCCGCTGGGGGGCAAAACGGGGACGACGAACAAATCCATCGACACCTGGTTTGTCGGCTTCTCCCCCGACCTTGCGGTGGGTGTCTTTGTGGGCTTCGATGACCCGCGCTCGCTGGGCCGGCGTGAAACCGGGTCGTCGGTCCCGGCGCCGATCTTCAAGGACTTCATGCGTCAGGCACTGGAAGGGCAGTCCGTCGTGCCGTTCCGGGTGCCGTCCGAAATTGTGCTCATGCGGGTCAATCCCGAAACCGGTTTCGCCGCACTCCCGGGCGAGCGGGCCAGTATTCTGGAGGCTTTCAAGCCGGGCACGGCACCGCCGAATGCTGCGGCAGGCCGATTGTTACCGACCATTGGCGACAATGCCCCCTCTGTTGCCGATGACGGCGTTCAGCGGCCGCGTCGGGGTATCTACTAGTATCTGCGAACTGGCTATTGACCCGTTCAATCGGCGCGTTAGTTTTCACGAAATCTCGAACACCACTCGTCCCAGTGACAACGGATAAAACCATGCGTGCGGAAGTCAGCCAGCAGATCGATGCCATCCAGTCTTCGCTTTCTTTGATGCGGAGGCATCTTTGACTGGCCAAATGCGCTGAAACGGCTTGAAGAGCTGAACGCCGAGGCCGAGGACCCCAGGCTCTGGGAAAACCAGGAGCGCGCGCAGATGGTGTTGCGCGACCGCACCCGGCTCGAAAAATCCATCGAACAGGTGCGTGGGATCGAGCAGGAGCTCGATGATGCGGCGACGCTCATCGAACTGGGTGAGGCCGAGGACGATGCCGAAGTGGTGGCCGAGGCCGAGGCGACCATTGCCGGGTTGCAGCGGCGCTCCGAGAAGCTTGAGCTGGAGAGCCTGCTGTCCGGAGAAGTCGATGGCAATGATTGCTATATCGAAATCAATGCCGGTGCGGGCGGGACGGAATCCCAGGACTGGGCAGAGATGCTGGCCCGGATGTATCTGCGCTGGGCCGAAAGTCATGACCACAAGATTGAATGGATCGAGGAGAGCGCGGGCGAAGAGGCCGGGATCAAATCCGCGACGTTCAAGGTTGTCGGCCCCAATGCTTATGGCTGGATGAAGACCGAATCCGGGGTGCACCGGCTGGTGCGCATTTCGCCCTATGACAGTCAGTCACGCCGGCATACGAGTTTTGCCTCGGTCTGGGTCTATCCTGTGATCGACGATGCGATCGAGATCGAGATCGAGGACAAGGATATACGGGTCGACACCTATCGGGCATCCGGTGCGGGCGGGCAGCATGTGAACAAGACAGACAGTGCGGTGCGTCTGACTCATATCGAAACCGGAATCGTGGTGCAGTGTCAGAATGACCGGTCACAGCATCGCAACCGGGCCCAGGCCATGGCGATGCTGCGTGCACGTATCTATGACCACGAGATGCAGAAACGGGAAGCCGAAGCGCAGGCCGAGCAGGATTCCAAGACCGATATCGGCTGGGGTCATCAGATTCGCTCCTACGTTCTGCATCCCTACCAGATGGTCAAGGACCTCCGGACCAATGTCGAAACGGGCAACGCCCAGGCGGTGCTCGATGGCGATTTGGACCGATTTCTCGAGGCGTCACTGGCTTCAGTGCTGGGCAAGGATCAGGCGGACGCCACCGATGGTGAGGCCGAGGCGCCCGAGGCCTGATCCGGGACGTTTCTAACGCCGTGTCGAGAGGAAAATTCCCGGCAGGATCAGGAGCGCGCCGAGCAAATGGTAGAGCTCCAGGTTTTCGCTCAGGAGCAACCAGGCCATCAGCGCCGTGTAGATCGGGGCCAGATAGAGGATCAGCGCGGTGGGACTCGCGCCGAGGGCCCGCTGGATACGCGCATAGCCTAGATAAGCGCCCAGCCCCGGAATGATGGCGACGATCAGGATGGCGCCAATCGTTGGGATATTGATCTGCACCACGTCTCCGCTGACATGTTCGGCCAGATGAAATGGCAGCAGGGCGATGGCGCCAAAGAGCATTGTGGCTGCGAAACGCACCTGTCCCGGCAGCCGGCTGGGCCGGTATCGCAGCATGACCGAATAGACCGCCCAGGCGATGGCCGCGGTCGCGATCCAGAGGTCACCGGGTACCAGCGAGAGGGTGCGCAGAGCATTCAGATCGCCGCGAAAGACAATCACCAGAACCCCGATCAGGGAGATCAGGATGCCGGCGGCCTTCGCGCGGCCAAGGGGCTCACGATACATCAGCGTGGCCGCCGCCGCGATCAGGATCGGGGCGGAGGCATAGATCAGGCCGATATTCGTGGCCGAGGTCGTGTCGGCGCCGATATAGACGAAGGCCCCGCAGATCCCCATGCCGAGAACGCCCAGAACCAGCAGGTCGCGCCATTCGGCCACGATCTGGTGCCGTTGCCGGATCAGGTCCGGGGCGATGGCGGGAAGGAAGAGCAGAAAGGCCAGCCACCAGCGCCAGAAGGCGAGGGCAAATGGTGGAATGAACTCGTTCACGGCACGGGCGGTAATGATGTTGGTGCTGAACAGGGCCGGAATGATGATCAGCAGCAGCAGCGCGATCTGGCGTTCGCGCGGATCCGTGGTCGTGGTCGGCGATGCGGGCTCGGTCATTCGCCGGCCATCAGATTGGTGTACCAGCCTTCGGGGAACTCGGCCTGATTGCGCGCATCGATGTTGAAGGGTGGTTTCAGCTCCCCGCGAAAATGTTGGGACACCAGTTCGCGCCACAGGCTTTCGGGTTCCTGGGTGCGGCGAGCGCATTCAAAAACAAACCATCTCTTGCCGATCCGCACATGTCCGATTTCGTCGCGATAGATCGTTTCCAGAATATCGGCAGAGATATCGTCATCGACGCCGCGGAGCTTGTCGATCATCATCGGGGTCACGTCCAGACCGCGGGCTTCCAGCACGAGCGGCACGATTGCCAGTCGTGCGGCGAGATCATGGCGGGTTTCGGTCGCGGCGTCCCAGAGCCCGTCATGGGCCGGAAGATCCCCATAGGCGACTCCGAACTCGGTGAGCCGGTCCGACAACAGCATGAAATGCTGAGCCTCCTCGGCTGCGACCTGCACCCAGTCATCGAAGAAAGCACGCGGCAGTTCGGCATCCGCAAAGCGCAGGATGATGTCCCAGGCGAGATCGACCGCATTGAGCTCGATATGGGAGAGGGCATGAAGTAAGGCGATGCGACCCGCGGTGCCCCGGTTGATCTTACGCCGCGGTACATCTTGGGGTGCAAGCAGTTCCGGCCGCGCCGGGCGTCCGGGCCGGTCCGGGGGTGCAGCCACGCCAATCGTCGTGATGGCATCGTCCGACCACAGGACGGCGGTGTCCCGGGATTTGCGGGCCTTCGCTGCGGCATCGGAGGTCAGCAGGACGGCGCGGGCCGCGTCCGCGAGATTTGTTGGCGGTGACGTCACAGTGCCTGAACAGCCTCGAGAACAGCTTCGGCATGACCGGCGACCTTGACCTTGCGCCAGACCTTGCGAACCTTGCCCTTGCCATCAATCAGAAATGTGGCCCGTTCGATACCCATGAACTTCTTGCCGTACATGGATTTCTCCACCCAGACACCATAGCGTTCGCAGACATCACCATCGGCATCGCTGGCGAGCAGGAACGGCAATTCGTATTTGGCCTTGAAGTTGTCATGGCGTTTGATACTGTCTTTCGAGACACCGATGACTTCGGCGTCCACTTTGGAGAAGTCGGGCATCAGATCGCGAAACGCGCAGGCTTCGGTGGTGCAGCCCGGCGTCGAATCCTTCGGATAGAAATAGAGAACGACGTTTTTTCCCATCAGGTCTTTCAGGGAGACGGTGCCAACTCCGTCCGTTGCCATCGAGAAATCAGGTGCCTTGTCGCCTTCGGTGACGCTCATCGTCTTAATCCTTGTTCTGGGTGGTTTCGAGTGCGGCCCGGCAGGCTTCTGCCGGGAAGTCGATCAGGGTCCGAAAATGTTCGTAGACCATTTCTGCGGTCGCGCGAAGGTCTGCTTCCAGAGCTGCGAAATCGGTCTTCTGTCCGGCTTCGGCGAGCAGATGCCGGAGGGGCGGGGAGAAACTGGCGGGATCTGGCGGGCCGTCGAGCGTCAGACGCAGCAGGCCCTGCAGGCGCCGCCACAGCCGGGTCGCCGAAATCAGTTCTACGGCGGTGACTTCGGGCAGTAGGCCGGTGACCGCGAGTTTGCGATAAACGCTTACCGTGCCGGTGTTGAGGATTTCGGGATGGGTGTGGGCGTGACGGAGCTGGAGATACTGGGCGATGAACTCGCAATCCACCAGGCCGCCCCGGACATGTTTGACGTTCCACGGATTCTCCGTGCCGTTCTCTTGAGCCATGCGGGCGCGCATATCCGAAACCGAGACCAGCAGATCGTCGACGGGCCGCTCGACCGTCAGGGCATCCGCGATCGCGGCCTCAATTCGCGGCTTGAAGGAATCCGAGGCGCTGACGACACGGGCACGGGTGAGGGCGAGATGTTCCCATGTCCAGGCACTTTCGCGCTGATAGTTCGAGAAGCTCTCCAGGCTGACCGACAGCGGACCGGCATTGCCCGAGGGACGGAGCCGCATATCCAACTCGTAGAGTCGGCCTTCGCCGGTGAGAGAGGTCACGGCATTGACCAGCCGCTGGCTGAAGCGCTGGTAATAATGGGACAGGGAGATGGGTTTGGATCCGTCCGACATGATGGTGGTGTCGTCTCCGCTTGCTGTCGCGTCGTAGAGGAAAATCAGGTCCAGATCCGATGAGGCGGACAATTCGCGTCCGCCGAGTTTGCCGAGCGCGAGTATGGCAAAACCGTCTCCCGGGCAGCGGCCGTGTCGGGCCGCGAATTCTTCCTCGATGCGTGGAAGTAGGCCCCGAAGCACGGTGTCTGCAATGTCTGAGAAGGCGAGATCGGCCCGGTCGATATCGCAACTGTTGCGCAAGATTTGCACGCCGACCTGAAATTTCGCGTCATTGGCCCAGCGGCGCGAGACATCGAGAATATCCTGCATGTCCCGTGCGCAGGACAGATTGTCGTCCAACTCGGTTTGCATGGAATTCACATCCGGGAGTTCGTCGAAGAAATCCCGTTGCAGCACGCCATCGAGCAGCAGGGGGTTTCGGCCCAGCCATTCGGCCAACCGGGGTGCCCCGCCGACAATTTCGGCGACCAGAGACAGCAGGGCCGGATTGGCCTGAAAGAGCGAGAAAAGCTGAACGCCAGCGGGCAGGGCAGCGATGAAGTCATCAAACCGGCGAAACGCGGTATCCGGATTGGCGGTCTGGGACAGTGCGGTGAGCAGGGCCGGCATGATCTCGGTAAGGATTTCGCGAGCACGATTGCTGCGGGTCGCACGATGGCGCCCGTGATGCCAGCCCCGCACCGCTGCCGAGATGCCTGCTGGATCGCCAAACCCCATATCGGTGAGAGTCTTGATCGTATCGGGATGGTCCTCGCTGCCAGTGAAAACCAGCACACCGGACCCGCCCAGCGATGGTGAGTCCTCGAAAAGGTCGGCGTAGTGGCTTTCGATCTTGCGCAGATGCAGGAGCAGATCGGTCTCGAACTCGTCTCTTCCCGGATAGCCCATGAACTCGGAGATGGCGTGCAGGCCTTCTTCCGTGTCCGGCAGTGAATGAGTCTGCTGGTCATCGATCATCTGGAGCCGGTGTTCGAGAGCGCGCAGGAATCGATAGCCCGCGATCATATCCTGGGCGACATCGGGCTGGACGCGTTCGGCATCCACCAGGCCCCTGATGGCGGTCTCGGTCTGGGCCATGCGCAGGGCCGGGTTGCGGCCTCCCCAGATGAGCTGCTGGGTCTGGGCGAAGAACTCGACTTCGCGGATACCCCCGCGTCCGAGTTTGACGTTGTGTCCGGCCACGGCAACCGTGCTGCCACCCTTGTGGGCGTAGATCTGGCGCTTAATCGACTGAATATCCTCGATCGCTGCAAAGTCTAGATGCCGACGCCAGACAAAAGGCTGCAGTGTTTCGAGAAAACGATTCCCTGCGGCAAGGTCGCCGGCGACCGGGCGGGCCTTGATCATCGCCGCGCGTTCCCAGTTCTGACCGAGGCTTTCATAATAGGTCTCGGCGGCGAATGTGGACATCGCCACCGGCGTAGCACCCGGGTCCGGGCGCAGGCGGAGGTCAGTCCGAAACACATAGCCCTCTCCGGTTCGCTCATCCATGGACTTGACGAGCCCGCGGGTCATGCGAATGAAGTGTTGCTGAATTTCTGTCAGATCTGCCGCCGGGGTGGTCTCGTCGTCGAACAGAACGATCAGGTCGATATCGCTGGAGTAGTTGAGTTCGCTGGCTCCGAGCTTGCCCATACCCAGAATGATGAATCCCGAGCCGGTTTCGGGCCTGTCGGGATCGGGGAGGCGCAGGATGTCCCGGTCATGAAGAGCCCGAAGCAGATTGCCCGATGCTCTGGAAAGTGCGGTCTCGCAGAAGCTGCTCAGGCAGGCGGTGACCGTTTCGAGGGGCCACACACCGGAGAGATCCCCCAGCGCCGTGAGCAAGGCTACACGGCGTTTTGCACGACGCAGAGCGATATCTGTATCCTTCTGCGCCGAAGCGGGATCGAGGGCATTCAGTTCGGCGATGACATGTTTGAACGCGGCGTCAGGGCCATCCCCGAATATGACAGGCAGAAATTTAATCTCGCGCGCCAGGCTCTGGGTCAGAAATCCGCTATTGCCGATTATTCCGGAGAGCAGATCGCGGGTGGCCGGAGACCCCAACAGATCTTCAATGCAGCGTTGCGCGGCAGGTCCGTCGGCTTTCTCGGCTTCCTCGCGCAGGCGCTCGATACCCCGGGCGACGCGTTCCGAGTCAGTGGAACGTGGGAGATGTGAGGAATTGGGTGTGAGTGCTTGGCTCATAGTGGCATTTTGATTTTCGAGCACACTGATGTATGGCGTGGAAGGGGTCAAGCCAGCCGGATTTGTCCAGAGCTGACACTACGAAAGGTCCTGCTTTGATCGTTCGAAGTTACCGTGTCCTAGTTTTGTTTTTCGCTGCCGCACTGGTCGGTCTGGCGATGATTTTTGGTGTTCTGATCTTTCAGCTCAGCCGCGGGCCGATAAGTCTCAATTTCCTCACACCGCTGGTCGAACGCGCGCTCGATTCTGCTGCCGAGGGCGCCCAGGTTCGACTGCACGATACGGTTTTGACCTGGGACGAAGAACAGCGCGCGCTCGATATCCGCGCGACCGGGCTTCAGTTTCTGGACCCTGCGGGTCGGGTGCGCGCCACGGTTCCCGAAATGAATATCACGTTCAGTGCCCGGGCCCTGCTGCGTGGTCTGATCGCGCCGACGAATCTTGAGTTGTTTGGACCACGCCTGAAGATCATCCGATCCGAATCCGGGGAGGTCAGTGTCGATTTTGGGGATGGCAATGATGTTAATGGTGATGGTGCTGCACCGGTCGGATTGGTTCAGGAGCTTCTACGACCACCCAATCGAGAACTGGCCAGTGGATATTTGTCTGGCGTGGCTGTGCGAAGTGCGTTCATTGAACTGGAAGACCGTTTAAACGGGCGGCGCTTTGTGGTGCCCAATGCCACTGTTCAGTTGTCTCGGGATGCTAAAGGGATTCGCGCTGACGGCGCCATTACGGTAGGGGCTGGCGAACAGGCCATTCATCTGGGTCTGTCCGGCGCCTATCGTGCGGACTCACGAAGAACTGATCTGGGAATTGTGTTCAGTGAAATCGCGCCGTCCGCCTTCGTGCCGTTTGCCCCCGATCTTGAATTTCTGGCGCGGCTGGATACCCGTCTGGATGGCACGCTGACAGTTACGATTGATACGGACTTCGCGGCGATGGTGGCTAGTCTGGATTTGCGCGCCGCTGGGGGCACGTTGGATGCGGGGCCGCGATATGAAGCGCCAATCACATTTGATTCAGCCGCGCTGCGATTGAATGCACATCAGGCTGATAAAACGATTTCGCTGGAATCGCTGGACCTTGTTCTCGGCGAGACCACGATCACGGTTTCCGGAGATGGCGCACGGTCCGAAGGGGCGTGGGATACCTCCTGGACTGTTGCGCTGCGTGATTTGCCGATCAACGACCTTGCTGCGTACTGGCCGCAGGGTGTTGAGCCGAACGCCCGTGAATGGGTTACCGAAAATATTCGCGATGGCCATGTTGGGACAGCGAACCTGAATGCACGGGCCACGATTTCCGAAACGGATCCGGGCGCGTCATCTCTTGATGACATTACTGCTGAAATTCAGTTCCGCGATGCGACCGTCCACTATCTTCGCCCCATGGAACCGGCCACAGGGGGTATTGGGGTGGCGCGGATTGATTCCAGCCGGGTCGTTGTCGATATTGAGCAGGCGAGACTCCGGGGAGTCATTGCTAAGCGCGGCCGCGTTGTGATTGATGGGCTGGACGGGCCCGCACGTGGTGAAACCATCAAGATCGATATAACTGTCGCCGGGCCCGTGCGTGACACGCTGGAGGTGCTCGATAGTGAGCCACTCGGATTTATCAGCGGCTTTGGCATTGATCCCGCACGAACCACCGGTACACAGCGTACCAATGCCGTGTTTGCGTTTCCGCTGCTCGAGGAAATCACGGTGGACGAAATCGCCGTTGCAACGTCCTCGCGTCTGATCCGTTTTTCGGCTGAGGACGCAGCATTCGGATTCCCGGTGACGTCGGGTGACCTGGCGCTCAATGTGAATCGTGACGGATTGAAGGCAGAGGGTACTGCGGAAATTGGCGGGATTCCGGTCGGGCTGACATGGAATGAAAGCTTTACCGAGGCGAACAAGGTGCGCACGCAGTATGAAGTGCGGGCCACGCTGGATGCTGCGGCACGTGAACAAATCGGTATTGCGGCGGCTCCCTATGTGACCGGACCTGTCGGCCTTGGTCTGACCTATTCGTTGGGGTGGGATGATGTGGGAGCAGGTGCGGCCGTGATCGATCTGTCGCCGGCGGCGCTTTCCCTGGAGCCCTTTGGCTGGACCAAGGCGCCGAAGAATCCGGGACGCGCCTTTCTTCGGTTTGTCGTCCCGGATGAAAACAGCTTTTTGATTTCGGAGTTTCAGGTCGTAGCGGGCGATCTGGATGCCGTAGGTGCGGTAAATTTCCTCACGAATGATGGTGGTTTCGATCTACAGAATTTGCGTCTGGAACGCCTGAAATTCGGCGAGAACGATGTTGTTGTGAATGTGGAATTACCGGCTGGCGTCCCGCCCATCATTTCCGTCGGTGGCAATGCTGTCGATCTGCGCCCGGTGATGGAAGATATCTTCGCGAATGATGATGATGATGGAGTGGGTGGCACCCCCGCGATGCGCATTGTTGTCAGTGATCAGTCGCCAATTGGATCCGTTCGGTTGGGAGAGGAAACCCGGTTCATCAACGCGCATGGCACGATCATCAATGACGGGTCCGATTGGTCACAGGTCAATCTTCGCGGGGCGCTGTCGAATGCGGGTCGGGTGTTTGTCCGGATCGCTCCCGAGGAAAATCTGCGACGGCTGACCTTTGAAACAGATGATGCGGGCGGTCTTCTTCGCGCACTCGACTGGGTAGATACGATCCGCGAGGGAGAATTGCGCGTGCGCGGGACGATTGCGGGAGCGGGCGCGGCCCAGGTGATTGCGGGGCAGGTGGATATGCAGGGCTTTGTTCTGACCGAAGAGCCATTTGCCGCCAAGCTGCTCGCGCTGGCCTCGTTCTCGGGGATTGGTGATGTGTTGGGTGGCGAAGGCATCACCTTCCGACGTGCCGAGATCCCGTTCCAGATGACGCGCCAGGAAGTTGTCATTGAAAATGCCAAGGCGCGTGGTGCCGAGATTGGGGTTATCGTCAGCGGCCGTATTGATCGGGATACCGACGCTATCGCCTTCGCCGGTGAGGTTGCTCCGGCCTATACCCTGAATTCGCTGCTGGCCAATATTCCGCTGATCGGTCCCGTTCTCTCGGGAGGATCGGAGGGAATCTTTGCCGCCACTTTCAGCGTCGACGGGGATCTTGATGCACCAAATGTTTCGGTCAATCCGCTCTCCGTGCTGACCCCCGGGATTGTCCGGAGACTGCTCTCCGAATTTGACGCGGGTGCCGATCCAGCGGAGCCACTCACACCAGAGTCGACCGGCGACGCACAATAGCCGCGATCAAACGGGGCGAATGAGAGCGTGGCGTTTTTTGCCCGCCGACAATTTGATGACTCCATCATCATTGATCGAGCCCGATGATATCTCGGCGGTTTCCTCGGCAATGGCGATATCGTTCACGCGTGCGCCACCGCCTTTGATGAGGCGACGTCCTTCACCGTTGGAGCCGGCTAGTCCGGCGCGGGCCAGCAGCGCGAAGAGGGCGATGCCGCTCTCTAGTTCGGCCTTCGGCACATCCGTG
>Ga0315315_10004720_pt1 | contig 12582 bp, 14 predicted proteins | sample M140m3416metaG_FD_203699 | JGI IMG/M metagenome (GOLD analysis project Ga0315315, IMG submission 203699) | Ammonia-oxidizing marine archaeal communities from Monterey Bay, California, United States - M1 40m 3416 | ecosystem: Environmental > Aquatic > Marine > Intertidal zone | place: USA...
TCTTTGCCGGCAAATAGAAAAGGGACACATATGTCCCGATTTTTGCAGCTACTGACCGCTTGGGATTCTCATTTCAGCATTGAGTCTCTAAAAAGCTTCTCCCAGTCCATCCTTAAAAAACTTGATTCTGATGATGCTTTCGTGACTGTGCGTTTTCCCTATTTTGTTGATCGATCAGCGCCAGTCACAGGAGAAGCTGGAAAGATTCAGCTCGAAGTAGCGATTGATGTGAAATGTGGAAATCAGGATGATTTGGTCATGACTGTAACGGGACCTGCGACCAGTCTGTGTCCCTGCTCCAAGGAAATCTCAGCTCGTGGAGCACACAATCAACGCTGCAAATTGGCGGTGAGTTTTCGCTGTAAGGCGCAAAGTGAAATTTCGATTGATGAGTTGTATAAACTGATGGAGCAGTCTGCTTCGACACAAGTTTTCCCAATTTTAAAGCGGTCAGATGAAAAGTGGGTCACCGAGGCCGCTTATGACAATCCAAAGTTTGTGGAAGACATCGTCCGCGACTTGGCTTTAGCTTTGAGTTGTGACGAGCGCATCGCGTGGTATCGTTGTTCGTCCGAGAATTACGAGTCGATCCATCAGCACAATGCGTTTGGTGAAATTGAGAGCGATCGTGATTTCAGTCCCGGCTCTTGAACGAGGCGTTTCGCCCCACCAATGTGCCGACGTAATACATGAAGCGTTCCTGGAATACTCGCGGCCAAGCACCATGGTTGAATCACAGCAGCATGCCACGTACGAGTGGTCATGCTTGAGCGTCTGAAAGTCATTTTCAACGCTGTTCACGGTGGCGTGGGCAACTTCGGAATTGCCTGCCAAGACCGACAGAATCGTTACTTAAGAACTTGCGAAATTCAGGCGTTTCCAATTCAGAAAAGCTCACGCCTTGTGCCAAACTTCCCTGCACTCGAGCATGGCAAAACGACCACAATCGAAGCCTCCTGTGCTTGGCAGTTGTCGACGGCACCAACTCGCACACCCTCCGGCCAGTGTGGTTCTAATCGTCTGACCTGCACATTGAATGAAGAAACAACAGCACGAACCAGCCGTCAACCGTATTTCTATCCCTGCAGTAAGAACACATGCACGCGGTGCTAACCAGCTATGCGATTTGGAGTGGAAGACGAGTCTTGCGGTGCAATCGAATGATAGAGATCACGATATTTCCCCGTCTGTTTTTCTTGATCAAACTCGCGAACAATCAACCTTCGAGCTGCTCGACCGAGTTCTTGCCGCACGTTGGGGTCATCGATCATGCCCTGAATATTGGCAGCGAGCTCATTACAGTTTCCCAGCGGCGCGAGCGAACCAGTTTTGCCGGGGATTACAATCTCTGGGATTCCGCCGACGTCAAACGCTGCGACCGGCGTCTCACAGGCCATCGCTTCAACCGCCATTTGCGGCATATTTTCTGCAAAGGATGGCAGCACAAACACGTCGCTTGCTGAATAGGCCAACGCCAACTCGCGAGCGGTCGACAGATACCCTGTGGTACGGAACTGTGGCAACTGCTTCTGCAGTTCACTCGCATCCGCGTCGCCAAACCCGAGGCAGATAAAATCGGAAGCGTTCTTGATCTGGGAAACGGATGTTATGAACTCGCGCAGCCCCTTTCGTCGATTCCCCAGTGAAACCGCACCGAACCCCAAGACGGTCTTGTCTAGCGGCAAACCCAATTCCCGGCGAGCAGTCACCCGATCGATCGGGGCAAACTTTTTCGTATCGAGACCATTATAAATGGTACGGACGCTAGAGGCATCACTCAACAGATCACTCTGTTCCACTTGCCGCTGGAGCCACCGACTGGGGGTCACGACATGAATATTTTTCCCTCGGTAAGCTCGTTTCTTCGCTTCGAATCCAAGCCGCGATACATCGTTGGAGCGAGGATATTTAAGCTGAGGACAATTTCCGCATTGGGAGTGAAAATGCTCGCAACCATCGTGGTGATGACAACCACCCGTGATCGGATTCATATCGTGCAATGTCCATACGATCGGCAGAGATGCAGGAAGAGTATCGAAGAAGCTGGGCAAATCCAACCACCAGTTGATCCAATGCAAATGCAAAACATCACCTCCGAGCAGACTGTCCGAGTAATGAGATGCCTTTGCTTTCGCCCAGGGCATCGTGAATATCTCAAACTCATCCGAGCGCCCACGCAGCTGTCGCTCATGAATTTTGTATTTCGCGAATTGCACTATCGACTTGACGCTAACTGGCTCGCGCAACGTGATTTCTGCAATGTTGGCCTGCAGTTCGTCAGTGGAACGCGCGGGTTTGCACCACAGGCGACTAGTCTCTCCCGCATCCATCAGTCCCTGATGAAGCCGTTGCGCGGCGATCGCAGCGCCGCCGCGAAGTGAAGTGTTCAGCTGATCTACAATCATTACGGTCGGTGTCCACGACGTTCAGTGACAACAGGACAATGGTGATGGGCGAAGTCGCAAACCACAAAGCCAGAAATATTTTGCCGCGATCACGCTGCGCGATTTACTTTTGTTTTCGATCCGCGGAACTTAGCGGATACTAATTTCGCCACGACCCCGATGTGACTCGTTGTATACGGATTTTCTTTGAACGCATTCCAAGCATGTTTCCGAGCTGTGTCGGCGTAACCATTGCTGCTGGCAAGCCCCGCCCAACCGCGGTAGACACGTGACGATGACGAAAACTTCTGTTCGGCGAACGTAATCGGGATAGAGGGACGCCCGGATCGAAGGCACGCTTCGCGTACCGCTCGGCGAGCGCACTCCAATTGCTCTCGCCTCTTTTCGTTGGTAATTGAATTCAAATGCAGACGATAGTTAAGCAGGGGTTCGGTTAAATTTGCTAACTGCCCAATCTCCGCGAGCCTCAGCCACAGATCGAGGTCTTGAGCATACCTAAACGATTCGCGATAGCCGCCGACACTCTCGACCGCTGTTCGACGCATCAAAACAGATGGATGAGGCAGTGAACCAATTCCCTGGTACAGCGACTCAACGATATCGTCATGCTGGACAGGTGGTTGGCTGTCGCCGAGAGAATCGCCGTCAGGATCGATTAGCCGGAGCCTACTTCCCAAAGCCACACATTCGGAATGTTTTCGCAGATAGGCGAGTTGAGCTTCAAGCCGATAAGGGTCCGCTCGATCATCCGAATCCATCCGTGCAATGAACTCACCCCTTGCCTGGCGAATCCCAATATTCAGCGAGGCTGTGAGTCCAACATTCGCATGATGTAAAACTTGGATGCGATCATCGCTGGAACGATATTGCTGAAGTAATTTTGTGGTTCCGTCAGTTGATCCATCGTCAATCACAATGAACTCAAAATCGCTTGCTGTTTGACACAACATGCTGTTGATCGCGTCTTCCAAATACTGTTCGCCGTTGTAAACGGACATGATGACGCTGATGGTTGGAATTTTATTCAACATCTATTTTCACGCAGCCCTCAGAGAGGGCGACAGCGACACGGACCAACGCTCGAGCCAAAGCCCCAAACAAAGCAAGTTCCAGATTGTTTGTGGGCTACGATGCGATCGGGCCCGCACTGCTGACGCGTTTGGAATCAGTTCCAAAAGAGGGCTATCACGCTGGAACACGCGGTCGAGTAGCGGTTGCATATCGGGACGCTGTAGCCAAGCCTGAATCGGTGCGCCGAATCCCTGCTTTTTGCGATTCTTGATTGATTCAGGCCAGAGGTCACCGCAAGAATCACGCAGTAGTGTTTTCAAACCATCATCGGTCTGGAAACGCATGGACGCGGGCAGGCTTAGCACGAATTCAACAAGCTCGACATCCATGAAGGGGCTGCGAGTCTCTAAACCATGTGCCATCGCTGCTCGATCAACTTTTGCAAAAATGTCGCCCGGGAGATAACAGCGGAGGTCGAAGTCAACAGCACGATCGATCCCAAGTATTTGATCGTCGGGCCGATAGCAGTCGAGCCAGTCGGACCGTCGCTCTTTTCCCACACTCGATATTCCGAGTCCCTGGGCATCAGTCATCAACAATTGATTGATGTGTCGATTCCATGTGTCGGGTGTTTGGCGTCGTGCACGGATCGCCTTGTATCGTTCCGACCACTCACGTCGGCGCGAACCGACAGGGAAACGCGAAACAACCTGATAAAAGAGTTTCTCGCTGAGGTTCGCACTCGACGCATTTTGACGCAGCAGCGGACGATACCAAGAGTATCCACCAAACAGTTCGTCGCCGCCGTCACCGGACAGCACAACTTTACAGTGGCGTTTTGCAAATTCAGAGATCAGGTAGGTCGGAATATTGGACGAGTCACCAAACGGTTCGTCGTAGACGCTGGCCATCCGATCCATCATCTCGCCAACAGGAATATCCATCTGGATCTCAGCGTGGTCGGTGTTGCATTGCCGAGCAACATCACGTGCGAACGGTAGTTCGTTGATCAGATCACCAAAACCAACTGCGAATGTTTTGACGGGTCCAGATGCGTGCTTGGCCATCAGGCCAACGATGGTGCTTGAGTCGTAGCCACCACTGAGGAAAGCGCCGACCGTCGTGTCAGCGACCATCTGGCGATTTACAGCCTGATCAACCAAGCGACGTGTTTCAGTGATCGCTTCCTGTTTGTCGATTGAAATGGTCGACAACTTGGGTTCCCAATATCTCTCGCAGCTTAGTTGTTCATCACGCCAAGTGATTTGGTGCCCCGGCGACAGCGAACGTATGTTTTTGTAGATAGTCCGGTTAGGAGGGACGTAAATCAAATTCAGATAGGCGTCCACCGAATCAGGATCAAGCTGAGGAGTGATCAACTGCGAGGCAAGAATGGCTCGAATCTCTGATGCCAACACAAGCTGATTTCCATTGGCAACAGCAAAGAACAGGGGCTTTTCACCAAGTCGGTCACGAGCGGCGAAAACGGAACGATCCTGGCGGTCCCAGACCGCAAACGAAAACTGACCATTCAATTTACTGAGGCATTGCTCTCCCCACTGGCGAAACGCCAGCAGCAGCACTTCAGTATCGGAATCACTATGAAAACGGACGCCTAGCTTTTCAAGCTCCGACCGCAAGGATCGATAATTATAGATTTCACCGTTAAACGTGATGCAATAACGGAGCGTGTCATCCCACATTGGCTGCTGGCCACCATGGGGGTCGATAACTTGCAAACGAGTATGGCCAATCAAGCAACCATCTGTCGCTTCATGCCCGTTTTCGTCGGGGCCACGATGAGTCAAACTTGCGACCATTGATTTGATCGCGTTTTCGTTTCCCCTCGCGCCGTTTCCGGCAATTAATGCTATTCCACACATCTCAGCCTGCCACTTGCAAACGTTGAAAGGCATGATCCTGCCGAATACAGATCACATTCTGATAGGCGAATAACTCGCTTTGCACCGATAGTTCAGGGATCTCGATCATTGATGTTGGCAATAATCGATAAAATCGATAGCCCTCCAAGTGGTGCCGGATGTCTCGAAAGAACACTCGGCTAATGAGGTTCATTTCGTTAAATTCCAGATGAATCAGGGGTACGGCGTTGCGTGCCAGTAGCTTAGTTGCACCTTTAAGCACTTCGAGCTCGTGCCCCTCGGTATCGATTTTGAGTAGATCAATCGTGCCGATCTGCAGGTCGTCGGCAAGTTGATCCAGGGTGTTCATCTGCACTCGGTGCTCCACGGCCGGAATACCATGAAGGTCAGTGATTACTTCCTCGTAAAGAGATGCGTGGCTACTTCCATCGCAATCCGAACGATCAAATAACAACAACTCACTGACTTCAGACCCAAGCGCACTGTTCACTGTTTCAATGTTAGGCAGGCGTTCGGAAAGTCGCTTCACATTCGCCACATGAGGTTCAACAGCGACAATCCGGCTTTCTGGATATTTGTCGCGTAAAGCAGCGGAATAATCGCCAACATTCGCACCAACATCCACAAAAACCGGTGCCCGATCTTTTGGCATATAATCTTGCAAGACGCGTGACAGGAAGTGACCCTCTCCGCTCAAGTGGTCGTTTTCCCAGTTGTGAACGCCTAGGCCATGAAGGCTGCACTCGAGCAAAAGCTTGTTAAGCTTATAAAACTGTCTCCGCGCGAACGCGAGCCGATAGAGTTGCTTGATTTGTCGTTTCATAATAGGCAGTCTTTGCTTGTATTTCCTATGCGATTTTCTGATTGCAGGAATTGTGGATATCCAAATTCAGAACGGACCCGATTTTGTTTGCGTAAGCGTTGATCGAAAATTCGGAATCGTATCGCTCATGGGCGACAACGCTCAAACGCTTTAGATTCTTATCGGAACTGCTCAGCTCTAAAATTGCATTTGCAATCGGCTCGGACGTGCCTTCGGCGACAATCAGACCTGCGGGCCCGACAACTTCTGGGATTGAACCGGAGTCTGAGCCGATGATCGGCAGGCCCATCGCCATCGCGTCAGCTAGCACACCACCAAATTGCTCTTTCCACTTTGGACGCGTCATCGACGGCAATGCAAGGCAATCTACTGCGCGGTAAAAAGACCAAAGCTGTTCTTTTGGTAGGACGCCCAAAACGGCAACGCGTCCCTTCAATGAACCTCGAGTTGCTCGGTCGGCAAGCTGTTGCGACTGCGTGCCGTCACCAGCAAGGGCTACCTTGAATCGAGCAGGCAAGCTTTCTACGGCATCAAGCAACAAGTGCCAGCCCTTCTCTTCACAAATGCGGCCGGCAAATCCGACAATGAAGTCGGAACCGTCAGTTTTCAGACCGAGGTCCATCGTTGGTACATCAGCTGGTGGCCCTTCCATTCCAGCAACCAAGGTCTTAGCTGGAACGGTGGCCGGCATCCCGGCGCTACGGATTGCGGTAACCGATTCTTCGGCCGTGGCCAGCAGGCCATCTAAGCGAGACCATCGTTTGCTATAGGAGTGTTGTGTCCACCATGATCGCCGCCTGAAGACATTCTCGCAAACCGCGGTCACGATTGAGGGGCCCGGCTTCGAGCGATAGTGTGCCAACAACTCCAAAGACAGCCGTTCGTTTGGTTCCTGTTGCAACCAGATAGCATCCGGTCGAATTCGATCTAGCGTTGCTTTCAACCACCGCCGTCGCTTAAAGGCCCCAGCATCAGGAACCGTTGAAATTTCAGTTACAAACGGTAATTGAGCAGCGGCATCGGCATCGATCCAGCCAAGTTGTTGATGAACTGATGGCAGCGTGGGGCACCGATCCGAAATCACTGCACCTTGCACACCGTGGCTTTGGCAGATCTGCGTGAAGGCCTGCCAATGGGGTGGGTAGAATGCGTATTTACTAACGAGCAGCAATTTTTTCATGGTCCTCACGCGGCCCCCAGAATCGAGCGGTGATCCAGCCCGATTTGATCAAAGACGTCGACAAACCGTTTTTGCCAAGTATGTTCTGCTCGCGCACGTCGCAGGCCGGCTGCTCGAATCCTGTTCCGTTCTTCATCATGCGTGAGGTAGTATTTAGCTTTCTCGATCAGCTCTTGCTCACAACCGAAGAAAACGATTTCCTGATCGGGCTCAAAGAACTCGGTCAGTTCGTCATACGCTTCGACAAGATAAAATGCCCCGCTCATGGTTGCTTCAAAATCTCGCAGACGCACCTGCTTAATGGCCGGCGAACCATCCTTGGGGATCTCAGCAACCGAGCTGAAACCAAGACTGATGCGGCTGCGACTGTACATTTCGATCAATTGCTGATCCTCTAACGGCGGCCCGCAATGCTCGAGCGGCAACGATGGTGGTTGCTTCACACCCCACAGTCGGCTTCTTAATTGGTCACGTAGCCTACGTGACCAACGCGGAACCTCGGAATCCATCCAATGCGGCCCCCAAGCTCGGGCATCCACGCCTGCTTGGTGAAGCGCCCCAAGACACCCAGGACGATTGCCATATTTCTGGCCGACAAATGTCACGTTGTAAGTTTCAGCCACATCATACGGTCGATAGACATTCGGGTTTGACGCTTCTTGGCAATAAATCGGATTCGCACCAGCGTCTCGATAATCCTGCATGCGGAATTTTTCCGGCACGAGGCAGAAGTCATATGCCGGGGCAATCTCTTTTACCAAATGAAACTGGTACGACGCATTGCAGTACCAATTGACCGTTGGAATTCCGAGCCTTCGAATCTCGGCAATCGCGTCGGATTCAACATAGGCGGAATAAAAGTAGCTAAAGAAAAGGTCAATCGGGGATTGCCGATGCGCTGCTCGGACCTGATCCAGCAGCCGTTCGCTGAATCGTGCCCGATTTTTCCGCACGGTATCGTGCTGCTCTGTTGTTTGCGGATCGAGACAGTAATTAAATGGCTCATAGTCGATATTGAATTCGACTAATTCATGACCAAGATCGACGAGCGAATCATACAGATTCGCCCTCCATAAATTGGTAACGATTGTGTTTCGATCAAGTGCATAGTCCGGCGCGGCATAAAAAACACGCATGTCGATGGAGTCCGTTCCGTTATTGTGTGAAATTAGGCCGCCCGGGAGGCAGTGCAAGCTGTTTTTGTAGCAACGATTTGCATGCCGAAACACGCAAGTTCGGAAGAGCTATTGTCTTTTCTGCTGAACCGATCGAGCATCGAGAGCACGACCTTGGTGCAACATTTTTCGATTAGGTTGGGGCGGTCCTGTGAATGCTCGATGGCAACCTGCTTCACACGCTTTAGTTCTTGAGCGACGAGTTTGAAGAAATTACCATTGGGCGAAACTGTATCAATCTGAAAACCAAGCTCTCCCAAATGTTCTTGGTAAAAATAGCGATTGAAACCTGTCGCGAAGTGATAGGGTGCAAAATGCGTCAAGCTCACAAACGGTGCTGTGATAATCAGCCGCCCCTCTGGCTTCAACAATCGAGCGAGTTCGTGAAGCACTGCAACTGGGTTAGGGACATGTTCAAGCACCTCTGAGCACAAGATGGCATCAAAGGAACTATCTTGCTCTGGGATCGATGTGATGTCACAGACGATGTCCAGCTCTCCATAGTCCCACTTCTTCATGTGAAGCCCCTCAGCTTCCTGCTCGGGAATGTATTGCGCAAAGTCCTGAGCTACGTATTCAAGATGTTCGCAGTAGGGGCGAAATCGTTGCTCGCCAGCTCCCGCATCCAGGATACGCCCGCCCGATGGAATCTGACCCAACTGATCAGCCACCCAACTCAGGCGATGTTGGTCGTTGTCCATATCGATTGATGTCATTTAGCTCTCCTTAGTTTGAAACAACCACATCCGTATTGCTGATGCTTCACGAGTGATGGGTCTGGATCGAGTAACAGGCCGCCATCGGCTGGGTCATCAGGGACCAGTGCAAATTGATCGATAGTTAACTCGTTGAACGATTCGGCGACTTGTTCGTAGCTGTAAACCCGATGGGCGTTAAAGCAAATCCGGGGGTTTCCCACCGGCGTGACGAACAGCAATGTTCCCCCCGGAGCAACGACCCTCTGCAATTCCGACATTGCAACAGCATCCGCCTCAGGGTTCATGGGGTCACCGTATCGACCTAGCCCGACATGCTCGACAACATGCATGCAAGAAAGCGACGAAACGCTTTGAGAATCAAAATGTAGATGAGTAAGATCCGCATGCTCGCTGATGAGGTTGTTGAGTTCGATGTTCGCTGGGCGATAGTCATAGAACTCAACCGGAACAAAAGCTGACAGTCCCGTAGCGAAATAGAGGCTCGATCCGATATCGACGTGTTTGTCAGGGTTCATCTCAGCAATTGCGCGACTGGCCCAAGCAGTGTGATAAATGTAGTGCCGGTCGAATCCTGTATCGCAAGTGCGGTCATCTAAACACGGATACCGATCAGACCAACTGAGCGTGGACCGTCGAGGTGGAAGGCAAAGGGAACGAAATTTACGGTATTCTCCAGCAAACTTCGCAAACCGCCACATTTGTTGAGTTTGAGTCCAACCCGGAACGAGACGATGAAGCTTCATGAAGATGGTAAATCAGAATGTGAGGACTGATGGTCAAATCGAACCAAGTGCATTGCAATTGCGTAAACGCTATGCCGCGTAACGGGTTTTCCAAGAGTTGGCATCGACGAACAGACTGTTTACATAAGTGTCTGCGTACAACAAGTAATCATTACGTTCGAATAGCTCACGAGTCGCAGCACACTTCACCTCGCTTCCGTCTTCTTCATAGGACAGTGTTTCCACACACCAAACTAACGGGCGACATTGGTCAAAATCAAATTGCTCAAGGATGCCAAGCTCGTCTCCCTCAATGTCGAGCGAAACCACTGCCAGATCGCCGTCACAATAGTCCGTGACGATCTGTTGCAGCGGCATCAGTGGGATCTCAATGACTTCCTCGACCGAAGTGCTTCCTATCTCCGACAATCGCTTCGCTTCGTCTGCAGAGAATGTGCTCAACGTGTGCGGATTGAGGACATGAAACGTTGCACTACTGGCTGCCTCTTTTCCAATACCGACGTTCAGGCAAGTGTCATTGGGGCGGTGACGACGTATTTTCTCGACCAGCAAAGGGTTGGCTTCGACACACACACCGCAGGCACCGCGAAGGTATAGCCGGTACGTGTTATTCATCTTGCGTGGGTCGTTGGTGCCGATGTCCAAATAGCGGAGATTGGCTGCGTCCAGCTGAAGGCCTGAAAGAAGTTGCTCAATGATCATGTCTTCGCCACATTGGGCATAGCAATCTTCTGACGGATCACGTCGCCGAGGAAGGCGCGCAAGACTGCGAGTGAAATCATTCCAGATTGATTGGTAGGTCATACCGTGTCAGCACTGTAAACGAACGAGGGAGAGCCACGACTTGAGTGCAAGTGAAACTAGCAAAAGTGCTCTTTCTGCGTCAACGTGTTTCAGAGGATGGTATTTGCTGCCGTCACGTCACAATTGAAAGCCAGAATCACGAAATTGCTAGCAATGAAAATTTGCTGGTCACAGTTTTGTGGCTCGCGCTGTCTTGCTCAAGTGCTCTGTTGCCCAAGCGTGCTGGGGCGTTTGCCCACGACACTCGGCCCACGGATTCCATCGCACGAAGAACCACGCACAACAACGCGTGCCCCCACGATCAGCGGCTCACTGAGAATGGAAACAAGAAAAGGACCAGCATCGTACCTCAAGCTAGCAAGAACTCCTGACTTGATAAATGATAGGGTCAGGTACCGTTTTCACTCGAGATCGGATCGCTACTTTCGGAATGCCGCGCTCGAGGATTCACAACCGAACCTGATGAGTCGCTTCACAAATAGAGCGCGCATGAGATCACTCACTTGCTGCCCATGCGATACAGAGGGCAGTTCCGCATTTCACGGTCTTCGCGCATGACCGCCGAGATGATGCTGTATCAATTACACCGGACTGAGCTCCAGCGCTACAACGAACACTTGTTCACGTCGCTCGATGACCAGAAAGTTGAGCGAAAAGCCGAATCAGTGCTACAACTGTAACACCAGATTGCATCTGGAGTGGGCGGCGGAGTGATGCACTTTCTGACACATCAATGGGCTACTGAAACGTTCATCTCTGCTTGGCCATCCTCATGGCCGGCAATGATCTGGCCGGCAATGATCTGGCCGGCAATGATCAATGGAGCCGATAACAGTTTGCAATGCGAAAAGTGGACGCCATGCAAACGACTTGGGTGGGTGACGCGACCGATCATTGAATCACCTACTGCCTTTACCACTCAATGCTCAATTACTGTTTGAAACCATGTAACAGAGCGATAGCCTGCAAGGGGTACGGGAAGGAGATGTTCATGAGCGCCAACACAATTGCGGTCAATCCTGCTGTAAATCATTGAATGCCCTGAGTGTCCGCCCGACGCAGATCCTGGGCAAGTGAGCAGGTTCTCGGCCAAGTCATGACTGACTCGGCACCGAGTTTCCACCGGACGAGGTAGGGTTCGTCAACGGATTGAGAGACTGGAAGGGCCCATCAGCCACGCGGTTGGTTTCTGATGCGTTTCAAGAGAATCATTGATTAGCAACTGCAATGTGTCCGTGTTGAGACCTTGCTTTCTCAGAAGTCGAAGGGCGGTGGAATTCACTTGTAGCAGTTTTCCCCCGAGACGATTGATCGAGATAATGTCTTCGTCCTCTCCCCCCAACAAGCTGCTGAGATCCAAGCCTGATTTGGTGATCGGGCGATGTGTGACCTTGTATTCATCTCCAAGCTCTGCCTTCTTGGCGATGTGTCGAATGCAATCGTCGACCCCGCCGATTTGATCGACCAACTTATTCCGAATCGCTTGGCTTCCGGACCAAACCCGGCCGCCGGCAAGCGTGCGGAGCTTTGCAACAGGGATCTTTCTAGCCCCACTGACAAGCTTTAGAAATCGTCCATAAACCGAATCGATCGACTTTTGCATCACCTTGATTTCATCTTCCGTGAACCCTCGGTCAAGTGAGAACAGGCTCGCGGATTCATCGAGCTGAATGTTTTCGGTATGTAGACCAATGCGTCGCATCAAAGCTCCACCACTAAGTTTCATCGCGAAGACGCCAATCGATCCGGTGACTGTGCCCCGTTCAGCGTAGATTGGCGTTCCGATGCAACTGATCCAATATCCACCGGACGCGGCGACGTCTCCCATGGAAATGACGG
>Ga0315315_10004726_pt1 | contig 12569 bp, 10 predicted proteins | sample M140m3416metaG_FD_203699 | JGI IMG/M metagenome (GOLD analysis project Ga0315315, IMG submission 203699) | Ammonia-oxidizing marine archaeal communities from Monterey Bay, California, United States - M1 40m 3416 | ecosystem: Environmental > Aquatic > Marine > Intertidal zone | place: USA...
GTCATACGCGAAACGAAATACTCGCGGTCTATTTGCCCAATCACACGGCTCACTGGGCTGCACCTGTAGACATGACGCTAAAACGATTGCAAGATGAGGTTGCAAATATCACACCTGAGAGCCCCGTGGTTTTTCTTTTTACCGATGGCAGCATTGTTGCCCTCGAAAAACCTTTGGAGCCGTTTCTGTTGGATGATATTGTCACCAGACTTAAATTGTCTCGCTGACAGGTGAATTGAATTTACTGGTAAGCCGCGACCAAGTATCGGATTGATGGAGCCACTTATGCGATGGAACCCACTGAAGATCATCGTTGCGGCAAGGCTGATCTTTGCGATTAGGGTTACATCCAGAGTACTGGGGGCTTTGTTGTTGATTAGTGCTTGGCTGTCGTTGGGCTGTCGGGACCGCTATCGAGAGGATTTGGACTATTCGTACGGGGTCGAGCAAACATGGTCCATCGAAGAGGCTCCGGAAGGTGAGTTTGTTCAGTTCGAATCTGTCTTCTGGGAGCCGGATGATACGATCTCTTTGCGTAAGCTTATTTCGATTGAAGCGATCGCCTCGGGACGTGATGTGCTTGAGATTGGCACGGGGACCGGAGTGATCTCGGTGGTCTGCCTGTTGAATTCTGCAAAGTCAGTTGTTGCGACGGATATCAATCGTGCAGCTGTAGCTAACGCCGCCTACAACGCAGCGATGCTTTGCCCTGATCAATCGCTCGATATCCGACAGGTCGATCCTGATAGCCCAGGGGCGTTTGCCGTGATTGATGACGATGAACAATTTGATCTCGTGATCTCAAATCCACCTTGGGAAGATGGTGTTGTGGGCAAACCAGCGGATCATGCTTTCTATGATCCCGGGTTTCGTTTGATGGATACATTGCTGGACGGTCTCCCTTTGCATCTCAAACCTGGTGGACGATGTTTATTGGCCTATGGCAATGTTCAAGCGATCAGACGTCTGATTTCTGAGTCGGCAAAGCGTGGCTTTGCCGTGAAAGCACTGGATGATCGAGATCTGGATTCGTTACCAGAGGATTTTCTGCCGGGGATGTTATTAGAGGTTCGCCCCACGACCGTTTGGCAAAAAGTTCAGGATGGTGAGTTCAAGCCATCCAGCGAGGTCAATTCGGAACCGGGGGCGGATGAAGACAGGAAATCCGTATCAGAGGAATCAGCCGCGCGTGAGATCCCCACGGCTGGCTTAGAGTCTGCTCCCAAATCTGGCCCCGCGAGAGCGGAAACGGAGTAGCCTTCCTAGGCTCGTTACCTAGGTGTCGAGTTGCCATGCCATCACCCATGTGATCTGTTTTTTGGAAGAATAGATCATAGGTCATTGGGGACGGGCTGCTCGTTCGGGGTGCTTGATCTTGGATGTTACCCTGTTTGTGGGCGGCCCAGTCTGCAATCAAGTTTGGCTCCCAATCTTCATCAAGCCGCCACTGAACCTCTGCAGTGGTCCCCGGTAACGCTGCTCCCGTTGGCTGTGTTCTTGACAATTTGGGGCGCGAAGAAACGCCTTGCTGCATCCTTTGATGCGGTTGGCCGACGGTAAATTCATAAAACGGTGTTGTCGAGATGCAAAAAAGAAACCCTGATTTGGCTTGCGAACGCTACTCACAGGTCATTACCATGAAGGGAGTCTCACGATGTATTTATTTCGTATTCATTCTGACTGGATCTGTTCCCAGTCACGTTGCGGGACACCTTCCACGCGAGCACTTAATAGATGATCCACTATACATGTGATCGTTGTAAGCGCCAGATTAACACCGATAGTCAAACACGGTTCATCGTGCAAATTGATATTCAAACTGCGGCGAGTGACGTCGAGCCGGAATTTGAAGACGATGTCGATCACCTGAACGAATTACATCAAATTCTGGAGGGGATGCACGAACCTGTCATCGCGACTGATGAGGAAGCGGAGACAAGTCATCACGGTCGGTATGATCTTTGTTCGGAATGCCATCGACAATTCCTTAAAAATCCTCTCGGACGTGATGCGGTGCTTGCCCTCGGTTTTAGTAATAACTGAAAATAGTGATGCTTCGGTACTGAGAGGTGATGCTTCGGTAGTCATCAATGCACGGGGTTTCGTTAGCCAACTCGTGCGATCACTGCAAGAGCCGCCGTTCCAGCAGGACGTGATTTGAATGATTTTGTGCATCGCTCATTTCTTGATCGGTTGTTCGTTCAATCGTGTGAATGAAGCTTGGGCATCAGAGTAGTTGAGTGCTGCCAGTCGGCATGGCATGGGAAGCTTGCGGATGTCAGAGTCCAGGCGCGGATCCGCTTGATTGAGCATCAACCTTTCTAATAGGTCAGTGCTGGGGTTTTCGTGCTCCATCTTTTTTGTCATTTTTCGCAGCAGTGTGGACAGGGAATTATTGGGCTTCGACGCTGTCTCTTCTTTGATCCTGCTGCGAAGTTGATGCTCGGCGTTTGCCATTTTTCGAGCGACCTCGCATGCGTGTATGTCATCCGAACGACAAACTGCGATAACAAAATTCGCTGACCCCAAGGTCTTCGTGGATTGTTCCCAATTGGCGAATGATTTGTGTTCCGATTGAGCGACGACTGAGATGTCGATCAGGCCTGTCCGCCACGTGTCGGGAACGTCAAGCACTAAATGGAATGTCTTTTGCCCCTCCAGAATTTGTTGTGCCGTCCATCGTAGTTTGAAGTAGACCCCCGTTCCCCGGTTGATTGTTCCTGCCGCTGTTACCGCATGGACGGGAGCAAGGCGATCGAATTGCAGCGAATCGATATTCTTTCTGGTGTGATCTAAACCTGCATTGCCGCGTAAACTTGAGAAGTAGTCACCATTCACACCAATGCCCAAGGACTGGTGCTTCTCTTTTGATTGTTTGACCTGGATATGTGTTGCGATATTCGAGCCTGTCTCTGTGCGCGGACTGTAGTCAACAATGGATGCAAATTGTCCGCGCGGCTGGCAGCGTACGAGCCATTGATCGATTCGAGCTGTCTCTGGTGAACTGATCATCGACGATAGCTTCAGTTCAACTTGCAGTAACGCCCTGCCCTTACCTGATTCAACAACGTCTGCTGCGACGCTGGGAGGAATGTCGAAGTGCACGATGGAGTGGCTATCAGCTGCAACGCTGACAATATCGGTATGTGGGATCGAAATGGCGAACAACAGAAAGTAGATACGAAACTGCATGGGGTTCCTTTTCCTTGCGACACGGGACGCATCGATGCACTCAGGATAAAAATGGGCCGGCTCATCCGGTTGGCGAATCGAGAGGGCTGATTCGCGGCCATTTCCATCGTGGAAAGGAACGTGCAGAAGCAAATTTAAGCTTGGCCTTCTGCCGGCGTCAGCTTTTCTGCAGCAGCAGAAAAATAGCCCGCCTTGTTGCTCAGTCAATTCCTGTCGAGGGTAAGACGGGCAGCTATTGCTTGATGTAAGCTATTCACGTGCTGTGAAACTGTACAGAAGCACAATTAAAATTGACCATTTGAATTGTGAAACATCTGCTAACTGTGCATTCTCGGGAGTTCGCTGCCTTCTGCAAGAATTGCAGATTCTTCAGACGACAGTTGGGCTAGACGGACCCGTGCAGCTTCTCGTGAAGTGAAGTGTTCCGCCAGACGCACATAGGTTGTGTGGTGTCTGGCTTCGCTTTCAAACAGGCTGGCGTAAAAATCGGCTAGAACGGGGTCTCGGTCACGCACATGCTCGCTGAGTAAACTGAAACGCTCGCAACTGCGAGCCTCAATCAAGGAAGCGATCAGCAGGCGATCAACTGCTCTTTCGGGTTCCTGACTCCCAACCAAGGCGTTTAACTTGCGGCCATAGGGACCGGCAGCGAGGCGACGGAACTTAATTCCACGCTCGTCAAGCAAAGAAAGAACCATTTCGAAATGTTCGAGCTCTTCTTCGACGATTCGAGTCATTTCGCGGCATAAATCGCGATTCTCCGTGTAGGAGTTCATCAAGTTCATGGCCGTGGTTGCGGCTTTGCGTTCGCAGTGAGCATGATCAATCAGGATTTCATCCAAGTGCTGATCAACCTGATTGAGCCATCGGCTCGTCGACTCGGATTTTAGATGAAGCATGGTCACCGTTACTGTGCAAAGAGTGCCTTGGCGAAAGCTGCGGCATCAAAGGCAGCGATATCATCAACACCCTCCCCGAGGCCGACGAACTTGACGGGGAGCTGGAATTTTTCGCGAATGGGCAGAATCACTCCACCCTTTGCCGAGCCGTCAAGTTTTGCAAGCACAATACCTGTGCAGCCGGCGGCATCACTGAATCCTTGGGCCTGGCTAATCGCATTCTGGCCGGCGGTGGCATCGAGCACGAGCAGGACCTCATGGGGTGCCGTGTCAATTTTCTTTTCCACAACACGTCGAATCTTTTCGAGTTGTTGCATCAGATTGACCTGCGTTTGTAATCTTCCTGCAGTATCAATGATCGCGATATCGGCACCAATCGCTAAAGCTCTGTCAACTGTCTGGTAGGCGACACTGGCTGGATCGGCTTCAGGCTTGCCAGTTACGATTTCACAGCCGATTCGGCCTGCCCAGACCGTGAGCTGTTCAACGGCCGCGGCTCTGAATGTGTCACCGGCTCCCAGCACGACTTTACGGCCGGATTGGTGAAGATGATTTGCCAGTTTGCCAATGGAAGTAGTTTTGCCGCTGCCATTGACTCCGACCACCAGAATCACGGTGGGCCCTGAATCGGTGTACTGAATTCCAGTTGATTCTTGCGCCAGCATGGTTTGTGTTTGCTGAGTGATCGTTTCCAGCACCTCTTCCAGCGAAACGACTCTCGCTCTGAGGCGAGTTGCGACGTCATCCCGGATTGCTTCCGCTGAAGCGACTCCCATATCAGTCCGAATCAACCTTGAAAAAAGCTCTTTCAGAAAATCGTCGTCAACGAGCGTTCCCTCTGCCTTGAAGAGGTCTCGTATATCGGTGCTAAGCGCTTGTCTTGTTTTTGAGAGAGCACCCCGCATCTTTGAGAATAGCCCACCAGAAGAGGGTTTGGGCTCTGGGTCTGGACCCGCTGCCTTAGCGGTGGATTCGTTCCTAGTGGCTTGGATTGTGGGTGTACTGTTTGCGTCTCGGCTTTCACCCGAATCAGTTTCTGGCTGACTCGTGGGCTGTTTTTCGGAAACTTCACCTGCAGCTGCCGATTTCTGCCCCAAGGCATCGTCTTCCTTTTTTTTCTTGGACCGCCAAAACGCCATCGAAAAGCTCGTCTCGAGTCGAGGAATCGCACATTGCCAGCCCACGCAGGCTAGTCGGTCCGCAATTCTGACGTATCACAGGCTGGTCGGGTAGGCCGACGATAAATCGATAACACGCTTGAAAATCGATGTCTGACCAACCATGCACAACTGTTCAAGCGAGGGGAGATTACCTTTTCGCAGTGTTTCGTGCTCAGGCTCTCTGCGGCTTTCGAGAAACCAACGGACACAGCAATCGAGGATGCCGCGATGGGCAAGCGTGCGATTGCAGCGGATTTACGGGGAAATCGGCCTTTCGGCACTTCGTACTGTCAGGTTTACACTGAATCCCCTGCCTAATCCGCACCCCTTCACAGGGCTGCCCAAAGTCAGCAGGTGGTACGCCTTCGTTAACCACTACTGAATGTAACACAGCCGGCAGATTCTTGAGTGTTTTACGTCTAAAACACGTTCTTCTTCCCGTCGCTGTCCGATACCTACCTACAGAGAATTAGGCATGATTCGGTAACTGTCGACGCCCTTCAGGCGACCGACGCGGCCTTGAGCAACCGATTGCGGAAATGTTTTCGTCTATCCGTCGACACCTTTTGGTCGCACGGAATCATGCAGTGCAAATTGCACCTAAACCCGAAATGGATAACTGGGGAGTTAATAAAGCAAATGAAGCTTAGCAAATTGGCGCTCGTCGCCGCGATTGCATGCGGTACATACGCCGGCAATGTTTTTGCCGATCAAACAAACGATATTCAGTTGGTTTCCTGCGAGTCAGATTGTGACTGTGGCGAGCCGGTTTGCGGATGCGAGCCAGCTTGTGACGACGCATGTGACGCAGGTTGCGACTCAGGTTGTGATTCAGCTGGCTGTGGCCTTGGCCTCGGCGATTGCGGAATTGGAAGCTGCCTTGACTGCGGTGACTGCTGCCTCGGCGACCCGTACACTCTCTTTGGTGAGTGTCACGGAATCACCGCTGGTGGTTGGATGCAGTTGGGTTACTTCACAAATCCAACAATCAACTTCAACAAGTACTCTGATCGGGTGCAACTCCAACAGGGATGGTTGTTCGCCGAGAAGGCGATCGACTCCTCCTGTGGATTCGATATCGGTGGACGAATTGATTATGTCTACGGTACTGATGGACCTGACACGCAGGCATTTGGTAATCCAGATGGAACTTACGACTTCCAAGCTGGCTGGCAGAACGGTGGCGAGTATGGCTCGGCATTGCCACAACTGTACTTGGAAGCTGGTTACGGCGATCTGTCCGTTAAGGTTGGTCACTTTTACACCATCATCGGCTACGAAGTAGTCCAGGCGACTGGCAACTTCTTCTACAGCCACGCCAACACCATGTACAACAGTGAGCCGTTTACTCACACCGGTATCTTGGCGACTTTGGATCACAGCGATGACGTAACATTCTACGGTGGTTACGTTCAAGGTTACGACAGTGGATTCGAGGACAATGGCGATGCGTTCCTTGGTGGTGTTTCGCTAGGACTGACTGAGCGTCTTAATGTCACCTACGCAGCTATCGGCGGCCGCTTTAACGAAGCTCGCAACGGTAACGTCGCGGAAAACGAGAACGGCTACATGCACTCGGTTGTCGCGGCTTACGACGTGTCCTGCGATGTTCAATACATCATGCAGAGCGACTACTTGGATACCAATACTCGTGAGTCCATCGGCGTTAACAACTACTTGATCAAGACGATCAACGACTGCACTGGCGTCGGTGCTCGCTTCGAGTGGTGGAACATCACGCCAACCGCTGGTGGAGAGTCCTTCGACACCTACAACCTGACGTTCGGTGTAAACCATCGTCAATGTGCAAACCTGACGTGGCGTCCAGAGGTTCGTTATGACTGGTATGACGGATACGAAGGAAACGAAGACAGCTTCAAATTCGCTGTTGATGCTGTTATGACTTTCTAAGGCACCAACGAATCCGCGTGCGGGGGGTGCCGAGCGTTTCTCCCCGACGTTAGCAATCGCCGAAACCGCGGATTCATTGAAAATTTGACCCGGTTGCCCCACGTGGGGCAACCGGGTTTTTTATGCGCCGTTGGAATCAACCCGGGAGCAGGAATCAACTCGGGAGCAGGAATCCAGCCAGGAGCAGGAATCCAGCCAGGAGCAGGAATCACGCTGTGATCTTTGTAGGCCAATCCTTCTCACTGACCGGACTAGCTTCACAAACTTGCGCTGTTTATCGATTTCACCGATGCAAACTTCCATGCGGAGACTTCAGAAGATCGCATGAACCGTCGATCACTTCAGTAACCGAATAGCCCGCTTCACGTGAGTTTGACTCTGTGGTGGTTCACGCCATCACCTTTTCATCTGACTGACCGATTGCTCAGCGCAACAAGCTGGGGCGATTCATTCAAGAACCCGAACGATGGGAGTTCACCAGCGATGAAGCTCACAAAACTGGCATTACTGGCAGCGATTGCTTGCGGAACATACGCAGGAAATGTTTTTGCTGACCAGACAAATGAAGTTCAATTGGTTTCCTGCGAGTCGAATTGCGACTGTGGCGAGCCTGTTTGCGGATGCGAGCCGGCTTGCGACGACGCGTGTGATGGCGACGCGTGCGATGGAGGTTGTGATTCAGCAGGTTGCGGACTGGACCTCGGTGACTGTGGATTGTGTGACCGAGTTTTAAGCCTCGCGTGCCGCGACTGTTGCATCGGGGACCCTTGGCAACTGTTCGGTGAATGTAACCGAATTTCGGCTGGCGGTTGGTTGCAGACTGGGTACCAGTCAGACCTTCAGGGGTTTGGCTTGGGAACCTTCGGTGGCAGTAATTTCAATAGCTATCCCAAACACTTCCAGCTTCAACAAGGCTGGTTGTTTGCCGAGAGAGCGATTGACGCTTCCTGTGGTTTGGATATCGGTGGACGTGTTGATTACATCTACGGTACCGACGGCCCAGAAGTGCAAGCGTTCGGGAACCCTGGCAGCACACGCTATGACAATTCCTGGGACAATGGCGCCAATTACGGTTCGGCCCTACCGCAACTGTATATGGAAATTGGTTATGGAGATATTTCAGCCAAAATTGGTCACATGATCACTAACATTGGCTTCGAGTCGGTCGAGGCGACCAAAAACTTTTTCTCCAGCCATTCGTTCGCTTTCAACATCTCTCAGGTTTCCTACACTGCGACGGGTGTGCTTGCTACGTACTCAGGCCTCGATAACGTCACTGTGACAGGTGGTTGGGTCGAAGGAGTCAATACCGGATTCGAGGACAATGGAGATGCATTTATCGGTGGCATCGCTCTCGACCTTACTGACCGGCTTAACGCAAGCTACAACGTGATGGGCGGAAAATTCAGAGACAAGCCAGAAAGCGGTCCTCTCGCTCAGGGCTATATCCACTCGGTCGTTGCTGAGTACGACGTTCGCTGTGACCTCAAATACGCCATGCAGACCAGTTTGGTCGATTTGAATGATGGCGAAGCCACCGCAGTGGGTGTCAGTAATTACCTGTTCAAGACAGTCAATGACTGCACCACCTTGGGTGCCAGATTTGAGTGGTTGAATAGCGACGGGCTTGCAACTGATGGAGTCGATGAAGATCTCTACGAGTTGACGCTCGGAATGAATTATCGCTGGTGTGCGAACCTGATGTTTCGACCGGAGGTGCGTTGGGATTGGAGCGAAGACGTCGATACCGGTGTCAAGGATGACCGAGCCTCTTACGCCACCTCAGCTATCCTGACTTTCTAGTACTTTCCCCCACGCCAATGGTGCGTGTGAATCTCCCGATGACTTGAAAGTCATTCGACGGGAGCACTGATGTTTAAAACTTCGAACCCGGTCGCCCGCTAAGGCGATCGGGTTTTTTTATGTGGTTCGGCTGGGCTGCGAAGGTCGCTCGAAATCTGGAAGTCCCCTGCTTTCGAGCGACCGGGGACCGTCTGAAGATGATTGCTGCCGGCTATGCACGCAATGAATTGTTTGGATTCCGCACACTTCAAGGTCGGTTTCCGATGCCTAGAAAATGGGCAGCCGCAATCGCCCCAAGGGAGCCGAGGGCACCGTTCTGGTACAGCAACGATGCCTTGGTGCTCGATAATTAGATTCCTTGCAGAGCTGTGCATTCGAATGAGCCGGTAGGCCGGAGAAAAAACCGCACTTGTTGTCGGGCTGCATTCAAACAAGGCAGCTGACGCTTGCTCATGCCCTGATTCTGAGCATGTCGCGTGGGCACGTAGGAGTCACGCGGTAAGCCGCACCGGGCGACGACGGACACTGCAAAGTTTTTAAAGTCTTGCAGCGAAACAGTTTGCGTCTTACTGCCACTTTTCTTTTCCCGCTTTGGCGCGCGTGTTGCCTTAGCCCCTCTCCGACAGTTCGATGCCCCTATCGCATCAACGCCGTGGACTCAATGAGCGATCCAAAGTTGGCCCGGGCAGGAGAGACAGGTGTTTTGTGAAGTCCGATTTGTCATCGAGTTGAAGCTTCGCCGGTCGGCGAAGCGACTCTTTCAGGATTCATTTGCAGAAGGTAAACCCCAAGATGTTTTGTACGTTGCGAGCACATCTGCTCACAGGATTATTGTTGTTTGGCTTGACGGGCGTCTCGGCCGTCTGGTGCAGTCCCATGCTAGCGCAGGACGAGGCGGCGGCGGCTGTGCCTGAGGCGACAGAAACCGCAGAGCTGGAGGCGGTCGCGGCAGAGGAAGCTGAGGCGGCCGAGGTCGTTGCGTTTGACAAAAAAGACTTGGATTACACGATCAACACATTGATCATGTTTATCTGTGCGGTGCTTGTTCTGTTTATGCAGGCAGGCTTTGCCATGGTTGAAGTAGGGCTGAACTCTGCAAAGAACACCGTCAATATCCTCGCCAAGAACGTGATGGACCTGTCGGTAGGTGTCATCCTGTTTTTGTTCGTCGGGTTCGCGTTGATGTATCCCGGGGATAACTGGCTTTTCGAGGGTGTTCTCGGCGAGCCCAGCTCTTTCGTGGCTCGCGACAATCCCGACGCTCCTGGGGACTACAGCTCGTCTGCTGACTTTCTGTTCCAGGTCGCGTTTGCTGCGACTGCCGCCACGATCGTCTCTGGTGCCGTCGCAGGACGTATGAAGTTCGGCGCGTACTTGGTTTACAGTGCTCTATTGACAGGTCTGATCTACCCCATCAGCGGATCGTGGAAATGGGGCGGAGGATTTCTTGACGCGATGGGTTTCCAGGACTTTGCGGGAAGCGTTGTCGTGCACGCTGTGGGTGGATTTGCAGGCCTAGCTGGCGCGATCGTTTTGGGCCCAAGGCTGGGGCGGTTTAGCTCCGATGGTAAAAGCATTCCCCTCCCGGGCCACAACATTGCTTTCGCTGCTCTCGGGGTCTTCATTCTGTGGATCGGCTGGTACGGCTTCAATCCCGGTAGCCAGCTCACGTACGCTGGAGCGTCGAACGCCGAAGCAACGACCTACATTGCCCTGACCACAACACTCGCCGCATCTGCTGGGGCTGTTGCTGCTTTGCTCACTGCCTGGGCGTTGTTCAGCAAACCGGACCTAACGATGGCATTGAACGGAGTGCTCGGTGGATTGGTCGCAATCACCGCGAACTGTGATCGTGTCGCACAATGGGAGTCGCTCGTCATCGGTGCTGCCGGAGGAGCTCTGGTCGTGTTGGGTATCCTGATGCTCGACAAACTCAAAATTGACGACCCCGTCGGTGCGTGGCCGGTGCACGGGCTCTGCGGAGTCTGGGGCGGTATCGCGACCGGGATCTTCGGCGACCTGCCTGACGGTATTGAGACAGTCGGTGGCTTCATCATGGTGCAGTCAATCGCCACGTTGGTTATCTGTGCGTGGGCCTTCTTCACAATGCTCGGTGTTTTCCTCGCTCTCAAGGCGGTAGGCGTCCTGCGGGTATCGGCTGAGGAGGAGCAGGCAGGCTTGGATATCTCAGAGCATGGCATGCACGCCTACCCATCAGACGGTGTATCCGGCGGTGCAATCGCCTAGTCCGACTACCTACCGCGGCCCCGTTGTTGGTTTGCAAGACCGGCAGCGGGGTCACCGGTAAGCAGCAGACTTTTGAAAAAACGTTGAAGACTTCTTGGCTCTTGCCTGGGCCAGAAGCTCCCAGTCTCCCGGGTGAGCGTCCGCCTCGCTCACCCGGGACTGGGTTTTGCCAGGCAAGGCCAGAAGACTTCGTTGAGCCAGCCCACTTGGGTTGGCTCTTTTTTTGTAGTGACGTTTTTTTTCAACGAGCTTTTTCGTTAGTCTTGGACCTCTGCCCGCTTTTTACACGGTACCTCGATAGGTTACTGTAGGGGAAACAGGTTGTCATTTCTCATTATGTAGGGCTCCCGTATCCGTGAAATTGATCATCGCCATCATCCAGCCAAGTAAGTTGGAATCCGTTAAAGAGGCTTTGACCGAGGTTGAGGTGTTTCGTCTGACCGTCATGGACTGCCAAGGATTTGCACGCCAGCGAGGACAGACGGGGGGCTATCGGGGACATGAGTTCAGCGTCAACTTGCTCAGGAAGGTGCAACTGCAAATCGCAGTGAATGAGGAGTTCGTCAAGCCAACCGTTGACGCGATTGTTGCGGGAGGCCGGTCTGGGGATGAAGGTGAAATCGGTGATGGCAAAATCTTTGTATTGCCGATGGATGATTGTGTTCGAATTCGAACTGGAGAACGTGGGAACGAGGCGATTTAGCTGCATGTGGTAGCGGTTTCGTTTGTTGGTCAGTTGTGACTAAGTAACTTCCACGATCGTGTTACAACTGTTACTTGTGGGTCTGCCACAGGGGCAGTGAATTGCTGGTTAATGTCTGTGTTTCAGAAGTGGATCGTGAATGGGTGTGATGGTGTTTTTTGCAGCAAAGGTGATCACGAATGTCTGAGATTGAAGTCTCATTGAGAGGTAGGCGGGTTCTGATTCTGGTTGGCGAGATTTATGAGGATTTAGAACTTTGGTATCCCAAGCTTCGGTTACAGGAGGCCGGGGCGGAGGTCATCGTCGCCGGGCCTGAAGCGTCAGTGGTTTACAGTGGCAAGCATGGCTATCCCTGTCAAAGCGATGTGGCAATCACGCACATGGATGAAGCCGATTTTGATGCATTGGTGGTTCCAGGTGGGTTCATGCCTGACAAGCTTCGACGAGATCAAGTTGTGCTTGATCTCGTGCGGGCTTTCGACAAGGCGGGGAAGCCGATTGGCGCGATTTGCCACGGAGGTTGGATCCCGATCTCGGCAGGTGTTTACCGGGGAGTCTGCGTGACAGGTTCACCTGGGATTAAAGATGATCTGGTGAACGCTGGTGCGATTTTTTCAGATCAAGCAGTTGTGGTTGATCGTAACCATGTCACCA
>Ga0315315_10004731_pt1 | contig 12553 bp, 18 predicted proteins | sample M140m3416metaG_FD_203699 | JGI IMG/M metagenome (GOLD analysis project Ga0315315, IMG submission 203699) | Ammonia-oxidizing marine archaeal communities from Monterey Bay, California, United States - M1 40m 3416 | ecosystem: Environmental > Aquatic > Marine > Intertidal zone | place: USA...
CCGGAACTCTTGAATAATTTTTACAACCATTTTTATCTGCCAATTCTTTATATTCTATATCTAATTCAACCAATGTCTCAGAATGTTCTGAAACGAAAGCAACAGGGACTATAACAATATGTTTTCCTAATTTTGAATTTTCCACAATTATTTCTTCTGTTGATGGGCCAATCCACTTTAGAGGTCCAACTCGACTTTGGTAACTTAATATCCAATCTAGACCTTTGATGTTTAAAGATTTAACAATTTTATCAACTGATTGTTCTACTTGCCATTGATATGGATCGCCGTTTTTAATATTTTTTTCAGGCAATCCATGTGCAGAAAATATTAATTTAAAATTATCTAAATTTTTAATTTTCTTCACTATTTTATTTCTATGTGCTTCAATAAAATTTTCATCTGTTGGATAACAACAAATTGTGTTTGTTTTAACTTTAAATCTATTTTTTATACAAATGTCCTTCCATTCTTTAATAGACGAACCAGATGTTGCTGCTGAATATTGTGGGTAAAGAGGCATTAAAATTACTTCATTTGGATTATAATTAATTACTTCTTTAACAACATCTTTTGCTCTTGGATGCCAACATCTCATAACAATGAAACATTTATATTCAGACAGGTTATCATCATTGTTTAATTTCAATTCTAATGCGTTGGCTTGCTCTTTGGTAAGCTTTAAGATTGGAGAAGAACCCCCTAATTCTTCATAAATTTTTTTTGCAGTCGGAGCCCTCCTATTGGCTATTAATTTTGCTAATGGAAATCTAAGAAAACTTGGCAAATTCAATATTGCTGGATCATTAAACAAATTAAATAAGAAGGGTTGAACATTTTCTAATTTGTCTGGGCCACCTAAATTAAATAAAATAACAGCTTTTTTCATTTATACTCTTTTACTATTTCAACCAAATATTTTACCATCTCAGGATTTGTCTCGGGCAACACGCCGTGCCCAAGATTAAAAATATAAGGGTGATCTTTAAAAACTTCTAAATATTTAGTTGTTTCTTTTTTTAACGTCTCTTTGCTGGTTAATAAAATTTTTGGGTCTAAACCTCCTTGAACTGGGATTTTTATATCTTTTATAATATTTTTTGGGTCCACATTATAATCAATACTTATAGCGTCTGGTTTAACGATATCACAAAATTCTTTATAATTTTTAATTTCTCTTGGAAAACATATGACTGGTATATTTAAAGATTTAACATAATTTACTAGGTTTAAAGTAGGAGTATAAATATAATTTGGTAAATCTTTTTCATCTAATAAACCAGCCCAACTATCAAAAATTTGAATAATATTGGCACCATTTTCAATTTGATGTTTAATATGAATTTTTAAAAATTTATCAATTATTAACAAAATTCTATTTATTAAAAAATTATCTTTAAAAAAATCTTCTTTCAATTTCTTTTTGGGTGACTGTTGATTAATCATATAAACTAACAATGTCCATGGAGCTCCAACGAACCCAATTGTATTTTTATTATTTAATATAGGATCAGAGCTTGTTTTTTTAATCGCTTTATAAACATTGTATATTTTTTCCACGAAATCAATTTCATCTATTTTAGTAATTTCATTTAAATTTAATTTACCCAATTTTGGACCAAAATTCTTTTCAAATTCAACTTTTTGACCCAAACCATAAGGCAACATTAAAATATCAGAAAATATTATTGCAGCATCAAAATCAAATCTCTTTAATGGCTGTAAAGTAATTACAGATGATAAATCTTGGTTTAAACACAACTTGATAAAATCAGTATTTTCTTTTCTTATTTCTCTAAATTCTGGCAAATAACGGCCAGCTTGTCTCATTATCCATATAGGATTTATATTTGTTTTTTTATCAATAATTACTTGTTCTATTGGTGACATATTAATAATTAAATATAGTTTATAGTATTAGTATTATATCTTGTGAATAATGGTGATTAAAATTAGTAAACATTTTATCAACAAATTATTAACAAATAAGTCTTTAATTTGCTAAGGTATATATGAAAAATTGAAGCTTATTAATAAAACGTTCAAAATATTAAAAAAACAATACAGATGTTTGATAATGTTAATAAAAACGGTGTTTTTCAATGTAAATTTAAAAATGTTCAAATAGCAAAATATGATCTAAATATTAAAAAGTTATTAACACTTAATACATGAATAATACTTATCAAATTTATCTTATTTCAGACTCCACTGGGGAAACGTTAGATAGAATTTTTACGGCCATAAAGGCTCAATTTAAAAATATTGATTATAAAATCCACACATATTCATTCACAAGAACCGACAACCAAATTCTTAAAATTTTTCAAGATGCTGAAAAAAATGAAAACTCAATAATTTTATATTCAATAGTAGATAGCAATTTGGCCAAACATCTTGCTAACATAAGTAGTGATAAAAAAATACCTTGCTTTGGAGTTTTGGGTGATCTTATATTAAGTTTTTCTAAACTTTTAAATCAAAAAGCATCCCACCAACCAAGTGGACAATATGCTTTAAATGATGAATATTATAAAAAAATTGCAGCAATTCAATTTACGATGAACCATGACGATGGAAATCTTGTTAAAGACATTAGCAAATCAGATATAATTTTATTGGGTGTTAGTCGAACAAGCAAAACACCAACAGCAATTTATTTGGCCAACAAAGGCTACAAGACATCAAATATTCCATTGATAAATGAAAATTCTATTCCTAAAATTTTAAAAGAAAATCCAAAAATAACCTGTGTAATTGGATTAAATACAGAAGCTGAAAGGCTTGTCGATATAAGAAAAAATAGAATGAATTCCTTAAAAGAAACCGAAAATAAATCGTATACAGACATTGATAAGATTAAGAAAGAAATTGAAAATGCAAAAAATACTTTTAAAAAATACAAATGGCCAACTATTGATGTAACTAGGAAATCGGTAGAGGAAACTGCTGCCTCAATAATTAAAATTTACGAAATTTATAAACAAAATGCTTAAACTAATTCTTGCATCAAAAAGTAAAGTTCGAAAAGAAATACTTGATATAAACAACGTTATTAATCGAGTTGAGCCTTCCAACGTTGATGAAGACTCAATTAAAGAAAGCTTGTTAAAAGATGGTTCCAGTCCAGAAATTATTTCAAAGGAATTGGCACAAATGAAAGCAAATAAAGTAAGTCAAAATCATGACAATGATTTGGTTTTAGGGGCTGACAGTGTAATAGATTTAGAGGGTGTATTAATATCTAAACCAGAAAATAGAAAAGAAGCATTAAATATTTTGAAAAAACTTAATGGTAAAACACATTATCTAATTAGTTCTGTTTGTATTTCTAAGGGAGGTAATATGATATGGAATTACACAGATAAAGCATCTTTAACAATGAAAAATCTATCTGAAGATGAGTTAAAAAATTATTTAGCTAAAATACCAGATGAAGCTCTGTATTCATACAACGTTTATCAAATTGAGGGAGAGGGAAGAAGTCTATTTGATAATATAAAGGGTGATGAAAATACAATAATGGGGCTACCAATCACAAAAATTAAAGATTATTTGAAAAACTATAAATGAAAAATTATTTAGTAATTGGAAACCCTATAGACCATTCCTTGTCGCCCAAACTACATAATTTTTGGATTAAAAAAAATAATATTAATGCCGTATATGATAAAAAAAAAATTGAGGAAAATGAAATTAAAGGTTTTATTAAACAAATAAAACAAAAAAAGATTGCTGGCCTAAATGTAACCGTCCCATTTAAAAAGATTGTAATTTCTTATTTAGATAAATTAAGTTTTGAAGCTGAACAAACTCAATCGGTTAATACAATTATTTTTGATAATGATAATTTAATAGGACATAATACAGATATAGGTGGTTTTACCAAAGCAATAAAAAGTATTAATTACAAAATGAAAGGAAAAAGAATATTTATTTTAGGCGCTGGTGGCGTTGTTCCTTCAATAATCTATGCTTTGCACAATATGGAAGCTTCTGAAATCATTATAAGCAATAGAACTAAACAAAAAGCAGAAAATTTAAGAAATCAATTTAATAATTTAAAAATTTTAGAATGGGGAAGTATTCCAGATTTTGATGTTGTTATAAATGCTACGAGTTTAGGTTTAAACAATGAAGTTATTAATTTAGATTTTTCGAATGTTAGTAATGGAAAATTGTTTTATGATGTAATTTATAATCCCAATGAAACTAATTTTTTAAAAGAAGGCAAAAAAACAGGTAATATTGTAGAAAACGGAAAATTAATGTTTGTATATCAGGCTTTTGATGCTTTTAAGTTATGGCACGGGACAGTACCAGAAATTAATAGTGAAGTACTTAAACTTTTAGATAATGATTAGAATAGGAATTTTAGGCAATATAGGGTCAGGAAAAAGTTATGTCTCAAAAAATTTTGGATACCCTGTTTTTAATGCAGACCATGAAGTATCTAAACTTTACAACAAAAATAAAAAAATCTTTGAATTATTAAAAAAAAAACTACCAAAACACATATCTTCTTTTCCAATAGATAAAAATGAAATCACGAAAGCAATATTAAGCAACAAGACAAATTTAAAAAAAATAATTAACGTTGTTCATAAAGAAATCCGAAAAAAATTAAATTTGTTTTTAAAAAAAAACAAAAATAAAAAAATTATAATATTAGATATTCCCCTACTACTAGAAAATAGAATTAACAAAAAACAAGATATACTAGTTTATGTAGATTCTAAAAAAAAAGACATTGAGAAACAATTGAGAAAAAGAGCAAATTTAAGTCGCAGACTAATCAATAGATTTGAAAAAATTCAGTTTTTGCCTAGTTATAAAAAAAGCAAATCACATTTTATAATTAAAAATAATTTTACAAAAAAATCTGTTAATATAGGTATTAAGAGAATTTTAAATAAAATTTTGTAAATGAAAGAAATAGTATTAGATACAGAAACAACGGGCCTGTCAGTTAAAGATGGGCATAGAATTGTTGAAATTGGCTGTATAGAATTAGATAATTTAATCCCAACTAAGAAAATTTTTCATTGTTATTTAAACCCTGAGAGAAAAGTATCTGAGAAAGCCTTAGAAGTTCATGGATATACCGATAAATTTCTTTCGACTAAAAAAAAATTCTCTGAAATAGTTAATGAATTTTTAGATTTTATTAAGGATAAAAAATTAATTATACATAATGCAGAATTTGACTTATCTCATTTAAATAATGAATTAATTTTAGCTGGCAAAGAAAAAATTACTAATAAGATTATTGACACCCTAATTGTAGCTAGAAATAAATTTCCAGGTTCATCAATTAGTTTAGATGCACTTTGTAAAAAGTATAGGATTGATAATTCAAAAAGGGTTCAACATACAGCCTTGGTTGACTGTGATCTTTTGGCAAAAGTATATATCAATCTAATTGATCAAAAAGAACCAACCTTAGATTTTAAAACTATTGATATCAGAGATAATAATGTAAATAAAAAAGTTGTGTATAATAAAAAAATAATCTCACCAAGTTTGGAAGAATTAAATAATCACACCCAATATTTGAAAACTAATCTTAAAAAAAATTTTTTTTAATTAAATCTTTCATTGTAAAGCTTAACAAAATCAATCTTTTTTTCTAGTTTAATACCTGGATGTCCAGAATTGTGTACTAAATCTAAAAAAGATTTTTCGAGTTCAGGGTAAATTTTTGTTTGGACATCACACAAAATTATTTTTTCTAAATCTTTTTTATCTTTTACATCTTCATCAACTTTTATTATTGTGGCATAGACGATTTCAAAATAAGATTTTTTTTCATTTAGTTCGTTATCACTAAATTTTAATGTTGTATTAATTTCTATTATTTTTTCTTTTAAAACTTTTGAAGTAATGTCTATATTTAAATTATATTTTGAAACATTATCTTTAACAAATAAATATGTCTCTAAATCAGGTGTTTCACTAGATAAATCTTTAATATATTTTGCAAGAATTTTATATTTTTCTGTCATTATCATTTTCATCTTCTTCAAATTCACCTTCAATATAGGGTTTAGGGGTTACGGTCTGTTTTTTGATTTTATTTATTAATTTTCCAAAAATTAATTTTCGGGTAAATGGAAATATTAACAAAAGACCAATCATGTCCGTTGCAAATCCTGGTATTATTAAAAGTATTGCTGCGAATGCAATTGTTGCGCCTGAAATAATTTCGTATGCAGGCAATTCATTTTTTACTAGTTGGGTAAAACCAGATTTAAGAGTATTTATACCTTCGTATCTTGCATAAAATATTCCAAGTATAGCAGTAATAAATACTAGAGAAATCGTATTAAACGCACCTATTTGAGAACCAATTTTTATAAATAGATATATTTCAATAGTTGGAATCAAAATAATGGCCAATAATACTGAGTTCATTTGTCTTTAATGTAATTGCTAGTTGAAATTAATCAACATAGTAATTACATTATTATTATGAATTATAGTTTTGAATATATTGATATTATTTTATTAGCAATGATAGCTGGATTTATTTTTTTAAGGTTAAGAGGAATTCTAGGTAAAAGAACAGGTTTCGAGGGTAAATCTGCACGAGAATTTAAAGAAGTATTAAAAAAAGTAAATACAGAAACAAAATTAAGACAAAATGAAAATTTTGACAAAGATGCTCAGAATGAATTTTTAAAAGGCGCAAATATTGCTTACGAAACTATAATTACAGATTTTAGTGATGAAGATAACAAACTTACAAACAGCAAACCTTTACTAAGTCAAAAAATATACGATCAATTTAATAAAGCTCTTAAAGAGAGAAATGAAAGGGGTCATTTCGCTGAGATAACCTTTATCGGAGTAAATTCTGCTAAAATTAAAAAACACGAAATAAAAGATTATATTTTAAATGTAACTGTAGATTTTGTTGGTGAAGTTATCACGTGTATTAAAGACAAGAATCAAAAAATAATTTCTGGACATCCTGAGAAAATCAAAAAAATTTATGATACATGGGTATTTTCAAGAAATATAAAATCAAGTAATCCAAATTGGCAATTAGTAGATATCTTAACGTAATTGAATAGTAAAATTTCAGACAAAGATAAAAAAGATTGGGAAGATTTTTTATCGAATGATGAAAAGTTATCTAATAAAGACCTTGATTACAAAGAAAGAGTAAGAAAAAAAATAAATACTTTTGATTTACATGGCTATTCTTTAGAAGAGGCGAATTATAAAATAAAAAATTTAATTCATACGGCATATATGAATGACATAAGTAAATTGATTATAGTTACTGGAAAGGGTATTCATTCTGATAACGAAAAAGATCCTTATGTTTCAAAAGATTTAAGTATTTTAAAATATTCAGTACCTGATTATATAAAAAGGAATAGTCAATTAATGAGTATGATTAACAAGATAGAGGATGCTAAAATAGAGGATGGTGGATCAGGAGCCTTCTACATTTTTTTGAAAAAAAAATTATAAAATAAATTTTGATAGATCGGTATCCTTAACTAAATTATCTAAATTTTTATTAATATAATTTTTATCAATAGTGATTTTTTCACCTGCTCGGTCCGTAGCAGTGAAGCTAATATCATCTAAAATTTTTTCAATGATTGTGTGTAATCTTCGAGCACCTATATTTTCTACTGTCGTGTTTACTTCTGATGCTATATTTGCAATTGCGTCAATACCATCATCTGAAAATTCAAGATCAACATTTTCAGTTTTTAATAATGCTATATATTGTTTAATTAAACTGAAATCTGGTTCTTTTAAAATTCTTTTAAAATCATCACTTGATAAAGCTTCAAGCTCTACTCTTATTGGAAGTCTTCCTTGTAATTCTGGGAGCAGATCTGATGGTTTAGCAAGTTGAAAAGCACCTGATGCAATAAATAAAATGTGATCTGTTTTTATTGGTCCATATTTTGTATTTACGGTTGTTCCCTCAATCAAAGGTAACAAATCTCTTTGTACACCTTCTCTTGATACATCTCCGCCAACTCTATCAGTTCTCCCTGAAATCTTGTCTATTTCATCTAAAAAAACTATACCATTGTTTTCTGTTGAAATTTTTGCTGCTTTAATAATTTTATCTTGTTCTATTAATTTGTCCGATTCATCATTGATTAGAATTTCATGAGACTCTTTAACTGTCATTTTTTTCTTTTTTTCTTTTGAGCCCATTGATTTACCTAACATCTCACCAATATTAATCATTCCAACATTAGCACCAGGCATACCTGGAATTTCAAAGGATGTATTATTTCCCCCAGCATCACTAACAGCAATCTCTATTTCATTATCATCCAGATCACCGTCTCTTAATCTTTTTCTGAAACTTTCTCTAGTCGCTAAACTCGCTTTTTTGCCAACTAGTGCATCTAAAACTTTTTCTTCAGCGAGCTTTTGAGCTTGTGCAAATACTTCTTTTCTTTTTTTAACTTTTTCCATTGCAATTGCTATTTCAACTAAATCTCTTACTATTTGTTCGACATCTCTACCAACATAGCCAACCTCGGTAAATCTCGTTGCCTCTACCTTAACAAAAGGTGCCTCTGCTAGTTTTGATAGCCTTCTCGATATTTCCGTTTTACCAACACCTGTTGGTCCAATCATAAGAATATTTTTTGGTAAAACTTCATTTTTCATTTCACCTTCAAGGGCTTGTCTTCTCCACCTATTTCTTAGAGCAACAGCGACAGCTTTTTTTGCTTTATTTTGACCCACAACAAAACGATCTAGTTCTGAAACTATTTCTCTTGGTGATAATGAACTTACTAATGATATACTTTCACTATTTTTTTTATCTTTAGGAACAAGTGGAGTGACGTTAGATTTTTCCATTATATTTTTTCAACTTTAATATTATTATTTGTAAAAACACAAATTTCTGAAGCAACTTCAATTGCTTTTTTTGCAACTTGTTCAGCATTCATATCTGTATCGATTAAAACTTTTCCAGCAGCTAAAGCGTAGTTTCCACCTGAACCGATTCCAATAACATCACCCTCTGGCTCCAATACATCACCCGTGCCTGAAATTATGTAACTATTATCTTTATCACCAATAGCCATCAATGCTTCTAGTCTTCTTAAGTATTTGTCTGTTCTCCAATCTTTTGCAAGTTCAACAGCTGCTCTTGAGAGATTTCCAGCATGTTTCTCTATTTTAGCCTCCAGTCTCTCAAACAAAGTTAATGCATCTGCAGTAGAACCTGCAAAACCTGCTACTACGTCTCTCTTTTCAATTTTTCTAACTTTTGATGCCGTACTTTTAACAACAGTATTTCCCATACTCACTTGTCCATCACCAGCGACTACTACTTCATTGTTTTTTCTGACTAATACAATCGTTGTCATATCTTATAAATGGACATTAAATTAAATAGTTCAAGCCCAGCTTTAGTATTATTGCCATAATTGAATAATATATGTATACCTGTTTTAAATTATGAAGCGTAAAGGCAAAATTAGCAGAAAAACAAAAGAGACCAGTATTAGTGTTGATCTAAACATTGACGGAAAAGGTAAATACAAAATTGACACAGGAATAGGTTTTTTAAATCATATGCTGGAACAACTTTCTAAGCATTCATCAATTGATATGAATATTAAAGCCAAAGGAGATACTCATATAGACCTCCATCATACTACTGAAGATACTGGAATTGCAATTGGTGAAGCTTTAAAAAAAGCATCTAAAAAATTTATTGGAATTAAAAGATATGCACATGCAATGATACCTATGGATGAAACACTAACAAGGGTTGCAATAGATGTATCTAATAGACCTTATTTAATTTGGAAAGTTAAGCTTAAAGTAGAAAAGCTTGGGGAAATGGATACAGAACTATTTAAAGAATGGTTTCAAGCTTTCTCACAAGCTGCTGGTATTACTTTACATGTTGAAAACATTTATGGTGATAATAGCCACCATATTATTGAGTCATGCTTTAAAGGATTAGCAAGATCTTTAAGAACTGCATTGGAAATGGACCCTAGGAATAAAAAATCAATTCCTTCGACTAAGGGTTCTTTATAAGTTTAATGAACGTAACAATTGTTGACTACAATTCGGGCAATATAAGCTCGGTAATAAATTCTTTTAAAGAAGTTGCCAAAGATAAAGTAAATATTGAGGTAACTTCAGATTTAAATAAGATTAAATCAAGTGATAAATTAGTTTTACCAGGGCAGGGCTCGTTTAAAAGCTGTGTAGATGCTTTAAATAAAATTAATGGGCTTACGGATACCCTTAACGAATTTGTTATAAATAATAAAAAGCTTCTTCTTGGTATTTGTGTTGGTTTACAAATGTTCGCTGATATCGGCTATGAGGAAACTGAAACAAAAGGGCTCGGTTGGATTTCAGGCGAAGTTTCAAAAATAGGCAATCAAAATGGAAAGTATAAACTTCCTCATATTGGTTGGAATCAAATTAATATTGTTAAGGATAGTAAAATTTTAAAAGATATAGAAAGTAAGTCGCACATGTATTTTGTACATAGTTATGAATTTATTCCAGAAGATAAAAACGTAATTTCTGCAACTACAGATTATTCATCAAATATTGTTTGTTCTGTTGAAAAAGAAAATATCTTTGGAACTCAATTTCACCCTGAAAAAAGTGATAAATTAGGACTTAAAATAATTGATAACTTTATAAACTTATAAATGAAAATATTCCCAGCGATAGATATTAAAGATAAAAAATGTGTGAGGTTAGTTAAAGGAGATTTTAGTAATAAAACTGAATATAATTTATCTCCGGTTGAACAAGCAGGAAAATACAAAAATAATGGTTTTAAAAATTTACACATTGTTGACTTAGATGGAGCTTTGACTGGTAAAACAATGAATCTAGATATCATTCAAAATATAGTTAGTAAATTTGATCTTAAAGTTGAGATAGGTGGGGGTATTAGAAATATAGACAGCATTGAAAAATATATAGATGCTGGTGCTGAGAAAGTGGTTATAGGAAGTGCTGCTATTAAAGACAAAGATTTTTTACAAAAAGCATGTGAAAAATTTCCAAAAAAAATTGCTTTAGGTTTAGATGCTAAAGATGGATATCTTTTAGTCTCTGGATGGAAGGAAAATTCTAATAAAATTGCTATAGATTATTTAAAGGAAGTAAATGATTTTGGTGTTAGTAGATTGATTTATACTGATATAAATCGAGATGGCATGAAACAAGGCCCAAATTTTGATGAAACATCAAAAGTTGCTGAGATATCAAATTGTCCTGTAATTATATCTGGCGGAGTTTCATCATTAGATGATATTAAAGAAGCTAAAACATTAAAAAATATTGAAGGTATAATAGTTGGTAAGGCTATTTATGATGGTGACATTAAACTAGAAGAACTGGCAAAAGAAGATGCTTAAAAATAGAATAATTCCTTGCTTAGATGTAAAGAATGGTCGTGTTGTAAAAGGTATTAATTTCGTTGATTTAAAGGATGCTGGTGATCCCGTTGAACAAGCTAAAATTTATAGTGATGGTGGGGCAGATGAAATTTGTTTTTTAGACATTACAGCATCTAATGAAAATAGAGATATTATTTATGAAGTTGTAAAAAAAACTTCAAAGAAGTGTTTTGTCCCCTTAACAGTTGGTGGGGGAATTAAAAATATAGAAGATATAAATAAATTACTTAATTGTGGTGCTGATAAAGTTTCAATAAATACAGCTGCAGTAGAAAATTCAAAAGTTGTTATTGATAGTTCAAAAAAATTTGGATCTCAATGTATTGTTGTTGCAATCGATGCAAAAAAAAATGGAGATAAGTGGGAAGTTTTTACTTATGGTGGAAGAAATAATAGTGGGATTGATGCACTAAAGTACGCTAGAGAAATGGAGGAAAATGGTGCTGGCGAGTTATTGGTAACATCAATGGACAGAGATGGTACACAAGTTGGTTATGATATTGAATTGATGTCCAAAATTTCATCACAGGTAAACATTCCAGTTATTGCATCTGGTGGAGTAGGTAATTTAGATCATCTAGTTGATGGAATTAAATTGGGAAAGGCCAGTGCAGTCTTAGCTGCCTCTATATTTCACTATGGAAAACATTCTGTAAAAGAAGCTAAGGATTATTTGGACTCAAAAGGAATTCCTGTTAGAATTTAATATGTTAAATACATTAGAAAATTTATTTAATCTTGCAAGAGAGCGAAAAAATTCACCAAGAGAAAACTCATATACGAACAGATTACTCAGCAATAAGTTATTAAGTAAAGAAAAAGTTTTAGAGGAAATAAATGAATTAATAGAAGCTGTAGAGAATGACTCAAATAAGATACATGAAGCGGCAGACGTTTTTTATCACTTGATCATGTATCTAGAGGCAAATAATATTAAGATTGAAGATGTAATGTTAGAGTTAGATAAAAGAAAAAAATGAGTTATGATAATAATAATATCTTTGCTAAAATTTTAAGAGGTGAAATACCTTGTAAAAAAATTTATGAGGACGATTTTGTGTTGTCATTTTATGATATCAATCCTCAAAAAAAAAATTCATGCATTAATCATACCA
>Ga0315315_10004732_pt1 | contig 12552 bp, 16 predicted proteins | sample M140m3416metaG_FD_203699 | JGI IMG/M metagenome (GOLD analysis project Ga0315315, IMG submission 203699) | Ammonia-oxidizing marine archaeal communities from Monterey Bay, California, United States - M1 40m 3416 | ecosystem: Environmental > Aquatic > Marine > Intertidal zone | place: USA...
GGTCGTCTGTCATATTGTTTGAATTTTCTTCATCATTTTCTTCATTTTCTTCATCATTTTCTTCATCATTTTCTTCATCATTTTCTTCATCATTTTCTTCATCTTTTACTTCTACATAATCTAATTCAAATCTACAAACAGGACATTTGTTAGATTCTTCTTTTAACCAAGTGTTAATTGCTTCAGGATCAAAAATATGCTTACATGGTAATTCTATAATATCTTGTCCTTCTTTAAAATCTTCAAATGTAATACAACACGAATCTTGTTCGCAATTTTCTTTAATATATTTTACAATCTTTAATTGTTCTTCGCCTTTTTCGGATAAAATTTTTTTATAAGGTGTATTTCTCATTAAAAGCGAATCGTTTAATATTCTATTAATAGATTGATTTTGATTAACTTGGGAATTAATAAAATTATTAGCTAATGGTAACATAGCTAAATTTGAATTAATATTATTATTATTTAACAAATTAACTAACATTCCCATAAATTGTCCTCTTGGATTATCTGATAAATCATGTATTCTATCTGATAATATATGATGCATAAAAGTGTTTGATATATCTCTATTCATATTAAAGAGATATGATATATTATATTTAAATTTTTTACTTAATATATAAGTAAAAAATTTAATAATGTTTAATAATGTTTAATAACTAATCCATTCATTAACATCCTCGACGAGTGGGTTGTATCTATTATTATTAAGAAGATCATTTAACATCGTATAAGGTGTTACCTCTCTAAGAGCACTTAATCCTTTGGTAGCAAATATATTTAATAAGGTTGAACTGTACCCACTAAGAAATGTAACATTTTTTGTAATAGTTGTTGTTGGAAATCCGGTAGTTTTTCTAAGATTCCAAAAGAGGATATGGGGAGTTTCATATGGACGACAATGACTTGTCTTCATTCCAGCTTCCGCAAACCTTAGTTTAATTTGTAGATAAGCATCATCGAAAATGTTACCATTATGATAAGACGTATCAAACTGCATATCACTAAATACAGCTAAAATCATTTTTTTAACTGAGTCCGGATTAATATCATTTTCTACTAGAGCATTAATAATTTTGTCAAGTGCTAAGTGGAAATCTGTATTCATCCCTCCAGCAGCCTTTTTTACCTTTTGTGCTTTCTCGACAAAATCTTTACAATCATCAAGATTAATCCATTTCGGAATAGCATCCCAAGTTAAAATTCTATTTCTAAAAGCTGGGTGACATAATTCGCTAATTCTAATTGCGAGACCAATCGCGTTATTAAGAGGAAGACCTTCGTCGCATTCCATCGAACCTGAAGTATCAGCCATAGCGATAATTGGAACATTTTCTAGACCTTTATTATTCTCACGTTGGCTTGCCCACTGAAGATTAATAGTTTGTCTTAATGTATCATCGTCACTTTCTTTAAAACTATACCCGTCCTTTGCTAATTGTCCAACATCTAAACGCTTTCCATGAATCTTTGCTGTTTTATCTCCAGAAACAGCCTTTTGGACGTGTTCTGTATAATTTTTAGCACACTCTACGCGATCATCCTCACTTGAACGCTGCTGTCCTTTTTTAGTTTTATTAAGAATCGCAACCTTTTGGTTTCTAATTGTAACAGAAGTTACGTTGTTGAAATTAAGTTTATTCCACTGTTTTCCTGCCATCTTAACCTGTGGTGTATCACTTCCTCCATCTGAACCAGAGAGCTTAACAATTAATTTTTTAAGATAAATCCTTTGTTTTGAATGTGCTCTAGACAGTTGTTTTCTATTCGTCCATCCGCCTTGTGGTTCTACAACAAATTCAGGATACATCATTTTTGATAGTTTATAGAAAATCCAATTAAATCTTTTACTTGATTTTTCTCGCGGAATCCATCTTCCTAGAAGACTAACAGGTAGTCCTTGTTTTAATAATTGTTCGTCACGTTTAAGAGCCGGAACAACAATATTTAAAAGAATCATATCAACAAGTGGATGTGACTCATCGCTTTTATTTTTAAGATAAGCCAGAAAATATTTAATATCTTTCCAAGAACCATATTGATGTCCATTAAGAGCTTTATGTTTGGAATCTACAATATGGATGAAAGCTTTGAAAGATAGTTCAACTGAAAATCTGCTCCAAACTTCTAATTGCATCCAAGTAAGGTCCATTTCGCCTTTTCCATCAATGATGTCTCGAGTTTGAGCTATCAACTTATATAGAGTTGTCAATTCTGTTTTGTGTGTTTCCCATCGCATATTAGCCAACATATTAAATAATTTTTTTTCTAAATTACTAGTATCTTTTGATCGAACAAGTTGAAAGAAAAACTGTGTGATTTGTCGTTTATAATCTGTCGACCAACTATGTTCGACATGTCCGTTTTCGCCAATTTGCTTTGATGAAAGGTGTTTATCAAATGCGGATACGATACTACTCATGGTATACAAATATAACTAACTGGCTTTAAGTTAATTTCTTTCTAGATTTTCGATTTAATTTTCGTATATATATTTTCTTAGTATTGTTACTTGATTTCTTTTTTTCTTCGTAATAAATTATATGCAAACTATTCAAGTCCTTGAAAACAGTAATAGTATCATCCCATTTAAGTTCGCTTAAACTTGATTTCACTTTCAAAAAATTAAAATTATCTTTATTTTTTAAATATGAACCTAAATCTTCTGGTGCTAAATCAATATTATATTGTAATATACTAATTAATTTATGTTTTTTTCCGTTGAGATTTTTATTGTTTTTTAATAAAAAAATAAGTTTTGTTTTATCGAGTATTTTGTTTTCTAACATAATACTTTCTTTTTTAACAAAATAAATCTGATTTTTTTTATTAATATATACATAAACCAGTTTTATAGTTTCATTCTCCTCTCTGTAAAAACTATTATAATCTTTTTCTTCTTTTTCTAATTCTGTTATCCAAGAATCGTCTAATTCGTCTATTTCGTCTATTTCGTCTATTTCGTCTATTTCGTCTATTTCGTCTATTTCGTGTTCACTCATTAATATGAAATAGTAAAAAAGTTAATTAATATAAACTAATTATGTTGTAATATTATTATAGTTCTTCTTGATTTTCATCTTCTACTAACTCGTCTTCTGAATCAGTTGAATATTGCATATTTAAAATCATTTGTTTATTCCATTCTCTTTCTGCTTTTCTTTCTTCATCTGTTTTTTCTTCGTTTTCAAATAAACTATTAGATTGCTTCTTTTTCTTTTTCTTCTTTCTTTCTTTTTTTGGTTTATACACCTTTTTTAATACAGAGTTTATATCAAAAGCACTAGTAGTGGCGTTTGATAACATCGGTCTACCCTGACTATCTTTTTTTACATTATCAAATACACTTGGACCAGTAGATCTTCTTCCATGATTATACGTAAATTTTCCAAACCCTCCCCTAGAATATCTAGGTTTATCGTCTCTTTTTGGTTGTGTGAATGAATTATTTCCTCCGGAAAATCTACTATTTCTTTCAGGGCTTGGAAATCTACTATTTTTTTCTGGAAATCTACTATTTCTTTCAGGGCTTGGAAATCTACTATTTTTTTTAGGACTATCGTTTCTTTCCCATCTATTATTCTGTTGAGGCCTTTTAAATTTATTTTCTGATTCATTACCTGTATAATTATTATTTGAAAGGTCGGTGGGTGGTTTTAAACAACTAAATCTGTTATTAGACATATTTATATTATACATAATTATAATAATGTTTATTTCAATTTTATAATTTACTTAAAGAACTTGTATCATATTTATTTGTGTCTCTTAACAGCAAACTCTACCAATATTTTTTCTTTTTAAAAAATTTAACTAATGTATATGACTTTACAAGAGACAGCATTCAATACAAAATTGAAATCATTATTTGATGATATATATATATATATATTATCAAATGAACAATCCATCTATATGTATTCCAAAAGTTGACAAAAATATTTCTAAAAAATTTATTTATGATATATTTAATAAACATAATTTTGGGGAAATAAAAAAAATAGATATGGTTAAAATGAATAAATATTTTAAAGTATTTATTCATTTTAAATTTTGGTTAAATAATGTCAAAAGCTTAAAAGTACGAGAAATACTTGCTTCAGGACAAGATTTCAAAATTATGTACTGTGAGCCTTGGTTCTGGAAATGTGTAAATGTATATTAAATTTTAATAAATAAATTTTAATATTAAATCCTTTAGTGCTTTTTAGTGCTTTTTAGTGCTTTTTAGTGCTTTTTAGTGCTTTTTAGTGCTTTTTTTTGTTTCTATCATATTATTCTTTCACCGAATCCATCGCTTCCTTGATTGAGGCCAGTTTCGCAAGCTTCTTCTTTATAATATTATCATATTTTTCCTTAATAGATGCTTCCGGACTTATTGCTGATAATGATTTTTGCCAAGTATCTAACTTTTTTGAATCACCATTATAACCTGGGTTTTCATTTTCCCATGCTGATAAGCTGTCTACTAGTTTAAATTTAGTATTTGTCACAACGTTGTTTAGCTGACTCCCATCGTCCTTTATCCAACCTTCTTCATTTTTTACCATAAATTTCAATCTTTTTTCATCTGTGGAATGAATTGGTCTGGTTGTTGGACTTAAATCTCCTAACGATTTTGTTAGTATGCTTGTCATGCCTTCGACATATCCGTTCTTGGTTGTGTAATCCAACTCTTTCAAACTTACTGTAATATTTCTTACAAAATCTTCCAAATTCATAGCATTTTTACAATGCTCGTTCAGAAATACATTTAGGTTGAATGTTTTTTGATTATTATTAGTAATATTCGTTATTTTCAAATTTTTCATTTCTTTTTTTAATTCTCTGTTTTCTTGAAGAATTGTTTTAAGCAACCTTGTGATATTTTCAGGATTTGCCAATTCATTTTCTTTTTTATTTTCTGGTTTTTCTTCAAATTTCTCTCCAATTTTAGAACATTTTTTTCTGTGAAAATATAAACTCTGACGATGTGTGTACTGCTTACCACACATACACGTGTGTTTTTTTGGTGTAGGTATTTTGTAAGTATTTGTAAGTATTGTATGTTTTGTGGTCTCAAGATGTCTTTTGTAATCTGTTTTTTTACACGTGAAATAGTCACACTTTTTACAGGCGTATTTTTTTTTCGTTTTTTGGTGTTTTTTCATCGTAATATATACTTACATAAAAAACTCCTAAATTCTTTTATTTTTACTTATTTAGTGCCTTTTTTTCAGTACTTTTTTTTATGTAGGTAACTATTTTTTATTAATAAATGGAAAATCCCTACAATATGGTGTAAAGAGAAAAATACCTTATTTTCAGAAAAAACTTATATGAAATATTGCATTTTGGACAATTAATAAATGTCCAAAATGCAATATAAGGGTAAAGAGTTATACAAAAAAAGTGTCGTGCCTTTTTTTTAGTGCTTTTTTCTACAATCCAATAACCACAAAAACTCTTGGATTTTTTTATTTTGTTTTTTACGTTTCTTTGCTGCTATACCAATAAATTTATTATAAACCTTGTGTTCTACTGGTATTTTTGTTAATGTGCCGTATTTTTCAAGAATTTCATCTAGTTCATTTAAAGGAATAATACCTCTATCATTATAAGAAACAAGTATAAAATTTGACTTTGTATTTTTTATTAAGTCTTCAAAGGACTTTTTGGCATTTTTCAAACTACAATACATACTTTTTTCCCAATTCTTTGGTTGACCTCTATATGTATCAGGAACTTCCATATTTATATCCCATTTATTAATTATATCTAATAAAAAATAGTATATATTATAAGGATGTTTATTATAAGGCGGATCATAATAGACCAAATCAACCTTGGGTATTGTTTTTATCCAATCATTTGTATTTAATTGACTTATATGAATATTTGCTTTATGATCTGTCAAGACAGGCATCATAGGTAAAATCTCTCCAGTTATCCTTTTTAAATCTATACTTTTCTTACCACCATACATACCTTTTGTTTTCTCTTCATTCTTATGATAGGCAGAGAATTGTCCGTTTGTATTTGTATGAATAGAACATTGAACTAATAACGGACCTATAAGTAATGAATGGTATTTTGGTTCAACAAAGCTTTTGATATAAAACATTATTTTATCAATATTACAAGCATTTTGGTTTGTATAATATGCTCTTTCTCCTTCTTTTATATTATTATCATTTTGAGGAGACCAATATTTTGATATAAAAGGTTCTGGATTATTTTTTGTGGAGAGAAATTTTTTTAATTTCTTGAAGTGCAAAGCTATATTTTCGAAATCGTCGGTATTTAAATCTTTCAGAGAAGTTAGGTAACACTCATTCAAGGTTTTTGAATATCCAGACATATCATTAGCATATAAATTCTTGTATTCTTGAGAATCATCTCCCATTATTCTATTTTTAAACAGTCTCGTTACTATACCAGAACCAGTAAATCCTTCCGCTATATCTATATTATTCTCTCCGAGTTCTGATTTTATAAAAGAAATTATAGAATCTATTTGATTTAAAAATGTCCTTTTGTTACCCATATATGTTAAGATTTGTTTTGTGAAATATTCTACTTCCATATGAAAAAAATATTTTGTTATTTTTAAGTAATAAACTAGTTATATAGATTTAATAGTTCGCGCCTGGTATAAGTTATAAGCGTTATCATGTTACATCCCTTATCATAATGTATTTTATCATAACTGATGTTTATATTATCTTGTTTGATTGGTAAAGTATTTATAATAATTATTGGGTTTTCATTGTAATAATTCAATCTACATTTCATTTCTTTATCTTTACATATTTTTTTATTAACGATTATTTTATAAATCAAGGTTTCTCTGTTAATTTTTTTTGGCATTTCAATCTTGTGTTGTTTCAATATGTGTTTGTTTAGATTTGCTCTAGCTGAAAAACCCTTTTCACAAGTACCACAAGGACATTGAAAAGGTCTTTCATGTTCTGGTGTATGTTTTGACCAAATATGTGCCTTTAAAGCTGATTTGGGACCAGTTGTCTCATAATTACAATGAGGACAAGAATTCACATTGAATCTCTCTGCTTTATTCCTCCTATAATAATTTGTATTATGATTCTTGGTCTTTATATATTGTTGTATTGAAATATCCATACTTTATACTTCAATTACTAAGGGTATTTTTTTATTCAATTTTGTATTATCGATAAACTCATATATCTTGTTCTTTTTTGTGGCAATATGTTTTTTTGAATGATGAATTCCCCCAAGTAGTTTAAATTCTTTTGTTAAAAGTGTAATACGCATAGGATTTAAAACCATATAATCAGGGGATTCCATATATAGTTTTAATAAAAAATCTTTAAACTCTTCGTTTTCTCTTTGATTTCCGTCTTGATTTTCGTCTCTTTTTAGTTTTCTGTGTAAAAAATTTTTTAGGCTTTAATATTTACCAATTAGGGATTTGAATAAACAGTTTTATAACATTATTATCTGGATTTTCTTTGTCCGTTGCACGCATAAGCGGGTATGTATCCCTCTTTATCTTTCCAACAACAGACGTTCTTAAATTGAAATTAAGGTCGTTTAAATGTTTAATATTTTTCATTAATTTTTTTTTTACATCTAATATAGTTTTAGATTTTCCAAGTTGAAAAGTCATGTGTTTTGTATTATTATAATCATGTCGTCCGTCTTTGTTTTTTATATAAAATTCATCGATAAGTTGGTTTCCACTTACCTCAACGATAAATTGTTCTTCTTCATCCAATAATCTTGTAGTATATTTGTAGATTGAGTTAAAGCATCCCATATTGTTTGTGAATCAATTATATATTATATATCAAATTCAATTTTCTCTTTTTAATATACAAAAAAAAATCCTTGACACTTGGACCTCTTTTTTTTTAATTAATATTTTTTGTCTTACCTCTCGTAAGAGATTTCTACCTCTTTCTCCTCTTCTTTCTCCTCCTCTTTCTCCTCTTCTTCCCCCTCTTTCTCCTCCTCTTTCTCCTCAACTATAGAAGCTCCTTCCATCGATCTTGCGACGATTGGGTCGTTCATGTTTGGAGCGGGGAGCTTCGCATCTGGTTGATTTGAAGGCTTGTAGTCACCACTCATAGCCAGCTCAGCAGCACCTGATGGGACTTTAAGTTCAACTCGAGTTTTGCGCTCTCTTGGTTTTGGTGCTTCAGCTGGTCGAGCTGCTCCGCTGATACCGACTAACCAATACCAAGGAGATTCGTATTCAAGTTTGATTTTATTTCCTTCCTGAAGAGCTTTGAGAGCATTTCGAGCAGTAGCATCGCGCATGTTCCACTTGCCTGGGGCAAAATGGACGAATGCTCGTTTGTACTTGCCCTCCGCCACCGGAACGACATCGATCCTTTCGACATATCCGAGATTGGCTTCAATGATGTGTTTCTTGATTCTGCGCCAACTAATGTTGTTGAAAACACGAGGGATGCAGAGAGAGATGCCCTGTTGAGGATCACTGTTCTTGGTAAAATTGGCCTGTTGAGTTGCTGAATATTTTGACATTATTTTTTGTTTTTTTTGAGGTTAGTAAAAGTTACTTGATTGTTTTAATAGTTCAACTCCAGTCAGAAACAAAAAACTTCAATTTTCAGAAAAAAGGACTTTTTATATACAACTTGCCTTGGTTTTATAACGACTAACAGTTGCCTTTCTTTTTTTGTTTGGAACATTTCCTTGTCTTTTTTTCGGTATAATCGCCTCTTTTCCCAACACCTTTCTTTTTTTGTGAAGTTAAAAGTTTCATTAATGTATGTTTGAAAGGGTTATTCTTGGTAGATTGGTGTCCTCTTCCTGGTATTATCCCTTGTAGATTTTTGGGGACGTTGATGTGTTTTTTTCCAAAATAGATAAAGTCTCTACTCATTATTACGTTTTTACCACTTATGTCCTTTTCACGGTTAGTGCAATTGTGGAATGAATTTGGTCTCATTTTGAGTTTTGAGGTGTAGATTGAATCTGAACGACGATAATTCCCGTATTGCTTCATGGTTACCAATTTTGTGATTACAGCCATAAAGATAATCTTCTTTTTTTTCCCAAGTTTGTAACCACTAATACCTACAATAATATCGCCTACTTTGGCATTTCTTCTTATTACCGGTTTGCATATAGCAATTGTTAGACACCCCCTTTCCACGCAAGGAGCTCCTCCATTATCACATGCTAGTATGTAGCTGTATAATTTTGGTTCGGACATTAGTTTTTAGTAAAAGTTACTTGATAGTTCAACGTCAGTTATGAAAAAATTCAATTTTCAAAGGGCTTTTTATATACAACTTGTCTTGATTTTTTTGTTTTTTGATTTTTTTGTTTTTTGATTTATTTATTTTTTGATTTTTATAGGATAAAACCGTGTTCGTTTAGTATGATTTCTGGTAGACTTGCGATATCTACTATGAAGTTGGGGGTTGTATCCGCATAGGCTATAGCTGGTAATTTGATATTTCTTGCTTTTAGTTTTTCTTGATATTCCGTGGTGTGCTGGTCGTATTTACCTCCTTCGGGTAACTGCATCTTGATTGCGTCATTACCTTTCTTATTTTTTACAATATATCTTGATTTGACCTTTTTAACCCAGTGGTTATTGGCTCTTGTGTGGCAAAATCCCCAGCTTTTCTTGCCCGATGGCCAGACTACTCCGTTCCTATTATAGCAGTAGCCTAGTAGATTAGTCTCGTGTTTGGTTAGGTTATTATACTCTGGTGGATGAATTGAGGTTATACTTTCTTTATCTTGAGCAAATTCTTTAATTGGCGAAATAAATATTGAAATGCTTGGGGAGTTAGCAATCTCGTGTGGAATGCATTCCCGGAATATAATAAGATGAATCTGTTTAGAGCAATCTACATCTACAATTCTTCGTGAGTTTGGATAAGCTATGTTCATAAATTGTGGGTCAATATTGGTGAATGCTTTCTTGCCCTTATCTACCCAATGGTCGTATATGGGTTTCAAATTTTGGTCTTTCATATCCCACCAGCAGAATCGTCTTGTTCCCGTGAGACCTATAATGGTAGCAGTTAGAGGATTCTTGGTGAAACTTATTTCAGCGTCTTCACCTGATTCTTCACATGGCTCTTCGAATGGATGGCCATCAAAATGTAGGGTTTTAGGATCGACTGATAATTTCTTTGACCCCAGTCTTATTCGATTTTGCATATATTTAGTGACTGGGTTTCCTTCAATTGTTTCCATGGCTTGTCTAAAATCCTCATCTTGTTCGATTAAATGGTGTAATGGCGTACCATATTGATTGATCCAATTTTGACTTGAGTCTGGGGCTTTTCTTGGCTTTATAGTTTCGGGGTGGCATTTTTCCTTTAGCGTTAGCTCTTTGATTTGATGCTCCGGTTTCAAAATTTGGTTTGCGTTAGCATAGAATTTGGTACGCATCAATAACCTGTTGCGATGACCGGTTGAAATATTTTTTAAGCGGACGATTGCGACGCCGTAGGTGTCTAGAGTATTTACTAGGTTAGATAGGTTTTCTACTAGTAGTGTACTAGTAGGTATAGCAATTGGTTGCTGGATGTTCATATTGATTATAGGTATAAGGTTATTACTTATAATCAGAATCAATTTTAGTTCAATTTTCAATCTTGCTTATTTTTGCCAACTAAAATTCCAAGATTTTGGTATTACATTACCACTACCGTCTCTGCGAAATTCCTTTTGTTTAATTTTATTACAACACCGTTCGTCTTTCTTGGCTTTTGCTATATCAGCAGGATTAGGTTTCCATGTTTTATTATTAGATAAATCATTATAAGGTGTATTAGCACCTGAATTAAAAACAACACCCTTCTTTTCAATATTTTCTTTTGTTAAAACTACTGATTGTCCTTGCATAAAAGATGTTCCTGTTTTATTTGGTTGAACTTTAACACTATGTGCTTGTCTTAATCTTTTCATTCCAGGTCTAACCATTATATAAATACTAAATATTAAAAATAGCAATCTTTTTTATATATAATTATTTCATAGATGCCTATAATATTTAAAACAAACTCCTGCAAAATAGAAAAATCTAAAGATAATTATAAATTTATTTATGAAGATGGAGAGAAATATACACATTTCTTTGATAAAATTAAAAAAAATATATCAAATGATATAGTAAGTCAAAAAAAGGACGAATCTTTTACTGTAAAAGCAAGTAAAGTGGAAAGTTTAAAAGAATTGTTGAAAAGAAAAAAAACTCTTTCTTATAGACATTTAAAACAATTATTTACACATCTGAATAAACAATTACAAAGTTTAGAAGAGGATGGATACTGTAATTTATTTTTAGATATAAATGACATTGTAAGAATAGAAACTTTTGATGAGACTCAAAAGGGAGGAACAGGTGGTGATATTTATTTCTTGTATTTAAATACACATAATTTTTTACCTATAAAAGACAAATTTGTCAAAATAACAAAACCATTTGATAAAAACAATCTGTTTTTCTCTCCAGAAATGAAAAAGTTAAATACATTTCCAAAAGATATCAATATAAATTCTCAATATTATTCATTAGCTTTATTAACAATATATTGTTGTAAATTGTCAAAGAAATATAATAATATTAAATTTAAAAAACTAGATTTACAATATGATAAATTTAGTGATTATCTATCTAATATAGAGAATACAAAACTATATTTTGCTTTATTAAGATGCTTGGTAGATAATCCAAAAGATAGAGTAGCTTTGTATATTTAATTTTCTAAATAATACATATAAGAATGTCTTTGCGTGTTATGAGAATGAAAGCTAAAAATAAAACTTTAATGGCAGAAGCAAATGCTAGAAAGGGACAAACCTTTGCTTTGGGTTTTACTCGTACTGGAATTAAACAAGGTGGTGGTTGCGAAGGAGCTACATATATAAAATCTGTTCCAAGTCGTCAGCAAAGTTATGGTTTATATTTGAAAAGAGCAACGATGGGTATTGGAGCAGGTGGTGGCGGAGTGGGTCCACAAGCATCTGGTGGGTTAGCAAGCAGAGTAGTAGATAAATCTTTTGTAGATCCTGCTTTTAAAAGAGGCACACAACAAAGAACTGTTACATATAAAAGACCGCAATCAGGGGTTCAATTTGTAGCATCTAATTATATTAATAATAAAAAAAGCAAAGCATTAAGATGTGAATATAGTAATTGTACTTCAAGTGGAGTCAACGTATATAAACCAGGAAATGGTACATCTGGGGGTATGATCGGGGAATCACAAAACAAACTTGCAGGTCCTCCTTGTATTAATGTTTGTGGAAAGAAACCTGTTATTACTCAAGATTTAGGATATCTTTCTGCTAGCCAACAGCTTAATAAAAAATTATGCTTAAGAGCGGGTTCAGGTTTATCTGGTAATGAATTTGAATCTCTTGTTATGAATTCATCGCCAAGTGGATCATGTCAATAAATTGATTAAATAATTAATATAAAAAAATGATATTAATTATCTATATAATGTCAAGTACCTACTCTCTTAATTTAAAAGTATTATCTAATAACAAAAATCTATATGTTGAAAAAATTAATAATTTAAATTCAAAAAA
>Ga0315315_10004733_pt1 | contig 12552 bp, 9 predicted proteins | sample M140m3416metaG_FD_203699 | JGI IMG/M metagenome (GOLD analysis project Ga0315315, IMG submission 203699) | Ammonia-oxidizing marine archaeal communities from Monterey Bay, California, United States - M1 40m 3416 | ecosystem: Environmental > Aquatic > Marine > Intertidal zone | place: USA...
CTAAACTATCTATTTCTCGAGTAGCATTTTTTAAGTGAATTTTTTCATTTTTCTTTTCTAACCCCATCTTTCCCATTCGAACTTTAATTGTTTCTAGAGAACGTGTTACGTATCTCGATAAAAAATAAGCTATAAAAATAACCCCAACTAAAAGTAAAATGTAAATCTGATAAAGGTTTTCTATAAATGTATTTAACTCATTTTCAGAGAAGGAAATATCTTCAAAATAGGGAAAAAATAAGATTGCATATGGCTTTTTAAATCTATCTTTCAATATCTTGTATGATGCATGAAATTTATCAATATCCGACTGATAATGCTCTATATAACTCCCATCTTGAGATTGATTTATTTGATCAAGTATAGATTTACTAAGCTTGTAATTATTCGCAACTACTTCTAAAGGAGAATGATATATAAAAATTGGATCTCCTTGAAGTTTAAAAAGTGAATACTGAACATTATGAATTTTATTTATTTTTTCAAAGTCAGAGGTAAACTCCTCCCAAACCTCAACTGGCTTGTTCATAAGACTATACTTTTGAGTAAGATAGTCTATATGGGTTTGTATTTGAAATTCTTTTCTAGCAAGACGACCCAAATGATAATTCTCTCTTTGAGATTCGTATTGGATACTTGTGGTACCAAGAATCAGTATGCCTGCAATAATTAGCATGCCAATCATAACAACAAAAAGACGTGTTCTGAATGAAAACTTTTCGGGAATTTTTAGCCTTTTTATCATTTATCCATTCTGATTTTTTTATAAAGTTTAATTCCTAATACCAAGATTAATCCTAAACCTAAAATACCTAATAATCCAAAAACCCAATGAAAACTATCTTTTAAAATAACTAAAAAAACAATTGCAAAAAGCAGTAGAGTGGCACCCTCATTCCATATCCGCATAAACATACTGGTATAAACAATTTTATCTTTTTGAAGTTTTAAAAAAATCTGATGTGTTTTCAAATGATATCCGATTAATAAAACTACGAAAGTAAGCTTGATCTGCATCCAGCTCTGGGCAATCCAGGATGGGATTAAAAGCAAAAGCCAAAAGGCAAAAATAATACATAATATTGCTGAGGGCCAAGTGATAATGTACCACAATCTCTTTGCCATAATTTTTAATTGTGGTACAAGTATATCCGCTTCTTGCTTAGTTTTTTTTGATGCTTCTATATGGTAGATAAATAATCTTGGAATATAAAATAATCCCGCAAACCATGTGATTACAAAGATAAGATGTAAGGCTTTGATATAATTGTAATACAATTAGTTTTCGTTTATGGTTAAAAAATCTAAATTTAATTTTGAAAAATTTTCATTAAACAACCTTAAATCCTCCTCAATGAATTTTTTATATTCTTCTAAATTTTCGTCAATTTTCTTGGTAAGGAGTTTTCGTACAATTTCATCTTGATCAGTTGGAGGAAAATCATTTGAAGTAACCAATTCATTTAAATGACCTAATTTATTTGTTAAACGAATTGGAAAATTCAATGGGTCTTGATTGCTTTTATTTTGAGTTTGATAAAGTGCTTTTTCAATTTTAGTAAGAGATTTATTTAGTTTTTCAGCCTTTGTAAGAAGTGAATTTAACTTTATGTCTTTTTTATGAAGAACCTCAAAATCATTTAATTTCTCACGAATGATACGAATATTTTTTATTGCTTTATGAGCTTTATCAACAGATGTATTCACAAGATTTACAAAATCAAACTGCTCTTTCATCTCTGATAATGTTACTTCTGATCGAGGGTCTGGTAATATTTCAAAAGACTGTTTCTGGGTAATTCCGTTTTTTTCAAGAATAACCTCATAATTTCCTGGCACCGCCTTTGGCCCTGAAAATGAGGCACTCCAAAAAATCATTCCGTCCAAAATTTCTGCTCCCTTATAGCGAGTGTCCCATACGAAAGTATTACCGCCTAGTTTTATTTCTAATTTATCTTCCTTGTCAATAGAACTATATTTTTTTATTAAAGTTCCATTTTGCTCTTTAAAATACAAAGCCAAAGTATCTTTTTTATCGTCAAAATCTTTTAAGTTAAAATGAACAATTACTCCATTTGGTAAATTAGAACCTTGGGTAAGAGAGATTTTTTTATCAGAGCTGCCTTGAGTTCTATAACTGTCTTTAGGTTTAAAAAGGTTTATTGGTTGATTTATAGTGTTTTTATCTATTTGGTGAAGCACAGTCAAGTCATCTAAAATCCATAAACTTCGGCCTTGAGTTGCTACAATAAGACTATTTTCTTTGATTGTTAAATCTGTAACTGGGACAATTGGAAGATTTAATTGAAAAGGATTCCAAGAACGTCCATCATCGTAAGAAATATATATTCCAGTTTCTGTACCAGCATATAATAAACTTTTTTTGACTGGATCTGCACGAAGAACACGTGTGAAATGTTCAGATGGAATACCATTAGTAATCAAACTCCATGTTTTTCCATAATTAGAAGTTTTATATAAGTAGGGTTTAAAGTCTCCTGATTTATATAATGTGCCAGCAACATAACAAACTGCCGGATCAAACGGAGAGGGTTCGATACTATTTATCATTAGCCATTTTGGCATCATTGGTGGAGTTATATTTTCCCAATTATTCCCACCATCACGAGTTAAATGTATCAAGCCATCGTCACTACCTATCCATATTAACCCCTCTTTTAAGGGAGACTCGTTTGCTGCAAAAATTGTGCAATAATATTCTACTCCCGTATTGTCCTGTGTTATTGGACCTCCTGAAGATTTTAATTTTTTAGGGTCATTACGAGTCAAATCTGGGCTGATAATCTTCCAACTTTGACCTTCATTTTCTGAAACATGTACATGATTTGAAAATGTGTACAATTTTTTAGGATTGTGTTTACTAAAGTGAATAGGAAAGTTCCACTGAAATCTATATTTCATTCCTTCTGCTCCGTATCCCATGGGATTGTCAGGCCAAACATTTATTCCACGTACTGAATTATTTTTATGATTAAATCTAGTTAAAAAACCACCGTAGCTTCCACCGTATACAATATCATTGTCTAAAGGATCTATTGCAAGATGAGCAGATTCCCCTCCTGCAGTTTCTTCCCAATCTTTTTCTGAGATTCCGCTTGCTGAAGAACGATGGTTTACTCTTAGTGTAGAATTATCTTGTTGAGCAACATATATTCGGTATGGAAAAGAATTGTCCGTTGTTACTCTGTAAAATTGAGCTGTTGGCTGATTATGATAAGTACTCCATGTTGTACCGGCATTGAAAGAAACTTGTGCCCCTCCATCATCACCTATAATCATACGTTGATTGTCTTCGGGTGCAATCCACAAATCATGATGATCCCCGTGAGGAGCATTACTACTTTTGAAAGTTATCCCTCCATCTTTAGATTTATGATAAGATACATTCATTACATAAATGATATCCTCATCTTGAGTATCAGCATAAATTTTTGAGTAATACCAAGCACGTTGACGTAAATCCCTACTGCTATTTATATAATTCCAAGTAGACCCGCCATTGTCCGAACGATATATACCCCCATCATCCTTATTTTCTACAATAGCCCATACCTTTTGAGAATTTACTGGAGAAACAGTTACTCCAATAATACCTAAAGTTCCTTCAGCAAAACCATCATTTAAACTTATTTCAGTCCAATTTTTACCTTCATCTATACTTTTCCAAAGTGCTGAACCTTCACCTCCACTATTTAAACTATATGGTGTGCGGTTTAATCGCCAAGTCGAAGCATATAATATTCTAGGATTAGAGGGGTCCATTACTAATTCTACAGCTCCCGAATGTTGATTTGAAAAAAGTATTCTTTTCCAATTTTCTCCACCGTCAATACTCTTGTATACTCCTCGTTCCAAAGTTGGCTTATATATGTTCCCCAGAACAGCAGCATAAACGATATCGGAATTGTTAGGGTCAATTACAATTCTAGGTACATGTCTCGACTTTGGTAATCCACTAAAAAACCATGTTTTCCCTGCATCTAAAGATTTCCAAATCCCATAACCTGAGGAAACGTTTCCTCTTACTGTTACTTCTCCTCCTCCAACATAGATAACATTGTTATCACTTTTTGAAACTGAAATAGACCCAATACTTCCTCCAAAATAGCCGTCTGAAATATTTTCATAAGTCTCACCACCATTTTCAGTCTTCCAAACACCTCCTCCGGCAGCACCAAAATAAAATAAGTTAGGTTTTCCCTCAACACCAGTCACTGCTGAAGAACGGCCACCTCTATAAGGACCGATAGACCGATACTGCAAAGAAGAATATGTACTTTCAGGATAGCTGACTATACTTTTTTTATTTAACTTTTTAGACTGAGAGTTTATGGGCTGAAGTCCAAATAAGTTTATTAAGGCGGCTATTAAAATAATTCTTAAACTTGAAAGCATAATTTTCATCATTTGTTTTTTCAATGAAAATAAAAGTATAAAATTAATTTTAAGTATTACTTGAAATGGTTTATGTTAAAGCTATTGTTTCGGGATTAATTGTTTTCGAATAGCACGGTTTAAAAAATATACGGTAACCAGAGTTGAAAACAAATCTGCTAATGGAAATGATAACCAAACACCTGTAATACCCATAATAGAGGATAATAAAAAAAGAAACGGTATAAAAAAAATCGCTTGACGGCTTAATGTTAGCAACAAAGCTGGCAAAGCTTTTCCAATAGCTTGAAAATAAGCTGACCCAATCAGTTGAACACCTATAATAGGTAGGGCCAAAAAAACATAGCGTAATGCCGCTGGTGTTTGTGAAGAAACATCTATATCATTTGTAAATATGACTGGTATAGAATCAGATAAGATAAAAATTAATCCAAAAATAAGGGTCGCTAAAATGCTTGAATAAAGGATTGATATATTAATTACTTTTTTGACACGATGCCAATTTTTTGCTCCATAATTATATCCAGCTATTGGGAGAAATCCCTGAGTAATTCCAAAAATAGGAAAGGTTGCAAACATCAACATTCTACTAATTATTGCATAAACTGTTATTGAAGCTTCACCCCCAATAGAAAATAGTACATTATTAACTAATAATACAGTTAAACTTACCATTGCTTGACGAACGAGAGTAACAGAGCCCAATGAAGAAATTTCTTTTACTAAATCAAATCTTAATTTAAAATCTTCTAAAACTGGTCTTAGAGAAGATTTCCCAGAAATAAAAAAAAATATTATGTAAGCTGCGCAAACTCCATAAGATAGGGTGGTTGCCCAGGCAGCTCCCATCATTCCAAAATCAAAAATTTTTATAAATATGTAATCCAGAAGTAAATTCGAACCCGATGGTAAAAGCATTGCATACATTGCATTTTTTGGTTTTCCTTCTGCGCGAATTGTATTATTAGCCATCATGCAAAATGCTAATACTGGGACACCATATAAAACTATCACATAATAAGTCTTTGCAAAATCAAATAAATCTCCCTTGCCGCCAAATAATGGTATAATTTGATCGACAAAAACTAACCCAAAGATTACCACGAAGGAAGTAAATGTTAATGTCAATGTAATTTGATTACCAAATGTTTGAGTTGCCTTTTTTAAATTTTTTATTCCTAGACTTCTTGAAATAATTGAAGCCCCACCAATTCCAATAGACATTCCTAAAGCAGCTATAAAAAAAGATACTGGCAAAACCACATTAATTGCAGCTATAGCATTAGATCCAATCCAATGACCAACAAAAATAGTATCAATCAATATATTTAATGACATTACTAAAATTCCAATAGAAGCAGGAATTGCTTGTTGAATTAGTAATTTAGGTATTGACAGTGTTCCTAAAAGTTCAGTAGAATTTTTTATCATTAGATGTCTTGCTTGTATGCCCATTCATCAATCCAACGACTTAGAACGTTTACCCATTCATCTCTATCATTAATACAAGGGATTACATGCAAATGTTTTCCTCCATTTTCTTGAAAATCTTCTGAGGCTTCCATACCAATCTCTTCTAATGTTTCTAAACAATCCGACACAAAAGCAGGGGTTGCAATTGCTAATTCTTTTGTTCCATTTTTAGCAAATTTTTCTACAGTTTTATCAGTGTAAGGTTTTAACCAAGAACCTAAAATAGATACTCGAGATTGAAAACTAGTAGAGTAAGATCCATCTTTTAATTCTAAATATTTTGCAACTCCTTTTGATGTCATCTCACACTGATGACGATAACAATATTGATGAGCACTTGAATCTTCAAAACAACATTTTCCATCCATTTTACAATGAGATTTTGTTACATCGGATTTTCGAATATGTCTCTCAGGAACCCCGTGATAAGAAAATAATAAATGTTCCCAATTCTTTCCCTGTAATTCTTCTTGAATCGAATTCCCCAAGACCCTTATATAATCTGGATGATCGTAAAATGAAGGCAAAGAGGTAAGCTGCATTTCTGGAAAGTATTTTTTCTGAAGTTTTTGAACTAGAACTAAAATAGTTTCCGTTGTTGCCATTGCAAATTGTGGGTACAAAGGAATAACTAGTAAGTCTGTAATACCTAAACGTTTTAAATTCTCCATTCCGTTTTTAATAGACGGATTTCCATAACGCATAGCAAGTTGGACTGGAATTGATACTTTTTTCTGGACCTTTTCTTTCAATTTTTCTGAAAGTACAATTAAAGGAGATCCTTTATCCCACCATATTTTTCGATATGCTTTTGCAGATTTTTTAGGGCGAGTCTTTAAAATGATTCCTTTGACCAAAAAAGATCTAAACCACTTAGGCAAATCAATTACCCTTTCATCCATTAAAAACTCTCTCAAATAGTCTCTTACGTCATCGGTGTCAGTGCTATCTGGAGAACCCAGATTAACTAATAAAACTCCTTTCATTCACAATTTTTTGCTAAGATACTGAACCTATATATTTCTTGGGAGTGGTTCCGTATTTCTTTTTAAAAGCAGCTATAAAATGACTAGCTGTACTGTAACCTAATTTGAGGCTAACTTCATTTACATTATACTTCCTAGAATCTAACATTTTCCTAGCCTCGTTCATCTTGTGATCTAGTAAATAAGCAAATACCGTATCACCATAAATTTGTTTAAAACCATCTTTTAATTTTTTTAAAGAAAGTTCAACTTCAATTGCCAGCTTTTCAAGTGAGGGGGGATCAGACATTTTATCTAATATTATTTTTTTAGCCTTTCTTATTTTTTGCACATTTTCCTCGTCCACTAAAAAAGGACATTGTTCAATTGAGGGGTCTTCGTTTTTATTAAAATAAAGACATAAAAGCTCATAAACTTTTCCCTTAAAATATAATGATTTCATACTTTCATGGACCTTAGCTTGAAGTATTTGACTTAAAACAACAGCTATAGAAGACGAGAAAGGAAGATTGTCATAATATTTTTTTGAATTGTTATCAGGACTTAAGAAAGATATATGATCTGCATCCGAAGAAAATAGTGAATGAAATTTTGTTATAGAAATTAAAACACTGACCATCCATGTATCAGGAGCCAATTCTACCTGAATAGGTAAAGCTTTTTGAGGGTTGTACAATAGCATCGAATGATCCTCAAGTACCTGGAAGGTATAATTTCCCTCATTAAAAGTAAAATTCGTTTGCCCTTTTAAACAGAAATGAAATTGTATAAAATCTAAGCTTACAGGGTGTTTTTTGTTTAATACTTCCTCACTGTCATTTTTTAATCTAAGAATAGAAAATCCTGAATCAACTTCACTCTCATCAAAGGAACTTATACCGTTATTTTTCATAAATTGTTATGATATCGTTTTATGTTAAAAAATTTTAAAGATTAAACAAAATTAGGAGTTTAAAAGGTTTTAATAAAAATAAAAATAAAACTTTTTAAGTTATTTATAAATTTTTTAGCGTTATTTTTTAGGCTCTCTCTCGCTTAATTTTGTTTATGATAACAATGTAAAATTTTGTTGGAAAAAACTTACGATTTTTTTGCTGTAGGTTTGAGTTATAAAAACTCTGATGCAGACACTCGAGGAAAATTCAGTCTAGATGATTATAGGCAACATGCACTTTTTTTGGATGCCAAAGAAACATGTATCAAAGACCTAATTATAATAAATACATGTAATAGAACAGAACTTTATGCGTGGTCACAAAATTCCGAAATTCTAAAGGATTTACTTTGTAAACATTCTGAAGGAAATAGAATTCTTTTTGATCAAATTGGATATTGTCTCAAAGATGAAAAAGCATACAACCATTTATTCCGTGTCGGCACTGGACTTGAAAGCCAAATACTGGGTGACTTTGAAATTATAGGTCAAATTAAACAAGGTTTTTTCAGATCAAAAAAAATGGGCTTTGCCCAAGGTTATCTTGAAAGATTAACAAATGCGGTAATACAGGCTAGCAAGCGCATTAAAAATGAAACAAAGATATCAAGCGGAGCTACATCAGTCGCTTTTGCTTCAGTTCAATATATTCTTAGTAATGTTGAAAACACTTCAAAAAAAAATATCTTACTCTTTGGTACAGGAAAAATCGGGGCAAATACCTGTGAAAATTTAGTAAAGCATTCTCATAATGATCATATTACACTTATCAACAGAACCCAATCACGTGCTGAAAAAATTGCAGGAAAATTCCCTGTGATTGTTAAGCCATACGGAGAATTATCGTCTTCTATTCGTAATTCAGATGTACTAGTAGTAGCTACAGGAGCACAGAATCCGACTATTACCCCTGACCTAATTCACACAACTAAACCTCTAATAATTCTTGATCTTTCAATTCCAAGAAATGTAGCTCCTGCAGTTAATGATATGGACAATATAAAGGTTGTTCATTTAGATGAACTTTCTCAAATTACTGATGCGACTTTTGAGAAACGAAAAAAATATATTCCCAAAGCTGAAGATATAATTGAAGAAATAAAAATTGAATTTTTAACATGGCTTAAGCACCGAAAATTTATTCCTGCCCTAAATGCCTTTAAAGCAAAAATAGCCGTCTCAGAAAAAGAGGATAAAGAAATTAATCATTATGTTGATAATTGTTTTGGCTATCAGAAAAAACAACAGATAGCTCAGAAAATTACTGGGCAAATCTCAGCATACATTAGGGAGAATCCACAAAAAGCTGAAGAAACAATTGAACTTCTTGAAGATATTTTTCATCTTTCGAAAGAGAAACTATCTTAAAAATGATTCGAATAGGAACCCGAAAAAGTCCATTAGCAATTTGGCAAGCTAATTATGTGAAAGCTAAATTTAAAAAATTAGGCTTTCCCAGCACTTTAATTCCTATTGAAAGCAGCGGAGATAAAGATTTGGTTCAACCAGTATATAAAATGGGAATTAAAGGAGTTTTTACAAAAGCCTTAGATCAAGCCCTTTTATCAGATTCTATTGATGTAGCTGTTCATAGTCTCAAGGATGTGCCTACAATACTCCCTGAAGGAATTGAAATATCAGCTTATTTAAAAAGAGGATCAGCTCATGATGTGATGGTTTATCATAAAAATTTTATTGATTGGAAAAAAAACACTACAATTGGTACTGGAAGCCTTAGACGCCAAGCACAATGGCTAAGAAAATACCCAAATCATATTTCTGAAAATCTAAGAGGTAATTTACAAAGAAGACTAGAAAAGCTAAATTCTTCGGATTGGGGTGGAGCTATTTTTGCAAAAGCTGGTTTAGAAAGGATTAATTTATTGAAAAATAAATTTACCGTTTTAGATTGGATGATTCCTGCTCCAAGTCAAGGCATTATAGGTGTGGCAAGTTTAGAAAAAAATAAAACTCTGAATGAAACAGTCAAAGCCTTAAATTGCCACGAAACCCAATTATGTGCTAAAATAGAGCGTGACTTCCTAAATAAGTTAGAATGTGGTTGCACTGCCCCTGTAGGTGCTTACGCTTTTGTTAAAAATGATTCGATTATTTTCCATAGCGGGCTTTTTTCTTTAGAAGGTTCTGAAGCTATATACCATAAAACTTCTGTCTCCAAAAATAAATCAGCAGGTCTAGGTAAAAAAGGTGCTGTTCAAATCTTAAATAATGGTGGATATGAATTAGCAAACAGAATTAAAAGTCAGATGGGATGAGATTATTATCTACAAAAAATGTCAGCAAATCATTTAAAGATGAATTGAATCAAAGCGGTATATCTTTAAAAGAACATCCAATGATCCAAATAGTCCCAATTCAATTTAAAATTTCAAAAGTAAATTCATCTTTAATTTTTACAAGTCAAAATGCTGTAAATATTGCATTTGAATCCGCTGATATTTTAAGAAAAATTAAAGATAAAAACTGTTTTTGTGTAGGAGAAAAGACCAAAGCTATTTTGAAAAAAAAGGGTTTGAATGTTTTAAAAATGTGTCAAAATGCCTCTGATTTAAGTAACTTTTTAATCGAAAAATACAGAAAAGAATCTTTTTCATTTTTCTGTGGAAAACAAAGAATGAAGGAAATTGAGACTTCGCTTAATAAATATGGAATAACCTTAAATATTCACGAAATTTATCAAACAAATTTCACATCAAAACATTTTAAAACTTACTTTGACGGAATACTTTTTTTTAGTCCATCTGCTGTATCAAGTTATTTTACAAAAAATACTTGGGCTACTGATACCCATGGATTTTGTTTAGGATCTACTACTGCAAAAAGACTAAGTCAATTTACATCAAACTTCAGTAAAGCAAAAAAACCAAGTGAAAACCAACTAATGATTACAATTCAACAATATTATACTGAATATTATGCTAAAAAATGATTTATTTTTAAAAGCACTTAGGGGAGAGCCGGTAAAACGCCCACCAGTATGGTTAATGCGTCAAGCAGGTAGATACCTTCCTGAATTTATGGCCTTAAAAAATAAGTTTGACTTTTTTACGCGATGTCAAACCCCGGAGCTTGCCACTAAAATAACAATAATGCCAATTGATCAAATTGGCCCAGACGCAGCAATTTTATTTAGTGATATTTTAGTTGTTCTTCAAGCGATGCAAATTCCAGTTGAGATGAAAGATGTTACTGGTCCTTGGATCCCCAAACCTATAAGATCTAAAACTGATGTAGAAAATACTATTATTCCTGATATTAATGAGCACCTTGGTTATGTGATGGATGCAATAAAAATGACTCAATTAGAGCTTAATAATAGAGTCCCATTGATTGGTTTTGCGGGTTCTCCATGGACATTATTATGTTATGCCGTACAGGGTCAAGGTTCCAAAACATTTGATAAAGCAAAAGCATTTTGTTTTAGTCAACCCGCTGTAGCTCATATTTTACTCCAAAAAATCACCGATACCACTATTTTATATTTAAAAGAAAAAGTCAAGTCTGGTGTTAATGCAGTTCAAATATTCGACTCATGGGGAGGACTTCTATCTCCAGATGATTATAGCATTTTTTCTTGGCCTTATATCCAACAAATTGTAACGGCCTTAAAAGATGAGATACCAGTTATAGTATTTGGAAAAGGTTGTTGGTTCGCACTTAATGAAATGAAAAATTCTGGAGCAGCAGCACTTGGAGTGGACTGGACCTGTTCAGCTAGGAATGCTAGGTATCTTTCTGGGGGACAAATCACACTTCAGGGTAATTTTGACCCCTCACGCTTATTATCTCCAATACCAGAGATTACACAGTCAGTTTATAAGATGATTCGTGAATTTGGAAAAGATCGCTATATAGTGAATTTAGGGCATGGGATTCTACCAAATATTCCTGTTGATCATGCCAAAGCATTTGTTGATGCTGTAAAGTCGTATTATTAGAATTGTAAGTATGAAGGATGCATTTTATAATTATATAAAAACTTTACAGGATAATATTACCGGAGTACTTGAGAGAATTGATGGAAAAATTGATTTCAAAGAAGATTTATGGGAAAGAGCGCAAGGAGGTGGTGGACGTACTAGAATCCTAGAAAACGGTAATGTAATTGAGAAAGCGGGGGTAAATATTTCAGCAGTCTACGGACCACTCCCAGAAAGTATGCAAAATTATTTTAATGTTGTAAAAGTTGATTTTTTTGCCTGTGGTCTAAGTCTTGTAATCCATCCTGTAAATCCTATGGCTCCTACTGTTCACGCCAACTGGCGTTACTTTGAAATGTATGACAAGACTGGAACTATTTGTGATCAATGGTTTGGAGGTGGTTTGGACTTAACTCCATACTACCTTTTTGAAGAAGATGTGAAACATTTTCATCAAACGTGTAAGAAAGTTTGTGATAAATATCATCCTGACTATTACTCTAACTTCAAACAAAAGTGTGATTCTTATTTTTTTAATACTCACCGAAATGAAGCTAGAGGAGTAGGTGGTATATTTTTTGATTATCTAAAGAAGACAGATACAATTACACTTGAGGATCGTTTCAAATTTGTTATCGCAGTTGGAGATTCTTTTGAAAATGCTTATACACCAATACTCAAAAAACGAAAAGACTTAAATTATACTAAAGCTCAACGTAGATGGCAAGAAATCAGAAGAGGACGTTATGTAGAATTTAATCTTATTTATGATAAGGGGACCATTTTTGGATTACAAACAAAT
>Ga0315315_10004736_pt1 | contig 12545 bp, 10 predicted proteins | sample M140m3416metaG_FD_203699 | JGI IMG/M metagenome (GOLD analysis project Ga0315315, IMG submission 203699) | Ammonia-oxidizing marine archaeal communities from Monterey Bay, California, United States - M1 40m 3416 | ecosystem: Environmental > Aquatic > Marine > Intertidal zone | place: USA...
CGCTGTATTGAGCACCTTTTCAGCCTTAATAAAAAACCAACCCATCATCCTGAGCATTGTAAAGGGATCTAAACGGGTTAGAGCAACTGAAACAATTCTTTCCAAAGATGGGATTATTGAAATGCCAAAAGATAGCCCAGGATTTTTATTCCTCCAACAAATTCGTGATGAATCTCATAGATTTGCTATTACAAGCAACAGAAAGAAAAAAAATAAGTCTGTAAAGAAATCTTCCCTTGATAGCATCAAAGGTCTTGGACCCAAGAAAAGGAAAGATCTAATGAATTACTTTAAGTCTATCCAATCGATTAAGGCAGCTTCAGTAGATGATTTATGTAAGGTTTCAGGAATTAGTATTAAACTAGCAGAAGACATAAATATTTTTTATAGATCATGAATTATTTCATTCAATCATTAACTTACTTCAGAATTTTAATTTCTCCCATTATTTTTTTGTTAATTACTGTATATGACTCCTATGGTTGGGCGCTCTTTCTTTTTTTTCTTGCTAGTATTTCTGATTACTGGGATGGCTTCCTCGCAAGAAAATATAAACTGGAATCTACTATTGGAGCCGTATTAGATCCGATCGCAGATAAAATACTAGTTACATTTTTAATTCTTGCTTTGAGCCTCGAATTGTCCAGTATATTTATTGGGATGGTAGGTGGACTAATGCTTGTAAGGGAGTTTTGGGTTGGTGCCTTAAGAGATTTTAATGCAAGACAGAACAACTCTGATGCAACAAAAGTTACTTTCCTTGCTAAAACTAAAACACTCATGCAATTTATGACATTCTCTTCATATTTATTTGGACTAGTCCTCAATAATTCATTGATTTTATTTTTGTCTAACTTCCTTTTATTTTTAGCGTTAATAATTACACTTCAAACTGGACTTTCATATACAATGTCAACCTTTAAGCAATAGGGCTGGATGGCAGAGTGGTTATGCAGCGGCCTGCAAAGCCGTTTACGCCGGTTCGATTCCGGCTTCAGCCTCCATTTTGCTTCTGTCAAAATAAAACAATAACTCATGATAATTTTTTGTTAAAAAGTATGGAAAATACTAAAAGCTGTATAATTATCCTCACTAGAGCACAAATATTTATAAAAAATGAAAAATCAGAACTCAGAAGAATATATTGAAGATGAAATAGATCTTGCCGTGCTTGTTAGAGCACTTTTTGAAGGTAAGTGGATAATCATTGGTTTTACATCTCTTGCATCAATAATCGTTGTTATTTACAGCCTATCTTTGCCAAATATATATAAAGCGGAGGGCTTGTTGGTTCCTATTTCATCAAAAGAGAATGTTGGTGGAAATGTTCAAAACCTAGGTGGCTTGGCTAGTCTTGCAGGTATATCTTTATCAGATTCCTCAGATAATTCTGCAGTAGCATTTGAAAAGCTTCATGCACTTAGCTTTTTTGAAGAAAAAATCTTGCCACAAATCAATCTTCCAGACTTGATGGCTGTTGAGTCATGGAATCCAAGTTCCAATGTCATAACTTATGACCCAGAGATATATGACGCGCAAACTGAAGTTTGGACCAGAGAAATTACCGCACTACAAACCCCTGAACCTAGTGCTCAAGAGAGCTTTAAAGTTTTTATGGAGCACCTCACTTTTTTTCAAGATATTAAAACAAAACTTGTCACTATTTCAGCTAAACACCAATCTCCAATGATTGCAAAGCAATGGGCAGATCTAGTGATATCTGAAATCAATTCCTTTTATAGAGAGAAAGATAGATCTGAGGCTACATTTGCTGTTAACTACCTTAATGAGCAACTATCTAAAACCCGTTTATCTGAAGTTAAAGTGGTGATCGCAGAAGTTTTGGCGCAACAAATACAAACATTAACTCTTATTGAAGCAAATAATAATTATGTATTTGATTTTATTGATCCCCCCGCAGTGATGGAAAAAAAATCTGAGCCTCGAAGAGCAATTATATGTATTGTTGGGGCATTACTTGGCGGATTTATTGGCGCAATTGTCGCATTATTTAAGTTTTTTAAACCCTTCAGATTAGAAGATTAGTTTTATCAGGTATCTTTATTACACATAAGCTAAACTAAATTTGAAACTTATAAGATGACCTTAAAACCCAAAATTACCGTTGTTGGATCAGGATATGTGGGTATGTCACTTGCAGTACTGCTTGCTCAATATAATGAAGTTACTGTTTTAGATATAGATTTATCTCGAGTTGAAACAATAAATAATAATCAATCCACAATTTTAGATTCCGATATTGATTCATTTATTCAAGAGAGATCTTTAAGTTTAACCGCAACCAATGACAAAAAGAACGCATACGATGGAGCAAATTTTATAGTGGTTGCAACACCAACTGATTATGATGAAACTAATAATCAATTTGATACTAGTTCTGTAGATAGTGTTGTAAAAGATGCGCTTGCCAATAACTCAGAAGCTATAGTCATCATCAAATCTACCATACCAGTTGGCCACACAAAATCACTTCAGATCCTTCATGATACAAATAGAATAATTTTTTCACCTGAATTTTTGAGAGAAGGTAAAGCCCTATATGACAATTTATATCCATCTAGGATTATCATTGGAAGTGAATGCGATGATGGCAAAGTTTTTGCAAATCTTTTGATGAACGCCGCAGAGAAAAAAGATATAGATATATTATTTATCCCGCCAACAGAAGCTGAAGCAGTGAAGTTATTTGCAAATACTTATCTTGCTATGAGAGTTTCTTTTTTTAATGAGCTAGATTCATATGCTCTATCAAATTCTCTTGACACCAAAAGCATTATCAGTGGAGTTTGTCTTGATGATCGAATTGGAGATGGATATAACAACCCATCTTTTGGGTATGGGGGATATTGTTTGCCGAAGGATACAAAGCAATTGCTAGCTAATTATGACTATGTGCCTCAGACCTTAATTAATGCCATCGTAAGCTCAAACAGTACACGAAAGGATTTTATTGCTGACGAGATTATTAAATGCAAACCAAAAATTGTAGGTTTCTACAGGTTGGTCATGAAATCAGGAAGTGATAATTTTAGATTCTCGGCTATTCAAGGAATCATGAAGCGAGTTAAAGCGAAAGGTATAGAAGTAGTAGTGTATGAACCTGAGCTTGATAAGAAAGAATTTTTTGGTTCCCCAGTCATTCCTGATTTAGAAGAGTTTAAATTGATGAGCGATACTATTGTAGCTAATAGAAAATCTGCAAGTTTAGAAGATGTTGACCATAAATGCTTTTCAAGAGATTTGTTTGGAGATAATTAAAAATATGTTTGTAATTCAGAAACAGTTAGCAAAAAACATATCATGAAAGTATTGGTAACAGGCTCAGCAGGTTTTATTGGCTCAGCCTTAACTCTTAGACTGCTTGAAAGGGGGGATGCTGTTGTTGGAATTGATAATCACAATGATTATTATGATCCCTCTCTCAAGGAAGCACGTCTTGCTCGTTATATCGATCATCCTAATTATGAGCATTTTAAAATCGATATAGAAGATGGGGAGTCTATGGATCGTCTCTTTAAAGAAAATCCATTTAATGGAGTAGTTCATCTAGCTGCTCAGGCGGGTGTCAGATATTCCATAGAAAACCCTAGCGCTTACATAAATACTAATCTGGTTGGTTTTGGCCATATTTTAGAGGGTTGCCGACATAGTAATGTTGGCCATCTCGTATATGCATCAAGCAGTTCAGTTTATGGAGCTAATACAAAAATACCTTTTTCAATTCACGATAATATCGATCATCCATTAAGTCTCTATGCAGCCAGCAAGAAAGCAAATGAATTAATGGCCCATACTTATAGTCATTTATACAATATGCCCACCACCGGCCTTCGTTTTTTTACTGTTTATGGTCCATGGGGAAGGCCAGATATGGCTTTATTTAAATTTACAAAGGCTATATTAGAAGGAGAAAGGATCAAAGTATTTAACTTTGGTAAACATCGCAGAGACTTTACTTATGTTGATGACATTGTTGAGGGGGTAATAAGAATCTTGGACCAGCCAGCTCAATCAAACCCAAATTGGAGTGGTGAAAAACCTGATCCTGGAACGTCGTTAGCACCTTGGCGCGTTTACAACATAGGCAACAATTCACCAGTCGAGCTAATGGATTATATTTCAGCAATAGAGGAAGCTCTTGGAATAAAGGCTGAAAAAGAACTATTACCACTTCAGCCTGGGGATGTACCAGATACTTATGCAGATGTGGATGATCTTGTTAAAGATTTTGACTACAAGCCATCTATGGGTATTGAAGAGGGTGTGAAAAATTTTGTTGATTGGTATCAGGAGTATAAAAAAAATGGATGATTCAAAAATAGCTATCATTGGTTTGGGCTATGTGGGCTTGCCATTGTCCATTGAATTTGGAAAGGCATTTGAAACAATAGGTTTTGATACTAAGCAATCTAGGGTTGCCGACTTAAAAAGAGGCCATGATTCATCATTTGAAGTTACTAGTGAAAAATTCAAAGAGTCCGAGAAACTAACTTTCACAAATGACGTAAATGATATTGCAAACTGTAATGTATATATTATTACTGTTCCCACTCCAATTGATGAGTACAAGAAGCCCAATTTAATGCCTTTAATAACTGCAAGTGAAACTGTTGGTAAGTTCCTTCAAAAAGATGATTTAGTTATTTATGAATCAACAGTATATCCAGGAGCAACTGAAGAGGTTTGCATACCTATACTTGAGAAATTTTCAGGACTCGAATTCAACAAAGATTTTTATTGTGGATACTCCCCTGAGAGAATTAATCCTGGGGATAAAACTCATACCATTACCACCATCACGAAAGTTACCTCAGGTTCTACACCTGAAATAGCTGATAAAGTTGATTCTTTGTATAAAGCTATTATTACTGCTGGAACATTTAAAGCAGCAAGCATTAAAACAGCTGAAGCCGCTAAAGTCATAGAAAATACTCAAAGAGATGTGAATATAGCTCTAATAAATGAACTGGCTATTATTTTTAATAAATTAGATGTAGATACAGAATCAGTTCTGGAGGCTGCAAGAACTAAATGGAATTTTCTTCCATTTATGCCTGGTTTAGTAGGCGGTCACTGTATAGGTGTTGACCCATATTATCTTACTAACAAGGCTCTCCAAGTTGGCTATCATCCAGAGATGATCTTAGCTGGAAGGCGCATTAACGACAACATGGGAAGCTATTTAGCGGATCAAGTTGCAAAATTAATGATTAAAAAAGGTATTAATTTAGTAAATTCCAATATTTTGATAATGGGTTTAACATTTAAAGAGAATTCTACCGATTTAAGAAATACTGGAGTTGCATCCATGATTACTGAGTTTAAAAGTTTTCATTGTGATGTTGATGTATTTGATCCTAAGGCAGATAAGCTTGAAGCCTTAGAAGAATATAATATTGAGTTGGTAGAGAAGCCTGCGGTAGGAAAATATCAAGCCATAGTATTTGCTGTTGCGCATGACGAATTTAAGGAATTATCAATTGAGACAGTTAAATCTTATGCTGCTGAAAAACACTTATTGTATGATGCTAAGCTCTTATTTGATCAAGATGAGGTTGATGGCAGGCTATGAGTAATAATCAATTCAAAATAGACATTATAATTACCATTATCAATTCAGGTGTTTAATCTTCGCTTTTTAGCATCTCTTTATTTACTTTAAGCTCATGTTAAGAAGACTTTGGAATCACTTATCTAAACGTCGACAAAAGCAATTTGTGCTTATGCAAGTCTTTGCAATAATTGTTTCTTTCTTTGAGATGCTAAGTCTTGGTGCTGTTATTCCGTTCCTGACAGTTTTAGCAGAGCCAGAAACCATATTTCAAAATGAGTATATGCAGCCTTTCATCAGCTTTCTTCAAATTACCCAACCCAGTGAATTGGCCCTGCCAATTACACTTATTTTTATTTTGCTTACTATTTTTTCTGCATTAGTGCGATTTATGTTTTTATGGGCTTTAACAAGATTATCTCACCAGGCTGGTGCAGACTTAAGTATTAATATTTATAGGCATACTCTCTTTCAAGATTATGCGATTCATGTTTCGCGAAATAGCAGTGAAGTAATAAATGGAATCATTACAAAAACCACCACAGTTACTAAGGGGGTGATTGCACCTGTATTAAATTTAATCAGTACCACGGTAACAATAATTGGAATTATTTTAGTTCTTGTTGCAATAAATATTTTCGTAACATTAACTGCTTTTGTAGGTTTTGGTAGTTTGTATTTATTGGTGATGTATCTGACTCGAAGAAATTTAAGTGGAAATAGTAAGCGCATAGCTGATAAATCAGATCTAATGGTAAAATCTCTTCAAGAAGGTTTAGAGGGAATCCGAGAAGTTTTATTAAACAGCAATCAGCAATTTTATGTAAATCTTTATAAAAACTCTGATCTTCAAATGCGAAAAGCGACATGGAGGAATGAATTAATTTTTTCTGGTCCAAGATTTCTCATGGAAGCCATAGGAATTGGAATAGTTGCAATAATTGCATATCTAGCAACACTTAAGTTAGGCGGTATAAATCAATTCTTGCCAGTGTTGGGCGCATTTGTATTGGGCGCTCAAAAATTATTACCTGCTATCCAGAAAGCTTATGCTTCCTATAGTAGGATCAAAGGATCTGCATATTCACTGGATGATGTTTTAGAGTTACTGGATCAACCTATTCCAGATCATGCAAATGTATCCTCATCTTCGCCCATCGCCTTCATGAACTCAATTGAGTTGAAGAATTTATCTTTTCGTTACTCAGATGAATCGCCTTGGGTTTTAAAAGATCTTAATTTAATCATTCCAAAAGGATCAGTCATTGGAGTTATTGGAAGCACTGGCTGCGGCAAAAGCACTCTTTTAGATATCATCATGAGCTTACTTTCATCAACAAGTGGAGAATTGCTGGTTGATAATATGGTAATAAATAATACTAATAAAAAATCATGGCAAACTCATATTTCTAGTGTTCCTCAGGATATTTACTTATCTGATGGAACAATTGAAGAAAATATTGCCTTTGGTCTTCCAAGGGAAGAGATTAATCAATCACGTGTAAAAATAGCGGCTCAACAAGCTCAAATTTCTGATCTAGTTGATTCTTGGGATGATGGTTATCAAACTATTGTTGGAGAAAGAGGCACGCGTCTATCAGGGGGGCAACGTCAAAGGATTGGACTCGCTAGAGCTTTTTATAGACAGTCAGATGTCTTGATTCTTGATGAAGCTACAAGCGCACTCGATAATGATACTGAGTCAGCTGTCATGGACGCAATAAATAACTTCGATCATAATATAACTGTTATTATCATTGCCCATAGGTTAACGACGTTAAAAAATTGTGACATGATATTGAGCCTTGGCAGCAACCATCAAACTGAAATCATGAAATACGATGAAATTATGAATTTAAAAGAGAATAGAGGTGATCAATATGTTGAGTAATTCTTCGATCTTAATTACTGGTGGAACTGGTTCTTTTGGGAGTGCATTTGTTCCTATGACCTTGGAAAAATATAATCCAAAAAAAATTGTTATTTACTCTCGAGATGAGATGAAGCAATGGGAGATGGAAAAACTTTATAAAGATTATCCAAATATTCGTTTCTTTATAGGCGATGTTCGGGATAAAGACCGACTATGCAGAGCATTGGATGGCATTGATTACGTGGTTCATGCTGCAGCAACCAAAATAGTTCCGACAGCTGAGTACAACCCATTTGAGTGCATAAAGACTAACGTTAATGGTGCAATGAACTTAATTGATGCCTGCATAGATAAAAATGTAAAGAGAATAGTTAGCCTATCGACTGACAAAGCAAGCAGCCCTGTAAATCTTTACGGAGCAACTAAACTTACCTCTGATAGATTGTTTGTAGCTGGCAATTCATATTCCGGTAGTCATGAAACTAGTTTTTCTGTTGTTAGATATGGAAATGTGATGGGTTCGCGCGGTTCAGTCATACCATTCTTTTCATCAATTAAAAATGAAGGAGTTTTCCCAATAACAGATGATCGCATGACACGCTTTATGATTTCTTTAGAACAAGGCGTTGAATTAGTATGGCATGCCTTTGAAGATATGAAAGGCGGTGAAATATATATAAAAAAAATTCCTTCCATGAACATAATTGATATCGCTAAAGCTGTTTCTGAAGAAGCCAAGCATGAAATAGTTGGAATAAGACCAGGAGAAAAACTTCATGAGCAGATGATAGGCGTTGAAGATGCGCCATATACCTATGAATATCCAAGTCATTATAAGATTCTGCCATCTATTCATGAATGGAGTATTGACCCTGAAAGGATCAAGGATGGAAAGAAGGTTGATCCAGATTTCAAATATTGTTCTGATACGAATCCCGAATGGATGGACATTAAAACTTTAAAAGTCTGGATCAAGGAAAATCAAAGCAAGATCGGAAAGATTTAATGCTGTATTTGCAGTACTCATTGTATCTTTCATGGCCTTTACTTTAATGTCTGAGACTCTTATTCTGAGCTTGATGCTGATAACGAAGATCAAACATCTTCTTTTAAAACAATTTAACTTCTCTAAGCTCCAATTAATGCTGCAGTATCAAACAATCAATGAATAATATATCTACTGAGTTGCCCTCTCAGAAGACAGGTATTGTGTTTTTATCAGGCTCGGCTGGAGAGTTAGACTGGATTCTTCCAATCATTGATGATTTATTAAAAAAAGATTTCAATTTTAAAATAATTTTTTTAACAAGGCATGCTCGATTGAGCGTGAAGGGTAATCAGTTGCTGAATGATTATATTCAAAGCAATCATCAGGTGGAGATTTTTTTATGCGGCGGATATTTCATTGAAAAAATGGAACACTTTTCTTATCTCATTCATCGAGCATCAATTAAGTTTAAGCTTAGTCAAAAGCCTCTTTTTCAAACTATTTATAGTGTTTTGAATAAGATTCTACAAAAATTTTATTTGATGCAAATGCCGTCTCAAATTTTTAAGTTTAAAGATAAGAAGTGTTTATTTTTTTCAGAGTACCCAAGCTTAAGAAGGCCAAGAGATCTTTGGTTCAGGCAAGAGTTCAAACAAGCTCTTTTCTTTTATTGCCCCCATTCTCCTCATATTTATTCAGAGGATCTGGATGTAAAACATCAGATAACTGAATCTATAAATTTTAAAAATAGATATTTTCTCTTGCTTGGCCATCCTGCAGATTATTCTTTCATTAATGATGGAATGGAGTTAGCCTCAGAGGATTTAGAAAAAGTATTTATAGGCCATCCAAAATATTCCAATATTTGGCTTCATGAGTTTAAAGAGAAATCTCAGATTTTCCGTTCCTCTTTTTCAAAAAGGAGTCAAACCAATATTCTCATTTATAGCAGGGGAAGTGGAAGCTACTTAGATGATCAATCGCATGCTGACCTTGTTAAAACAGCTATAGCAGGAATCGACAGCCAAATAGAAAATTATAATTTACTGGTCAAGAAGCACCCAAGGGAAAAAAATTCATATTGGGATATTGCTGCATCAACAAATCCAAGAATTAAAATTATTGATGACCATGTGATGAATATTGGGACATCAGTTGATTTTGTGATTACTTTTTGGGGATCTGGTGCGATGGATTGTTATGCTCTTGGCTTGCCAGTAATAGAGTTATTCGATCCAAACAAGCATCCCAATCAACAGGTTCTCCATGAATCTGGCTACACCACTATATACCGCTTGCTTGGTATAGTTTTACCTGCAAATAATCTAGAGGAATTGGTAATAGCTATATCTAGTCTTAAAAGCAATAATTTTTCATTACCATCACTAGAAATTCATCCCTTTTATAATGAGTTATTCAGCCTATCTAATGATTGGAATTCAAAATTAGAAAAAATTCTTGCATCACATGAATTAATAAATAGCTAAATATTGCAATAGTCGGTAGGTTAGATAATCATATTAAAATAAACATTTTATGAAGAGTGACGTTTCAACTTTTTTAAAGAGAGAAGATTTATGAAAAAGATAGATATAGTTGTCATTGGAGCTGGTTTATATGTTTGCGGCAAAGGAACTGACGGCTATGGAACAATACTACCTGCAATTTTTGAATGGAAGCGCAATAATGAGAATATTGGAGATGTTCATTGCGTCTCGACGTCTTCAGAATCCTCGCAAAAACTATTAGAGAAAGCCAAAGAGCTAGAAGTAAAAACTGGCGTAAAGCTCAATATTAAGTCGTATCCAAAAAATGGTTCAAAAAATCATATGGCATATAAAGAGGTTTTAGATGAATGTAAAAAGCCTGCATGCGCGATAATAGCTGTGCCAGATCATTTGCATTATCAGATTACAAAAGATTGCCTTGATTCAGGTTTGCACACTTTAATAGTGAAGCCACTTACACCAACATATGCTGAGGGTCTTGAGCTAGTTAACTTAGCAAAAAAAAATGAGCTCTATGGTGCAGTCGAATTTCATAAACGTTGGGATAAGTCTAATATTTTACTTCGGGATAAGTTCCAAGCAGGCGAGCTTGGAAAGCCGTTAAATTGTTGGATTGAATACAGTCAACGCAAGTCTGTGCCCGTAACTTTTTTTAAAGACTGGGCTTCAAGAACTAGTATTCTTCAATATTTGGGCGTTCACTACATAGATATTGTTAGATTTGTAACATCAGCTTATCCAATACGTGTTATGGCAGTTGGGCAAAAGACTGAAATTATCGAACATGGTATTGATACTTTTGATGCAATTCAATGCATTGTAGATTGGGAAATGCCTGATGGAACTAATTTTACCGAAACAATATTAACAAGTTGGGTTGATCCAGAGAATAGCTCAGCAGTATCTGATCAGAAAATAAAATTTGTCGGCACAAAGGGTCGATATGAAGCTGATCAGAAAGAGCGTGGCATAAGAATTAATACAGATGATTTGGGAGTTCAGCATATAAATCCAGATTTTTGTATGTCATATGGCAAAGATGAGGGAGATATCCATTGGCATGGTTATGGTATTGAGAGCATTACAACTTTTATAGATGATGTTATTGGTTTGGAGGATGGATCGAAAACTTTATCAGATCTAGAAAGCAACAGACCAAGTTTTCAAGAGTCGCTTGTTAGCACAATTGTAACTGAGGCTGCTCATCGAAGCCTTGAAGACAGTTCTTCTTGGCAATCGATTGAAACGCTTAAATAACTTGCTCAAAAAAAGATTAAGTTTAATTTAGATAATCTTTGTAATAAAAGAATAGAATAATCAATATGAAGATTTGCATGGTGCCAGTTAGAAGAGGGTCTGAAAGGCTGGCAAAAAAAAATTATTTAAAGATCCAAAAGTATACTGTTCTAGAAATCGCTCTTATTAAAGCTATAAAGAGTGATGTTTTTGATCGTATAGTTATTAACACTGATGATCCAGAGTTAGAAGACATTTCATTGAGGATGGGAGTGGATTTCTACCTTAGACCAAATCATCTAGCTTCATCAGAGGCAACAAGCGATCAAGTGGTGCTAGACTTTCTTAATACTCATGAGGGAGATAAAGTTTTTTGGTTAAATACAGTAAGTCCTTTGCAGACATTGAGCGATATAAGGAATTTTGTTAAATCATCAGATAAAATAAATTGGAGATCTGCAGTAACTTATAACTCTTCACAAGTTCATGCAATTTATGATGATAGTCCGCTTAACTTTCAATGGAAGAATGGCTTTGCTAGAACTCAAGATTTAAAATCAGTCAAATGTTTAAATTATGCAATGATGGGTTGGAGCAGAGAAATGGTTAACTTGCTTTCAAATGGGCAGCTTTTTGATGAGAATACAGTTTTAATTGAGTCCTCTAAATGGAGCGGCTTCCTTTTAAAAAATACAAAAGATATGGAATTAATTACTAAGCTTGCAAAAGCTTCGCCTGATCAAGGTTTAAGTTTTTAAGACTCATGATGCATCCAGATGATTTAAATGTTGTTAATAAAATTGAGAACCTCTTTGCACATGACATAGGGTTCTTTAGTGCTCAAAAGGATCTACCTAAGAAGTCTTTATTCTCAAAGTTTAAAACTAAAAATATAAATTCTGTATTTTCTTTTTTGCTGAAAAAGTTATATAGATTAATTCCAAACTTTTTTAAGGACATATTATTTTTTGGTTGGGTGTCTCACAATACGCCTGCCACCAAACTATTTGCTCGAACAAAATATGATGAATTCAGAATAAAACTTGATAGTAAAGTTTCAGCTCTTTCGATCAAAGCTTTTTCTCCCGAGTTATCTGAAAGATTACAAAGCACTTTTCAAGCTGGTTTTTTTACTTTTAATTTAACAAACTTATCTTCATTTGATAATTTGATTAATGATGTATTAGATTATGCGCAATCACATCATGCAGGAGCAAGACCATATTATAAAGATGGAGAAAATAAAAAAATAGCTGGATCATTTTCTGCTTACTATGCATTTTCTGATGAAGATTCTGAAAAAATCTCAATTCTATTGAACAATAATCTTGAAAATGATTTTAATAAATACTTATCTGTAATAGCCGG
>Ga0315315_10004738_pt1 | contig 12539 bp, 8 predicted proteins | sample M140m3416metaG_FD_203699 | JGI IMG/M metagenome (GOLD analysis project Ga0315315, IMG submission 203699) | Ammonia-oxidizing marine archaeal communities from Monterey Bay, California, United States - M1 40m 3416 | ecosystem: Environmental > Aquatic > Marine > Intertidal zone | place: USA...
TTCATCGACGACGACGAACTCGACGAGTACTTTGAACGCACGGGGCGGACGGATAAGCTCGGCGGGAAAGGCGGTGACCGGTTCTACGTCAACGCGGGGGCGATTGAGTTCGTGGACGACGGCACGGGGCACGCGCAGGCGGAGGCGGCGGCGAGGCGGCGGGCGAAAAAGCTAGGCATGAACGTCGCCGGCGGCGACGGGGCGACGGGCGGGCCGGGCGGGGCAGGCGGCAGCGAGTGGACCGAGCGTGACGTGGACGCGCTCAAGCGCGGTGTGGCGAAACACGGCCGCAGGTGGAGGACCATCAAGCACGACGCGGAGTTTGAAGGGTGGTTCAAGCAGTTTTCCATGGGCGCCATGCGTCACAAGTGGCGGATCATGGCCAAGCGGGGGCTGGTCAGCGACGGCGGCGACGACAAGGTCGGGACCCCGCCGCACCCGTCGGAGTCGCAGCCCAACGGGGGAACCAACTCCGCGCCGTCATCCGGGGGACGCGACGAGGCGGCGGCGAAGCAAGCCGGGGCTTGGGAGGCGGCGGCGGCGGGGGCGAGGGGCGACGTCGCCGCGAACATCATGCACAATTACGGCTTGGGCGTCAGCGGCAACTGGTGCGCGCAGCTGAACGCGGCGATCGATCACGTCCGCGGCGTCGCCGCGCGGGACGGTGCGCCGCAGAAGATGGCCGACGGGCGCTCGCCGCCGCTCTCGGAAGGGATGATCGCCGCGCTCGAGGTTGTCGTGAAAGTCGTCAAGGCGGATTACGGGTCGCCCACGTTTCCGCAAGGTTTGATGGCGGAGATGATGGAGTTCCTGGAGCCGTTCTGCTCGCAAGGGACGCTGGGACGGAACATGAACAAGGTGGCGAAGAAGTACAAAGACGGCGCGGTGCCGCCGCCCGCCGCGGCGCCCGCGCCCGTGAACGTCCCCGCAACCGGAGGCTTACCGGGATTGGCGGTACCGGGACCCGCGGCGACGGCTAAACAGATCGCGCCCGTCGCCGTCGCGCCGGTCGCCGTCGCGCCGCCGGTCAACGTGGAGGTGCCCGTTCCCGATGCGTACGAGGAGGAATCCGAGTACGTGTGAGACGTAGAGAGGCGCCGGGGACGACGTCCCCTATTTATGAAAACGACGTTGATGGATACAACTTACATTGAAAAGCCGCTACTGTCGAAGAATCGTTTAAAGAATGTCGAGGCTCACCACTTGTTCCTGAACCCGCCGCCCCCGCGTCCACCCCGGCCGCCGCCCCCGCGTCCGCCGCCCCCGCGTCCACCCCCGCGTCCACCCCCGCGCCCCCTGCCGCGCCCCCTGCCGCCGCCTCTCCCACCCTTGAAAGATTTACGGCTCCGCTCCGCCATCTCGCGAAGTCGTTCCGGAACCTCCTGCTCGGCACCCTCCATGATCTGCACCAGCTCCCTCGCGGCGTGCGCGTCGTCCTCGGTGAAGAAACAGTGCGCCTTACCTTCCTTACCCGCGCGCCCCGTGCGTCCGATCCTGTGAACGTAATCCTCAACCGCGAGGGGAAAATCGTAAACCAAAACAATAGTCACGCCCGGGATGTCCAGGCCCCGCGCGGCGACGTCCGTCGCGACGAGCAGCGGCGCCTTTCCCTTGCGGAAGAGGTCGAGCGCGTACTCGCGCTCAGCCTGGTCCTTATCGCCGTGGATCGCACCCGCGGACCGCAGACCCATGGCTTTCATCTTCCGGTCGATGAAGTCGCATCGGCGTTTGGTACCGCAAAACACGATGCCGCGAGCTCCGTCGACCAAATTCTCCCTCAGAACAGCGATCGCCCTGTCCAGCTTCTGGTCCTCGGTGACCAGCTCGACCGTCTGTTTGATGGACTTGTTCGCGGTGAGCTTATCGCCGTTGTTGCCGATGCGAACGAGCGCCGCGTCGGGCTGGAGAAACGTATCCGCGATTTTACGCACGCCGTCGGGCCACGTCGCGGTGAACATGAGCGTCTGTCGAGCGGTTGGACACAGTTTGATGATCTTCTTGATCTGCGGCTCGAATCCCATGTCCAGCATCCGGTCCGCCTCGTCGAGGACGACGTAGGCGGCGTTGGACGCGGAGACCGGCGCGGAGAACCCGGGGGGCGGCGCGAGGAAATCGTGCAGCCGCCCGGGCGTCGCGACTAACACGTCCGCTCCCGATCGAAGCGCTCGGAGCTGGTCACCCTTGGACGCGCCGCCGTAGAGCGTGACCGTCTTGGCTCCCGCGGCGCCGCAAAACTTGGCGCACTCGTCGCCGATCTGGATGGCGAGCTCGCGCGTGGGCGCGAGGACGATGGCGTGCGGGACGACTGCGGCTGGTCGGAATCGCCCGTCGACCATCTCCATGTCGGGCGCGGCGGTGGCGCCTTGCTTCATGATCTTGGCGAGCGCCGGGAGGAGGAAGCCGCAGGTTTTGCCGGAGCCGGTCTTGGCGATGGCGATGACGTCCTTGCCCTTGACGGCGAGGGGCCACGCCTGCGCCTGGATGGGCGTCGGTGACGCGTATCCTTGCTTGAGGAGCGCTGCGATGAGTTTCCGTGGGAACGGCGCTTCTTGGAATTTGGTGATTGGATCGGGGGTGCCCTCGGCGACCACGATGGCGTGCTCCTCGCGGTATGCGGCGACCTCCTCCTCGGTGAGCTTGGCGTCCCCTTCCTTGGCGGCGGCCTCGGCCGGGACGCCCGGGGTTCCGGGTCGCTCGACGGAGCCGTCGGAAACATCGTTCGTGTCGGCGGCCGCCTTTTTGGCCTTCTTCGCGGCGCGCTTCTTGGCGGACTTCTTGGCGGCGGCGTCGGATTCGCCCTCGGCGACGGCGGCGGCGAGGAGATCGTGCGCGACGTCCTCGGTGGACTTGCGCTTCTTCCCCGCGGCGGGGTCGTTCGGGTGTTCGACCGCGGCGACCGCCTGCGCGGGGTCGCGCCCCTCGGCGAGTGCCGCCTTGAATGCCGCCGCGCGCAGGGCGTTGGCCTCGGCGGCCGCCTTTTGCTTGGCGGCCTTCTTTAACTTCTTGACCTCCTGACTCACACCCATGGTGACGTGTGCGGTGTGGTTTTGCGGTGTTTGTGACGCGTCGTCGTCGTCGCGTGGACGGGTCGGCGCGGAGGTGTTGTGAGGCGGCGGTGCCCAATTGCTGAGAATATTTCCGGAAGCTTCTGAGGCCAAGGTGAAGACTATATGGGCAAACACATACAGAACATGATTGGAAATTAGAAATAAGCTTTGTTAATCGGGTTTGCAGCACAATCCGTACGATGTCAGCCACATGGCGGCAGGCGGCATCCCTCGTCTCCACAACCGAGAGCGACGTGGCACGGGAGCGCCATGACCAGCCTGGGTCCCATACGCACGGGCCTGTCCTCATCGGGCCACGGCTCCCCCGCGCCCACGGGGCACAACCCGACGGATTTCTCGCACGAGGCCCTCACCAGGTACGCACCACTGCCGCGCCCACTCTCCGCCCAACCACGACGTCACAACCCTCGAAAAAGCCGTTTCGAACTTCATCCATCGAACACCTACCCTGACCTCGATGACCCCTCCTTCACGCGTCCGCAGGCTCGCCGTGGACCTCAGGGGCGACCACGCGCCGAGCGTGCACGCCGCCGCGATCGAGATATCGCGATTAGCCGTCGCCGCGGAAGGGCCCGGGGCGCCGTTCACCGCCACCCATCGGGGCCAGCAACTCCTCCGCCTCATCCACATCGTCGTCCAGAACGTGGGGCTGGAGGACAAGGTCGGCGCCCTCACCGCCCTACGCCTCCTAAAGGCTGACGACACGTTACTCCAGAAGCTGTTAAAAGCTGGCGTGCTCCCTTCGTTGCTCGACATCATCCGGCGAGACGGCGAAAAGAGCTCGACGGATGGCGATGAAGCCGCCGCGGAAGCAGCCGCCGCCGCGGCTCGCGCGGTGCAGGCGTTCGCATCCTCCGGCGACGTCCTCACCACGCTGTTGCGAGGCGGCGCGGTGCAGGTTCTATCCGGGTACGTGTGCAGGCGCGGGGGCGAGGTGGCGCGCGACTCTGATCATAACAACGACGCCGATTCAACCGAGGCGTCGAAACGTCGAATGAATGCGGCTAAGTCGTGCGCGGTTGCGATGGCCCGCGTCTCCGGGTCGTACCTCACCGACCTCGACGAACACGCCGCGTTCGACAACGTCGGTCCTTTCCCTGGCGTCTCGCCGCTGGATCCGGCGGCGGCGTCTGGCGCGCTGTCCACCGCGCGTTCGTTGTTGGCGCTTCTCGAGTCGGATCTCACGGTTTCGCATCGGGAGGCGTGCGCGGGGATCGAACGGCTCGCCTCGAGCGGCAGGGCGGGACGGGCGGCGGCGTGCCAGGTCGGGTGCGTGCTCCCGCTCATGACGGCGGCGCTCGCGGGGAACCCGAAGCAACGGCAGAGCGCGCTGGAGGCGATGGAGACGCTCACGCTCGGGACGCGGGACGGCTCGTTGGCAAAAAGCAGAACCGACGACGGAGTCGGCGGGAACAAACGCTCGGCGGATGCGGTCGGTTGCGATGACGACGCCGACGTTCCGATGGACATGGACGCGGACATGGACGCGGACATGGGCGGCGGCGGCGTGGGTGACCCAAGGGAGATCGCCGCGCGTGCCGAGGCGCAAATCACCGCCTCGCACCGGACTCAAAAAGAACGAGTCCAAACCGCGGGGTACACCGACCTCTCCGCCACAACCCTCGGCGTCATCGGAACCGCCGCGAAGGTTGGCGAGACCTTCTTCGGCAGGCTCGTCGCCATCCTCGGCGAGTTACTCGACCTCCGAGGGCCGCTGGAGAGGGCCGCGGCGGATGCCTCGTTGGCGCTGTGGGCGCTGGCGTGGCAGCCGTCCAATCGAGCCGCCGCGGTGCCCGTGGTCACCGCGCCGCTCGTGAGGCTGTACGAAGAGGGCCGCGATGCCGCCGCGGACGACGCGGGCGCCGTGCTCTCCGTGCTGGTGAAGACGGATGCGAACGCGCGGGGGATCATCGGGGGCATCGCACCGCACGGCGAGGGTTTGGTCCGGTACCTTTTGGAAAAGGAGGAGGAGCTCGAGTCGCCGAAAGCGGGCGGCAATACTTCCGCGGATAACTTCTTCAAACGGATGAACTCCGCGCAGAACTCCGGCATCGGCCCGTCGCGCCTGTCCGTGGAACACCCCGGGGCGTCCCCTGGTCTATCGCGGTGCATCAAAGGGCAGTACAACTGATCGCCCATCGCATTGGAGGGGGGTTAAAGCGAACCCCCCACGCATTCTTTTTGAAATTCCATATTTTTGAAATACCAGTCGACGCGCCCGCGCCCGCACTACAGGGCCGCGAGGCGCCGCCTAAAATCCTCGGCTCCACCCTCCAAACGCCCGGGCGCGCGGTTCTCCTCGCCGTCCCCGCCCCTCGCCTTCCTCGAAGCCTCTGCGAATTTCGTACGAATCGCCTCGAACTCGTCGTCAACGTAAACCTCAGCAGAATTCGCCTCTTCCTTTCGCCGTTCCCGCAACTGCTCAAACGCGCGCCTCGCGTCGTTCGCCGCGACCGCGGACGCGCGCGCGATCTTCCCCGCCTTCTCCGCGGCACGCTCGGCGTTCTCCACGCGTTCCGCCCACTCCGCCTTGGCCGCCTGCTCCTCGAGGAACGCGTCCTCCTCGGCAAACTCTTCTTCCGCTCGTCGCAGCCTCGATTCCGCCGTTTCCACCGCGGCGTCGAAGTTTTGTCGGAGAACTTCGATGCGACCCTTGACCTCCTCGCGTACCCGCTCCTTCTTCGCCCTCGCGTCGCGTGCGTTCTCCAGCGTCATCTGCGCCTCGTCGCTTCGCTCCTTGGTCCGCTGCGACGCGAGGGACTTATCCGTCTTCGGTTTAGCGGCTCGGGCCTCGGCGGCTTCGCGCTCGAGCCGCCTGGCCACCTCGTTGGCGCCGTCCACGACGCGGCGCAGCGCCCACCGCGCCTCCTCTTCCGCGTCCGTTCGCGCCTTCTCGAGTTGTTCGTGGAACCCGCGTATGAGCTCCTTCTCCCGTCGTTCCGCGGCGATGAGCCAGGACTCGCGCTCAGACGCGTGCGACGCGGCGCCTTGCATCAAAGCCTTGTACTTTCGATCTACGCCCCGCGCGGTGACGGATCGCCACTGCCGCCACGCCGCCGCGACGTCCCTCAGCATGATCCGTTTCGCAACCTTACGCGAGAGTTGTACCAAACGCTTGCGCTCGGCGATTCCCTCGCGCCAGCCCTGAAGCGCGGACGCCAGCTTTGTTCGCGTGAACCGGCCGGCGACGATGCGAAGTTTATGGTACAGTTCCACGCTCTCTTTGGTCCGCAAGCGCCATCGGTCCATCGCGGCACCGGCCCTGGCGCGCGCGAGCCGTCGGATGACCTTATCGGCGATGCGGGCGCGTCGCGTCTCCGCCGCGGCGGTGGTTCGCCACCGCGTGAACCAACGTTTAAGCGCGGAGCAAGTCGCCGCCTTAAGAAGGTTCAAGGCTCGGCGCCTCGACACGAACGTTTCCCTCCATCGTCTCATCGCCGACCGCAGATGCCGCTTGGACCACACTTTCACCGCCATCGCGAGCACCTTGCGCTGCGGCGCGGTGCCGCTCGATTTGTTCCTCCACGCCCTGAACGCCGGGTAGCCGCGCTTGCGCAGGTGTCGCGTGCGCATCGCTCGCGCCATCCGTCCCTGCCACAGGAGCATCTTCGCGGAGGCGTCGGCGAGCGCGTCCCGCGCGCCCTGTAACTTGCGCATCGTCACCTCCCGTTCGTACGCGCAGCAGCATGTGTTGGCGGCGTGCCGGTCGCAGTCCTTGTGCGTGAACACCCGCGTGCCGAAGCCGCTCACGCCGGTGCGCCAGCGCTCGACGCACGCGCCGTGGAGGTCGATGATTTCATCCATGCGCGCAATCTCCCGGCACGCGGGGAGGTCTTTTGGGACTTGTTTAGGGCGTATCGCGCCGCGTGCGGGCGTGGGCTCAACCTCGGTGGCGGCGGCCGCGGATCGCATGCCCTCGAGCGAGCGCACCGGCGTCATCGACGGTTGGCCGGTGGGCATCCCCGCGGGGGGTTGGTCCTTTTCTCGGTCCACGGGTGCCGAGCCGACTTCTTCGTCATCGTCCGAACCGGCGTCCCCGTCGCGCGCGTCGCCCGGCGGCGGGTTCGCACGCCGACGCATGCACGGCATGAGCTCGAGCGGCTTCGTCGAGCCCACCGGCCGCCATGGCCGTCGCTTCTGCGACGCCTCGGCCATCGCGCGTGCCGGCGTTGTGGCGTCAACTGAGAAATCCATACTTGGTAACGGCTTTTTTCTCGAGCTCGCTCGCTCGACCTAAAATAATCCACAACCGATTGCGCGTCGCCGCTGAGAGCGACCGGTGTGTATGCGAGCGCTCCGGAGACTGCACTCCCTCCTGCAGTCTTCCAGCGCACGCGCGTTCGCCATCGCCGCCCACCCGGCGCCCGCGGTCCCCGCCGTCGCGGGGTCTCGCGCGCGCCTTCGCGACCTTCGCGGGGTACCTCCGTGCACCACCGCCGCCGCCGCGCGTCCCTCGGGTCACCCGTCCCACTCGACGCTCGGAGCGCTCACGCGCCGTATCCACGCGCTCCGCGTCTCCCCCGGGCTCGAGAGGTACGCATCGCCGGCGCCGCATCTTCGCGCGTGGACCCGCGTCGCCGCACGAGCGTCCTCATCCGAAGATCCCACTCAGAGTTCTCAGAAGGAATCTCTTCGGAGTTTCACATCCACCCCGAACGCGTCCGCCCCACCCCCCGCGGACGGCGTCTACGGCTCGTCGCACAAACGCCCGATGGGTAAGAGCAAGAGCGGCGACGCGTTCGTCACGCAAGGCCTCGGCTCCCGCGCGTACCTCCGCGTCATCGGCCTCGGCACCGACACCGACGGCGCGGAGACGTCGCCATCCGTGTTGCTATTCACCGACGCCAAACGATACACGTTCAACGTAGGCGAAGGTTTCCAGCGGTTCGCGGTGGAGCACGGCGTGAACGTCCGGCGGCTGTCGCACGTGTTCCTCACGCGCGTGTGCGGCCGCACCGCGGGTGGGCTGACCGGCATGCTCCTGACCATCGCGGACGATACCTACGAATCGACGGAATCTTCGCCCACGTTGCACGTGCACGGCCCGCCCCGGACCGATCGGCTCATGGCGGCGGTGGACACCTTGGTGGGTGGGCGCGGCGTGCGGACGGTACCGAGGCCGTTCCCGCAGAACCCGAGTGCGGGACAGGCATCGCACGCGCCCGCGTTGGACGACGGGATCGTCACCGTGACCCCGGTGGTGGTCGACCCCCACCCTCGCGGACCCCTCGGGCCGTTGAATACATCGGGAAAAGACTTAACCGCCTCGACGGATAAATCATCGGGGGATTCGCCTCGACCCGCGAAACGCGCGAAGGGTACTTTCGGCGCGTTCACATTTGGCGCGAACGCGTCGATCCCGGCGGAGGAGGCGGAGAGCGTCTGCTACCACGTGCAACTGTGCGGCATGCCCGGTGAGCTTCTTTTTATTTATGTACGTACGGGCGATTAGAGTGACTGACGTGATCCGTTTTGTTTACAGGCAAGTTCGATCCGAACAAGGCGGAGACGCTGGGTGTGCCGAGGGGTAAGATGCGGGGTCAGCTGGTGCGCGGCGAGGACGTCACGTTGGCGGACGGCCGCGTGATCAAGTCATCCGACGTCGTGGGTGAGACGCAGAAGGGTGCGAGGTTCATCGTGATCGACTGCCCGACGCCGGCGCACTTGAACGAGCTGACAAATCCAAACTCGAAAGCGAGCGTGGCGCTGACGAAGCTGGCGGAGGGCGACGGCACCCCCGAGGGTGCCGACAAGATCGGCGAGCTCGCGTGCGTCGTGCACCTCGCGCCCGCGGACGTCGCGTCCAGTCACGAGTACGTGCGATGGATGGAAACGTGCGACGCGTTCGTCAACAAAAAAGACACCGACGGAGCGGCTTCCAAAGACTCCAGTCCGGCTCCGGTGCGGCACCTGCTGGTGAACCAGCGGGAGACGAAGGGCGCGCCGGTGTTTCGGTCAGCCGCGCGGGTCAACGCCAGGCTCCACCTCGTGGACGGCACGTGCTTCCCTGAGCCCGCGAAGGGCGGCGCCGAGGACGTCGCGGCGGTTGACTCCGCGATGAAAGAAGCGATGGAACGAGCCGCGACGTCCTTCGACGCAAACGACGCTGAGGCAAACAACGCGTTCGCGGGTGTGAACGGCGCCGCGTACACGCTCTGGCCGAAACACAAGGTTGGACTGGACCTCACCGGCGCCGCCGTGCAGGAGACGAACGAGGCGATGCGATCCGATCTGGATCCCGCCGCGCTCCGGAAACTTGTGTCCGACGCTGAGACGGCGAGAATCGCGAAACTCGGCGGAGGAGACCGAGGCGGCGGCGCGGATGCCGAGCTCGACGTCCCCCCGGGCCTGGCCGCGATGAAGGAGGGCGACGCGGAGATTCTGTTCCTCGGCACCGGCTCGTCGGCGCCCGCCAAGTACCGCAACGTCACCGGCATAGTCTTGGACCAAAAGGCGAAAGGGTCCGTGTTTGTTGACACCGGCGAGGGAACCCTCGGTCAGCTCGTGCGGTGCGTGGGTTCTGAGGCTGCGGATGACATAATTCGCAGACTGAAGTGCGTGTGGATCTCGCACATCCACGCCGATCACCACGTCGGGCTGCCGTCGATACTGGCCAGGCGGCGGGCGCTGACGGGCGACGGGGCGGAGACGGACCCGATCGTCGTCGTCGGGCCCAAAGACCTCCGACGGTTTCTCAACGCGTACAACGCGGTGGAGCCCCTTCACGCGCGGTTCGTGGACTGTCGCGCCACCTCGGACGCCGAGTGGGCCAAAGACGGTGAAGGGGCCGACGAGGACGGTGAAGGGCCCAAGGAGGGTGAGTTCGATTGGGGCGACTCGCTGGGGTACGTGAGAGACGCGTGCGCGTCGTTGGGTTTGCGACGGATGGTATCCACCCCCGTCGTTCACTGCGCGCACGCCTTTGCGCTGACGATGGAGTCCAACGCGACGTGTACAGAGACCGGCGAGGGTTGGAAGTTTGTATACAGCGGCGATACTCGGCCGTGCTCGAGCGTGACGGAGGCGGCGAGGGGCGCGACGGTTTTGGTGCACGAGGCGACGTTCGAGGATGGGATGGAGGAGGACGCGGTTAAGAAGCGGCACAGCACGGTGGGCGAGGCGGTGAAGGTTGGTAACGACGCGAGGGCGTACCGCACGGTGCTGACGCACTTCAGCCAGCGGTACCCGAAGGTTCCCGTGTTCAAGGGGGGAACGCGGGTGGGCGTGGCGTTCGATTTGATGCGACTGGATTTCAAGACGGGGTTGCCGAGGGTGCCGTCGTTCCTGGACGCCGCGAGGAGTCTGTTCCCGGAGGAGGAAGAGGCGGAGGCGCCGGAGACGGAGACGGCGCCGTGACGAAGTTCGAGGCTCGCCGCGGGCGGCGTCATTAAAAATAATATCGAGTTGAATTTACTACAAGTCCTTTAGATGAGGAAGACGTTGGGGGGCTTCTTGGTCACCTTGTCGCTGAGGTCCAGCTGATCGATCTTCGCCGCCAGGATGAAGTCGTTGATGTGAAGGCCGTTCACCGCCTTGGACCAGATCTCGATCCGCACGCCCGGGCCCTCGACGAATGAATCAACCGTCTTGCTCTCGCACTCCTGTGAACAAAACACGACGTCACTCAAATTGCCCATACGTAAATAAAAAAAACTCGAAATGTAAAAGAAACTCACCGCCACCGTGTTCAGCCTGTTGATAACCTCCTTCGCGTCGTCTGCGTTCGCGGTGCGGTATTCCCTTCGGAGCACCTCGTGCCCGTCCACCATCCGGATCTTCCAGTCGGCGACCTGCTTCTGGTACACCAGCTTCTGCGCCTCGTCGTCGAGCGTGCCTTCCGAGCCGTCGAGCGCGACGCAGGAACGATTGACGAGCTCGGTGACCTCGCGGATGCCCTCGGGTACTTTGAGCATGTGTTCGGTGTCAGCCTCGCCGATGGACTTGGCGTTGAAGCCGGACTCGATCTCACCGGGGGTGGCGTCGCGCGCGCCGATGTCTCCTCCGAGACCCGCGACGGACTCGTCGCGGGCGGAGGTGTTGCCGATGATGTTCTCACCCGCGCGGCGCACGAGGGAGGCGCCGCGGACGGCGGTCTTCGTTGGGACCGCGATGGACACGGCGGTGGGCTTGCGCGCGGCGGGCGCGCGGGGAGCTGCGGGGAAGGGCGGGAACGTGGACGTCAGCGCGGGAGTTCAAAGGGGTGGGGAGTGGAGGATCGGCAACCGCCGACGAAGCCGCATGGAAACATTATCCGAGAGTGATATCCGGAACCCCGGAACGATGCGGGCGGGGGGGGCGCCGGTGACGGGTGCCTGAGGGATGAGGTGGGTGGACTCACCGGCGGTGGGAGCCACGCGCGCGCCGGCGCTGGCTGCGACGGTGAGGGCGAACATGCTCGTTGCGTCTGTCGATGTGTGTGCGCTCGAAAGGGGCCTCAGCCGCAAAAAGCACAACCCGAGATCTCTATAAAGCCCTGACTGACCCGCTGTGCGTTTGAAATAGCCGTGTATATACGGGTTATCCGTTTAATCGTTACCGATAAGATGTGTACAATCTGTCTAATTGTTTGAGGAATGTTCGGTTCTACGCTCCGAGGCTCAACGAGACTCAACTGACGCCCCGGACGCCGCGCAGAGGGCGATGCGCCGCGTCGCCGCCCTCGCGCTCGTCGCCCTCGTCCAGCTCGTCAACCCCACCGCCGCGTCCTTCGACCCACTCGCTTCGTTCCGGCCGGCGAAGCTGCCTCGGCGCGACTCGCCAGCCTCCCTGGACTCTCCCCCAAGAGACCCACCTCCTCCTCCTCCTCCTCCTCCTCTTAGCCCGCAACCTCCGCCTCCCGAGCCTCCCGCCACGGTGCGCGTCCAGGCTGAGTCCCCCCCGACGTTCTATTTCCAACCGCCGGAAGGAGCACTCGAGAACCGCGGGGGGCGGGATCGCGCGTTCGACGACCAGTACCAACCACCCTACGACGACGACGACTACTCCTACGAAGGTGACGCCGCTCACTCGACGCTCCAGACCGCGCCGCCACACGTCACCGTCGCCACGAACTCGTTCCTCAGGGCGGACAGAGTGTACGACAAGTACGCCGGCGTCGCTAACCCAATGGAGACGATGTACGTGCGCCAAGGTAAGGTAGGCGCGAGGCTCCAAGACGCCACCTGGCTCCTAGCCGAACCCTTCGCAGACAAACCAACCGCGATTGACGACTACCTACGCTGCTCCACCCTACTGCGATCGTGCACCCCTGGGGAGGTGCTACGGCGGTGCACGTACGAGCCGCGCGGGGCGTGGTACAGGGAACGACGGAGCAGGACGAACGCGCCGCTGGACTGGCCGTACTCCGAACCCGACCTGGTAAACGTTTATTTTAAGTATCGCACGGGCAATTAGATTGACGTCGTGTTATGTTCATCACAGGAAGCAGCGTATGGCTATTGCACCGAGGATGAACTCATCTCCAGTACATGC
>Ga0315315_10004741_pt1 | contig 12535 bp, 9 predicted proteins | sample M140m3416metaG_FD_203699 | JGI IMG/M metagenome (GOLD analysis project Ga0315315, IMG submission 203699) | Ammonia-oxidizing marine archaeal communities from Monterey Bay, California, United States - M1 40m 3416 | ecosystem: Environmental > Aquatic > Marine > Intertidal zone | place: USA...
AAGTTATGCTCTTTACGGAATAAGTTTCTATGATGAATCAATAGAAAATTTAAAGAGATATATTAAAAAGTACCCAGCAGATAAAAATATTATGTATGCTCATTATCTTTTTGCAATAATATATTATGAACAAATATCAGATGAAAAGAAAGACTTGCAGCCATTATTGAAAGCAACCGAAAAAATTGATTTTTTTGTTAATAAGTATCCAGATTCAGATTATGCTATCGATTTGAAATTTAAAAAAGATTTAATACAAAATCAACTTGCCGCAAAAGAATTATACGTTGCAAAACATTATATAAAAACTCAAAAGTGGGTTCCTGCAATTAATAGGTTAAGAATTATAGTAGAAAACTACCAGGAAACAGTTTTTATAGAAGAAGCACTCCATAGATTGGTTGAAATTCATTACTATTTAGGCTTAGAACCTGAAGCGAAAAAATATGCTGGCATTTTGGGTTATAATTACAATTCTAGTGAATGGTTTGAACAATCCTATAAAATTTTAAATAAAAATTATAAAATAGTGAAAAAAGAAAAAATTAAAAAAAATGAGAATTTTTTTAAAAAAATTATAAAAAAAATAAGATAATTTAATGGATAATAAGTCCTTAGTTATAGAAAAGTATAAGAAAAAAATAAGTCTTTTAAAAAAGCACAACAAACTTTACTTTAGTAAAGATAGGCCTAAAATTTCAGATTCGCAATACGATAGCTTAAAAAAAGAAATTATAGATTTAGAAAAAAAAAATAAATTTTTAAAAAAACTAAACTTAAATCATATAGTAGGTTCACCACCATCTGAAAAGTTTAAAAAAATTCAACATTTGAAGCCAATGCTCTCTTTATCGAACGCCTTTGATAAAAAAGATATGAGCGATTTTCTTAGTAAAATAAATAATTTTTTAAATAATAAAATAAAAAATATAGAATTTTTTTCAGAACCTAAAATCGACGGTATTTCAGCAACTTTAATTTATGAAAATGGCAAACTCGTAAAAGGACTTTCTAGAGGTGACGGCATAACGGGAGAAGATATTTTAGAAAATCTTAAGACTATAAAAAGAATACCAAAAAAAATAGAAGGAAGTAATATCCCCTCTTTATTAGAAATAAGAGGAGAAATATATATTGGGAAAAAAGATTTTAAAAACATCAAAGGTAATTTTGCAAATCCAAGGAATGCCGCAGGAGGGTCACTTAGACAAAAGGATTCTAATGAAACCTCCAAAATACCTCTCAAATATTTCGCCTATGGATTTGGAGCTATTGAGCCTATGATTTTTCATACTCAATCAGAATTTTTAAAAAAAATAAATGGCTGGGGTTTTTCTACTAATTCACTAGTAAAAAAAGTAAAAAATTTGGAAGAGATTGAAAAACAACATTTATATATTGATTCAATCCGATCTTCATTAGATTACGATATTGATGGATTGGTTTATAAAGTTAATGATTTGAAATTGCAGTCAAGGTTAGGCAATACTTCTAATTCACCCCGTTGGGCAATAGCATATAAGTTTTCTGCTGAAAAAGCTGTCACCAAAATTAAAGAGATAGCTATTCAAGTTGGCAGAACGGGAGCGATAACACCAGTTGCAAAGGTTGAACCGGTGACGGTTGGAGGCGTTGTAGTTTCTAATGCAACCCTGCATAATGAAGATGAGATAAAAAGAAAAGATATTAGAGTAGGGGATACGGTCCAGATTCAAAGAGCAGGAGATGTCATTCCCCAAGTAATTTCTGTAGACTTATTAAAAAGAAATCAGACTAGTAAAAAATATATTTTCCCAGAAAAATGTTTGTGTGGTGCTATTACACAAAAAGAAATTAACAAAACTACAAAAAAAGAAGATGCTGTAAGAAGATGTTTTAAAGGATACGAATGTGATTTTATAGCACGAGAAAAATTAAAACACATTGTATCTAAAGATGCATTCAATGTTGATGGTCTTGGAAAAAAAGTAGTAGATCAGTTTTGGGATTTAAAATTAATTAGAAAACCCTCCGATATTTTTACAATTAATTACAACAAAATTGAGAAACTTGAAGGATGGGGTAAATTATCAATTAGTAATCTCAAAAAAGCAATTGAAAAATCAAAGAGTATAGAACTCGATAGATTTATTTTCTCTATAGGCATAAGACATATAGGTCAAGAAAATGCAAAAATTTTAGCTGCCTTTTTCAAATCTATTAAAAAATTTTCTGAGCTTTTTAATTCAAAAAGCAGACAAAAAATCCTACAAAATCTAAACGATCTTGATGGAATAGGAGATATTCAAATAGAGTCAATTAATAATTTTTTTTCTAACGATAAGAATATCGAGATCGTCGAACAATTGACAGATAAGCTTAAAGTAAAAGATTTTAAGACAAAAAATAAAAAAGGGAAATTTTCTAATCAGACTATTATGTTTACAGGTGGTTTTGACAAAATGAGCAGATCTGAAGCAAAATCATTAGTTGAAAATAATGGAGGAAAAGTTTTAGGTACAATTTCAAAAAAACTAAATATTTTAGTAGTAGGCAATTCAAAGCCAATAAAAAAAAAGATAGAACAAGCAAACAAATTAAATATTAAGATTATTAAAGAGGGCGAGTGGTATAAAATTTTAGATATTTGAACAAGCTAGTTTCAAATCTGATAACTCCGATTTGTTCATAAATTTTTTAAGATTATTAAAAACATCTTTATGATAATTATTAAGCCAATTAATTTCATTTGATTTAAGAATTTTTTTATTTATTAAAGATTTATCAATTGGAGCCATTGTTAAATTAACAAATGAATAACCTTTTTTATTTTTTTTTACCCTTACAAGGTTTTCAATTCTTATTCCAAATTTTCCATTTTCATAATATCCAGGTTCATTAGAAACTATCATCCCTTCTTTAAAATGTACTTTATTGTTCTTGGATATTGCTTGCGGTCCTTCATGAACATTTAGAAAGTACCCTACACCATGACCTGTTCCATGTGCATAATTTAAACTAATTTCTTTCAAAGGCTTTCTTGCAACTGTATCAATCTGAGCTCCAAAAGTATTATTTTTTAATTTATAACTTGCTACGGCAATATGACCTCTTAAAACTCTAGTAAAAATATTCTTAATTCTTTTATTATCATTATTTAAAGAAATTGTGCGAGTGACATCTGTAGTCCCAAAATTATATTGGCCACCTGAGTCGACTAAGTAGATGTCCCCACTTTTTAATTTTCTATTAGTTTGTTTTGATGCTTTATAATGAATAATTGCACCATTAGGGCCTGATCCCGATATTGTTGGAAAACTTAAAAATCTAAATTTTCTATTTTCTTTTCTAAATTTTAACAATTTTTCTTGAGCGCTAATTTCATAGATATTTTTCTTTTTATAATTTTTTTTCAACCAAAATAGAAATTTAGTAAGCGCAGCACCATCATAAATATGAGACTTTATGGTATTTTTAATCTCTACCTTTGATTTTATTGATTTTAAAAAATAAACTGGATCTAAAAATTCAGTAATTTTGTTGTTTTTTTTTAAAATATTTTCAAAATGTATAGAGCAAGAAGTGGAGTCTATTAAAATTTTTTTATTATTAATTTTTGCAAGAAATAAGTCTATATATTTTATATCTATAAATTTTATACTGTTAAATTTTTTTTTAAAAGAATTATCAACCTTTTTTAAATCACAAAATAAATTGATTTTTTTATTATAATCTAATGTCAAGTAGGCGTTAGGCATTGGCGTATACTTGGAATCTTGACCTCTTATATTCAAAAGCCAAGCAACATTTTCACTCGCCGTGATAAATTGAAAGTCAATCTTTTTCTTATTTAGTATGTTTATTAACTTGTTAATCTTAAGTCTGTAATTTTGACCAATAGCTTTTTTTGGCAGTATATAAAATTTATTTGAATTATGATTTTCTTTCTTTTTCCATAATTTATCAATTAGATTTTTGTTAATGGGTTTAAGTTTACAATTTGTTCTATTAAAAAATATTTTCAATGTTTTTTTAGTATATAATTTTGGATCAAAACCGATTTTTAATTTTTTCTTTTTTAAGACATCTGATGGGAATTTATTAGGAATAGTAATAATATTAAACACCTTTCCACTTTGATTATTCGCTTGCAATGTATATCTACCATCAACAAATAGATAATTTTTATTACGCAAGATTAAAGCAAATCCATAAGATCCAGAAAAATTGCTTATGAATTTTAATTTATCTTTATTTTCAGGAATATACTCTCCAAAAAATTCATCATTTTTTGGCACAATATATCCATCCAAATCATAGTCAGTTAATAATTTTTTTAGCTTATTTATTTTTTCCATTTAAGCGCTTTATTTTTTTTGTATCTATTCCATCCTGGACTTCTATATTCTTCATCAAATTCAATTGAATTATCTTGATTAAATTCAAAATCATCAATTGTTTTAACAACATTTATTTCATTTTTTTCAACACCTTCTTCTGGAATTTCATTAATAAATCTTGATGGCAAAGCATCCATCCAATCTCCATGGTATGCCCTCTTCATAGCAAATGACAAATAAGCTTCTTTTTTTGCTCTAGTGATACCAACATAGGCTAGCCTTCTTTCTTCTTCTAAGGCAAAGTCTCCTTTTTCTTCTAAAGATTTTTGATGAGGAAATAATCCTTCTTCCCATCCAGGTAAAAAAACTACATCAAACTCTAATCCTTTTGCTGCATGCATAGTCATAAGGTTTACTTTAGCACCTTCCCACTCTTGATCTATAGAAGTTGCAAGAGCAACATGTTCTAAAAAATTTTGTAAATTATCGTAATCTTGCATAGCTCTTATTAATTCTTTTAAATTTTCTAATCTATTCTCATTTTCTAAATCTTTTTTATTTTTTAACATTGCTGAATATCCAGACTCATCTAAAACTAATTTAAGAAGATCATAATGTTTCATATTAATCGAGTCTTTCCGCCATTTTTGAATCATACTAATTAATTGATTAAGAGCAATTTTGATTCTAGGTTTAAATTCTCCTTTTTCTAAAATCTTTATTATAGAGTCTTCCAAACAAAGTTTGTTCTTACTTCCAAATGAATAAATTTGATTTAAAGTGCCTTCACCCACTCCTTTTTTAGGTGACCCAATCACCCTTTCTAAAGCCAAGTCATCATATTTTTGATTGATAATTCTTAGATAAGAAACTGCATCTTTTATTTCAGCTCTTTCGTAAAACTTAATTCCACCTAATACTCTATATCCTATTCCTATTTGAAGAAATCTTTCTTCAAATTCCCTTGTTTGGTAAATGGCTCTAACTAATATTGACACGTCGTTAAGAGAATATTTTTTTTTTAGATTATTCTCTATAATGTCGCTTACTCCTTGTGCTTCGTCTTTTCCAGTTTTATAACAATTTAACTTAACAGTTTCACCTTGAATTGCTGATGACCATAATTTTTTCCCTACTCTATTTGAATTATTAGAAATAAGAGTTGAAGCTATTTCTAAAATATTTTTAGTTGATCGATAATTTTGTTCTAGTTTGAAAACTTTACAATCTTTATAAATATGGTCAAAAGTTAAAAAATTTTTAATTTCAGCGCCTCTCCAGCTATAAATTGATTGATCATCATCACCAACACAACAAATATTTTTTTTTTCATTAACTAATAAGTTTAACCACTTATTTTGAATAAAATTAGTATCTTGAAATTCATCTACCAAAATGTATTTAAAGTTTTTTTGGTAAATCTCTCGTATATCTTTATGTTCTTCAAAAAGCTTTACACAAAATAAAATTAAATCACCAAAATCGAAGGCATTCAAATCTTTAGTTTTATTTTGATAAATTTCATACACTTTTAAAATTGACTTAATAATAGACCCTGATTTTTCAATTTTTACGTCTTTTGGAAGCAACCCTTTATTTTTCCATTGATCAATATGATACATAATTAATTGAGGTGAGAATTTTTTTGCATCTAAGTCCTCTCCCTTAACTATATTTCTAATTAGTTTTTTTTGATCGTCGGTATCTAAAATAGTAAAATTACTTTTATAATTTAACGCCTCAGCATGTCTCCGCAAAAACTTTACACTAATAGAGTGAAATGTTCCTAACCAAGGAACAGCGTTCGAATTACCTTTTATGTGTGTCATAACTCTGTTTTGCATTTCTTTTGCAGCTTTATTGGTGAAAGTTACGCACAATATTTGATTTGGCCATGCTTTTTTTTCATAAATTATATGTATGAGTCTAGTAGTTAGGACTCTTGTTTTTCCAGACCCAGCACCTGCCACAATTAGGTTTGGTCCTTCAGTATTTAATACTGCTTCCTTTTGCTCTTTATTTAAATTTTCAATTAATTTATCTATGCTATTCATATTAGAAAAATTTCATTTATACACTACTTACAAAAATAAAAAAAATGATTAATAAAACCTTTAAAACAATTCACAATAAGTATTCAAAGTTTTTCAAATTTTTTTTCTTTTTAAGGTACGTATTTTCTGTCTTTTTAATTGCTATTTTCTTATTTTTTTCAATTCCCAAATTTTTTAATTATGAAAAACAAGAAGAAATTATAAAGGATTATTTATTAAATTATTATGATTTAGAACTAAATGGCTACAGTTCAATTAACTTTCAAATTTTCCCTTTTCCAAATTTGTCCATAGAAAATGCTAATTTAAAAATTGAAGATATGAGTGAAACCTTAAAATCAAAAAAACTAGATATCTTTTTAGATATAAAAAATATTTATAATTTGAAAGATTTTAAAGCGAGAAAAATCCTTTTTGTCGATAATGAAATATCCATTGATGTAAATAAAACAAAAAACTTATTAAATTACTTTAATAAAATTAAATATAAATTAAATGTGAAAAATTTAAATATTAATATAAGTAGAAAAGATAGTTTTTTAATTGCTGTCAAAAACTTAAACATTTCTAATTATGGTAATAGAAAACATCAAGTTATTGGAGAAATATTTGATAAAAAATTTAAAGTTTCATTAAAAAATGATAATAAAGATTTAAGTTTAAAAATATTTAAAACAGGGATTAAGGCTAAATTTAAATTTGCAAAAAGTAATTCAAAAGATTTAATACCAGGATCATCCCAAATAAATATTCTTAAAAATTTATTAAAATTTGACTTTATTTTGAATAAAAATCAATTGGAGATTATTCAATCTAATTTTAGAAACAAAGATATATCAATTTCTTTTAATAGTTTGATTAAATTTAACCCATTTTTTGAGATTAATTCGAATATTAATGTAGATAAGATAGATAGAAAAATATTTACCAAACTTAATTTGGAAAGAATTCTTGAGAATAAAGAAATTATAGAAAAGCTAAATAGCAATAGTAGAATAAATTTTAATATTAAAAGATTTCAAAATAATCTTATTAAAAGTCATTCCTCAAATTTAAGCTTAGCTTATGGAAGATTAACTTTTTTAAGTAAAATATTTATTTCAGGTGGAGAGATTAATTGTAAAGGTGATAGTTTTTTAATTGAAGAATACCCTAGATTAAACTTTGATTGTAAATTTGACATTGACAATATTAAAAAACTTTCAAGTAAAGTTTCAATATCTAAGAATTTTAAAAAAGAAAAATTTAATTTAAATGTTGTGGGATCTCTAAATTTATTAAATAAAAAGATTAATTTTAAAGCAATTACTATTGATAAAACTTACAATGCCAAAGAGGAAGAAATAAAATATTTTAAAGAAACTTTTGAGAATATTTTATTTGAAGGTGATTTTTTTGATATTTTTAAAGAAGACAAAATTAAACAATTTATTATAGAAATAATTTAGTTTTATTTTGGTTTCGTCATTTTAAGCGGATTCATTATTTTGTTGTATTCTTTCTCATTTATTAAATTTGTTTTGATAATTTCTTCTTTTAGTGTAGTTCCATTTTTATGAGCTATTTTTGCAATGTGAGCTGCTTGATCATACCCAATTTTAGGAGCTAAAGCTGTAACTAACATAAGTGAATTATCTAAAAGATGTTTAATTCTTTTTTTGTCTGCTTTAATTCCTTTTACACAATATATAGCAAAAGTTTTAGCTGAGTCTCCCATAATTTCTATAGATTGTAAAATGTTATGAATAATTAAAGGTTTAAAAACATTTAATTCAAAATGACCATGTGATCCAGCCATTGTAATACCATTGTGATTTCCAATTACTTTCACGCAAACCATTGTTACAGCTTCGGATTGGGTTGGATTAACTTTCCCTGGCATAATAGATGAACCCGGTTCATTAGATGGTAAAATTAATTCACCATACCCAGCTCTTGGACCCGATCCTAAGAATCTAATATCATTAGCAATTTTCATTAAACAAACGGCGGCAGTATTTAATGATCCAGAGAAATTTACTATTTCATCATGGGCAGCTAAAGCTGCAAATTTATTAGTGGCTGGTTTAAATGGTAACTTAGTAATCTTATTAATCTCTCTTATAACTTTTTTATCAAAATTCTTTCTTGTATTTAACCCAGTGCCTACCGCTGTACCACCTTGTGCTAAATGATATATTTCTTTTAAAGAATTTTCTATTCTTATGATACATTTTTTTAATTGAGAATGATAACCTGAAAATTCTTGACCTAAAGTTAAAGGAGTTGCATCTTGTAAATGTGTTCTTCCTAATTTTACAATACTTTTAAATTCTCTGGTTTTTTTTGCCAATTGTTTTTCTAATATTTTTAAGGAGGGAAGTAGCTTTTCTTTTGTTTTAGTAGCAATAGCGATATGCATAGCTGTTGGAAAAACATCGTTTGTTGATTGTGATTTATTTACATGGTCATTTGGATGGACTGGCTTTTTTGATCCCATTTTACCACCCATCATTTCTATAGCCCTATTAGATATAACTTCATTTACATTCATATTTGTTTGAGTTCCAGACCCTGTTTGCCAGACTTTTAATGGAAAATGGTCATCATGTTTGCCTTTAATGATTTCATCTGCCGCTTTCACTATATATCTACTTAATTTCGGATCTAAATCTTTATTTTTAGCATTCACTATAGCTGCCGCTTTTTTTATTATAGCAATTGAATGAATTACAATTGGCCTTACAAGAAAGTCACCAATATTAAAATACTTGTTTGATCTTTCTGTTGAAGCTCCCCAATACTTATCACCAGGTACTTTAATTTTACCAATGCTATCAAATTCTATTCTATGTTTCATTTATGATTCTTTGATATAATACACCTATTACTATAAAATTTATATGGAGAAAATATGACAAACTTTGAGAATGTAAAAAAATTTATGCAAACTTTTGGCCAAGAAGTAAGGACTAATGCAAGTTTTCCGAAAGACAAAATAATTAATTTGAGACTAGATCTTATTAGGGAAGAGTTAACAGAATTAAAAGAAGCAATAGAAAAAAAAGATATCAAAGAAGTTGCTGATGCTCTAACCGATATACTTTATGTTACATATGGAGCAGGACATGCATTTGGTATTAATTTAGACAAATGTTTTGCAGAGGTGCAAAATTCTAATATGAGTAAGTTAGGTTCTAATGGCAAACCCATTTATAATGAACAAGGTAAAGTTATGAAAGGACCAGATTATTTTAAACCAGATTTAAGTAAATTTGTTGCATGATTAAGGATATTTATTATTGGATTTTAATAGGAATTACTGGTGGTTTTCTTATTTATCTGGGTGACAAATATTTATTCTGAAACTAATTATTTTTTTTAAGTACCACAATAAGTAACATAATTATCTTCTGTGGATGGAGTAGATTGGTATATAGAAGTTGTTGAACTTTTATCATACGGATTTTGTAAAACCTCTAGTAGATTATGAACCTTTTTTAAATCATTATATTCTGTTGCGTAATTTAAAGCCTCTTCTACTAAGTGATTTCTTGGAATAACCAAAGGGTTAGTTTTACACATAATTTTTAAAGATTTTTCTTGAGAATTTTTATTCATTTTTATGCGATCTTCCCATTTTTTTTTCCATAGTATAAATTGTTTCTCATTATAAATTTCATTCATTAGTTTATATTCCTTCATCAAAAAACAAAATGTATTTGTATAATCCGCTTTATTTTTATGCATCCATGATAGGAGCTCAAAAATTAATTCTTCATCTTTAGGGTCATCTCCGAGTAAACCTAATTTCTTTTTCATCATCCTTAACCAATTTTCTTTATATATATTTGGAAATTCTTTTAATACTTCTGTAGCAATCTTTATTGCTTTTTTGCTATCATCATTTATTAGAGGCAACAAACACTCTGCAAATCTTTCTAAGTTCCATTTAGCTATTCTAGGTTGATTATAATAAGAATATCGTCCTTGATGATCTATTGAACTAAATACAGTTCCAGGATCGTATCTATTCATAAATGCACAGGGCCCATAATCGATTGTTTCTCCCGAAATGGTCATGTTGTCCGTGTTCATCACTCCATGAATGAATCCAACTCTCATCCATTCACAAATTAAACTAATCTGCTTATTTAAAACAATTTTTAAAAGATCTACAGCAGAGGACTTTGATTTCTTGATATCTGGATAATGACGTTGAATTGTATAATCAAATAAATCTTTTAAATCATTTTTATTTTCAGAAATTAAAGCATATTGAAAAGTCCCAACTCTAATATGACTTGAGGCAACACGAGTTAAAATTGCTCCCTTTAAAATTGTTTCACGAATCACATCTTCTCCTGTTTTTATTACAGACAAACTTCTTGTAGTTGGAACTTTTAAATTATGCATGGCTTCACTAACTATGTACTCTCTAAGCATCGGACCTAAAGCTGCCCTTCCATCTGCATTTCTAGAATAGGGAGTTTTTCCAGAACCCTTAAATTGTATATCGTAACGATTTTTATTTTTATCTAAATGTTCTCCAATTGTAAGCGCCCGACCATCTCCTAAAATTGTAAAGTGTCCAAACTGGTGACCAGCATATGCTTGGGCTATAGACTCTGAACCTTCCGGCAATTGATTGCCTGAAAAAATTGAAGCTAATTCTTTATTGTTTACCTGAGAAAAATCTAAATCGATTTCTTTAGATAAACTGTGATTAAATAGAACTAGTTCTGGAGTTTTAACTGGAGTTGGGCTCAACTTTGAGAACATACTTTCTGACAAGGTTGAATATGTATTATCGAATTTCCAACCTATTTTTTTTTTTAACATATTTTTAAAGGGGCGTTTTGTTGCCAGGCGCCGTGAACCTGTTAACGTTATTTATTGTTATATAACAATTCTAATACAACCAGAAGCCCTGATTTCTCTGCTAGGTGTGATCGTATTGAGTCCAACGGTGTGACGGGTTATGGTGTGTCCGATGAAAAAACTTTTAGCAATCGTGATCCTGGGTTTGTTGTTGTGCAATATTGGTTTTACTGATGAGATTGAAGATCTCGAAATTGAAGGAATAAGTATTAGTGACAGCCTGATATTACATATTGAAAAAGCAGAAATAAAAAAAGAGATTGAATTAAATAAATCAACTTACTCTTACTTACCAGATAATAAAATGTTTGGAGAAGTTTATGTTTATTCTGATAAATTTAAGATTTACGATGTTTTATCATTTTTTGTTAAACCATCTGACAATACTTATTCTATTTATGCCATTTACGGCACCATTTCATATGACAAAAACATAGATGATTGCTTTAAAAAACAAAAAGAAATAACAAAAGAATTTTCTTTAAGTTTTCCAGATGCAAGAAAATTCGAAGGTGAAATAAATCATAGAATAGACCCATCTGGAAAAAGTAAACTTTATTATAATTACTTTGTGCTAAAAAATGGAGACTTTATAAAGACTGAATGCACCATATTCGAAAAAGGTATAAAAGAAAAAAATAATTGGATGAATGGGTTGAGTGTAGCTTTATCTAAAAAAATTGTTCATGATTGGATGGCTTCAACAAATTAATATAATGAAAAAACTTTTAGCTATCATTATTCTAAGCCTATGTTTCATGTTTCCATCCCAGGCGGACGATATCCAAGACTTTCAGATAGAAGGGATAAGTATTGGGGATAGCGCTTTGGATTATTTTAGCGAAAAAGAAATAAAAAAAAATATAAGAAAATCGTATAAAAAGAAAGATTTTACACATGTAGAAAATAACAACTATCCTTTTTTCAAAACTTATTATGCTGTAGATATTAATTTTAAAACTGGAGATCCTGAATATAAAATTCAGAGCTTAAGTGGTGTTATTAATTATAAAAATAAATCAATGATTGAGTGCAAAAAAAAATTAAAAGAAATTTTTAATGAAATATCGATAATGTTTCCAAAATGGAAAAAAGTAGATATAAAGACTACAGCAATGACAAAAATGGATCCATCAGGAAAAAGCAAACAAACATGGGGTGGTTTTTTTTCTGATCAAGGCAGTATTACAACAGGCTGCATGGAATATTCAAAGGAAAAATTCCCGAATAGCATGGACCATCTTGATGTAACAATAAAGACCAAAGAATTTAATCAATTTTTAGAATTTGCATATCAATAAA
>Ga0315315_10004744_pt1 | contig 12532 bp, 10 predicted proteins | sample M140m3416metaG_FD_203699 | JGI IMG/M metagenome (GOLD analysis project Ga0315315, IMG submission 203699) | Ammonia-oxidizing marine archaeal communities from Monterey Bay, California, United States - M1 40m 3416 | ecosystem: Environmental > Aquatic > Marine > Intertidal zone | place: USA...
TGGGAAAGAGGAGAGGTAGAGGAGTGTTTCTTTTATCTTAATTCTGAAAAAATAACCCTATCTATTCTAGGTGCAGGAGGAACGGTCGCTACACCAAAAGAAGGTGTAACAGCTGAGGTAATTGAGGTTGCTTCATTAGATGAGGTTGATGAGTTAGGAAGAGAGAATATAGAAGGAAAAATTGTGTTTTATAACAAAGCCTTCAACCAAAGGTACATTAACATTGGAGCCTCATACGGACAAACTGGCTTTCAAAGAAGGAGTGGTGCTGTTAAGGCTGCGGAATATGGTGCTGTTGCTTCTGTTTTTAGGTCTCTTTCATCTTCAACCTATGAAGACTTTCCTCACACAGGTGGAATGACATATAAGGAGGGTGTGGATAGTATTGCCCATGGTGGTTTGGGTGTGTTGTCATCTCAAAGACTTTCTAAGGCGATAAAAGATAACCCAAAATTAAAACTAACACTAAAACTTTCTGGAAAATGGTTTCCTGATGCTTTATCTCACAATGTTGTAGGTGAATTGAGGGGGATTAAAAACCCTGAAAAAATAATTACAGTGGGTGGACACTTAGACTCTTGGGATGTGGGTGAAGGTGCACATGATGATGGTGCTGGATGTGTTCATTCAATAGGCGCTTTAAGGTTATTTCAAAAACAAAACATAAAACCAAATAATACCTTAAGAGCGGTTATGTTTATGAATGAAGAAAATGGCTTAAGGGGAGGACAAAAGTATGCTGAAGTAGCCATTAAAGATGGGGAACAACATATAGCAGCAATAGAAAGTGACGCTAGTGGATATGTTCCTAGGGGGTTTGGGTTTTCAGGAAGTGATGAACAACACAAAAAAATTCAAGATTGGTTAATGTATTTTGATAAAAACACCATATCATACTTTTCAAAAGGTGGTGGTGGTGCTGACATAGGACCCCTCCATAGACAGACAGGAACCCCGATGTTTGGCTTAAGTATTGATGGGCAAAAATATTTTGAAATGCACCACACAGCAAAGGATGTTTTTGAGTTGGTAAACGCAAGAGAGTTAGAGCTTGGAACAGCTTCAATAGCTTCTTTAGTATATCTAATTGATCAGTATGGTTTATAAAAAAACCCTTTTTACCTGGGTTTGTTTTTTTCTTTTATTTGGTTCTTTTAATTCTTACTCTCATGCGGTTTATGTGAGTGTCTGTAATATTTATGAAAAAAAAGAAAGTTCATATTTTTCATTTAGGATTTTTAAAGATGATATTTATGACGCTTTGGGGTTGGTTGGATCTACAGAAAGTTTATCCAAAAAGGAAAAAGAGGGTGTGGTTAGATATATTCAGAAAAACTTTTTTATTTCTGTTGACGGAAAGTATAAAGATTTAGTTTTGGATCGCTTTATTTTTGAGGGTAGTGATTACACAGAAACGGCTAACTTAATTTTTATCTTAAACGAACAGTTAGTTAACAAAACTTTAAAAATAAGAAATACAATTTTGTTTGATGTCCTTGAGGAACAAACAAACATTATTGGTGTAAAAATTAAAAACACTAAAAGAACTCTAACTTTCAATAAAAACAAAAAAGAAAATTGGGTTCAGATAAAATAAAAATTCTTGTTGGATCAAAAAACCCCACAAAAATAAATGCTGTATTTTTAGCTTTTGAAAAGGTTTTTAAGGTTCCTGTAGATGTGGTTGGAATTAGCGTTTCATCAGGGGTTTCTGATCAACCAATGTCGTGTGCTGAAACAAAAAACGGGGCGAAAAATAGAGTAAAACAACTAAAAGAAAATAACGCTGATTTTTATGTGGGTATAGAGGGGGGGTGCTCATACGAAGGTAAGAACCTTTTTGCGTTTGCTTGGGTTGTGGTGGTGTCAGAAAAAAAAACAGGTTACGGTAAAACATCTCTTTTTCAACTTCCAAAAGAAATACAAAACCTTATAGAACAAGGGGTGGAGTTAGGGGTTGCGGATGATCTTGTTTTCAAAAGAAAAAACTCAAAAAAAAAAGATGGGGCTGTTGGAATATTAACCAGGGGGTTGGTAGATCGCTCAAAATACTATAAAGAAGCTGTTATTATGTCTCTTGTTCCTTTTATAAATAAAAGTCTCAGTTTTTAGTTTGAAAGAAAACCTAATAATAGATCTTCTTTTTCGTTGTACTTTGGATTAAAATAAAAAAAACGGTTTCTTGTGGCTGTGTGTTCTAAGACTAAAATAGTAGTTTTTTTGTTCGAGGTGGGGTTTAGGTTTTTTAGATTAAAAGTTTTTTGAATAAAGGACTCGGTGCCTGTATAAAAATGAATTATATAATTAATTCCGTTTGAAAAATAAAAACGATAATCTTCCTTTTCTTCAATTTGAATTATGTTTTCAGGTAACTCTGTGTTAATTTTTGTTATTATTCCAATCTTATCTTTTGAGGTGTCTGGTTTTCTTAAGATTCTTCCGAAGGGTTTTATGTTGATTTTAAACAAAACCTCTGGTTTTGGGGGTAAGAGAAAGTTTTTTTGTTTTGTTTTAGAGTTAATAATTTTGTTTTTTAATTTATTAAAAACAGAGTCCCCTGATATCATAAGCCTTGGGTTTTCTTTTTGTTGATTAAAAAAACCTAATCCATAAAAGCTTATTAATTTGTTTTTTTCAGAAAAAAGGATGGTGTTTTTAACTTCTCTAGAATTAAGATACTGTACAAGGTTATTACTTATTTCATTAGAAGTTTGGGTGTTTAAGCTGTCTATGTAGTTAACAACATCTAACCCCAAATAAGATAGTTTATTGTGTAAATTAAAAATCTTTTCTGTTACCGAGTCTTTGTTTAAAAAAGAATAAATCACAATACTTTTTTCTGATATAAAACCATCTTCTATGTTATTTAGTTGGCTAATACTATTAAAAGAAAAAAGAAAGTGCGTTAAGGTAAAAAAAACTAAAACTCTTCTTCGCATTTTTATATTATTTTAAAAAAATTATTTATTTATTAATATACGTTTTATGAAATTAATTAGTGTGAGGTTTTTATATTAGTTGTTAAAAATAAGAAAAATGATAGACAAGCTAGAGGAGTTAAAAAAAAGATATGAAGAGGTTGAGGCAGAACTTTCTAAACCAGAAACGGTTTCTGATCTAAAGGTTTTCACTAAACTTAATAAAGAATATAAGTCATTAGGAAAAATAGTAACAAAGTTTGAGTCTTATAAATCTACTTTAACCGGTGTGGAAGAGGCAAAAGACATTATAGAAAACGAAAAAGATGAGGAGTTTAGAGAAATAGCAAAGAAAGAACTTGAGGTGTTAAGTGAGAAAATGCTATTAGAGGAGAGTGACTTAAAGGTTTTACTTATTCCTAAGGACCCAAACGATGAAAAAAATGTGATCCTTGAAATTAGGGCTGGAACCGGTGGAGATGAAGCTGCAATTTTTGCTGGTGACCTTTTAAGAATGTATCAACTGTATTCAGAAAAAAACAAATGGGGTTTAAATGTTATTAGTTTTAATGAAGGCTCCTCTGGGGGTTATAAAGAAATTGTTTGTTCAGTAGAAGGAGAGGATGTTTATGGTAAACTAAAGTTTGAAGCTGGCACCCACAGGGTACAAAGGGTTCCTAACACAGAAACCCAAGGTCGTGTTCACACTTCCGCTGCTACGGTTGCTGTTTTACCTGAGGCAGAAGATGTTGAGTTAGAGGTTAACAATGCAGACATTAGAAAAGACACATATAGAGCTTCGGGTGCTGGCGGTCAACATGTAAACAAAACTGAGTCTGCCGTAAGGTTAACACACGAACCAACAGGTGTTGTTGTTGAGTGTCAAGACGGAAGATCTCAACACGCAAACTATGATAAGGCTATGAAGGTGTTAAGATCTAAGCTTTATGAGATAGAGGTAAAAAAACAAAATGATGAAATAGCAGGAAAAAGAAAGACTATGGTTGGTTCTGGAGATCGTTCTGATAAAATTAGAACATATAATTATCCCCAAGGAAGGGTTACCGACCACCGTATTAACCATACCGTTTATAACCTACCTGAGGTTGTTTCTGGTGGTTTATTTTCTTTTACTGAAAAACTCCGAATCGCTGAAAACGCTGAGAAAATGAAAGTTGGTTTAGGTGGTTGATCAAAAACAAATAACACTTAGTACTTACCCAAGGGGTTTTCATTTAATAACCGATGAGGTTATAAAACACTTACCAAAAATAACTGGGGTTGTAAATGTCTTTATACAGCACACATCTGCAAGTTTAACAATAAATGAAAACGCAGACCCTACTGTTAGAGAAGATTTTGAAACACACTTTAACAAAATGGTTTCTGAAAAAGAAACCTATTTTAAACACACTTTTGAGGGTCCTGATGATATGACCTCACACATAAAGTCTAGTGTTATTGGTTCTTCTATAAACTTTCCAATAAAAGATGGGGTTCCTTTGTTAGGTGTTTGGCAAGGGATATATTTGTGTGAACACCGAAATGGTGGAAAAATTAGAAAAATTATAATTACATCTTATGGGGAAAATTAAGTGTTTATTTTTAGGGTTGTTTTTTATGGGTTGTACGCCAAATGATAAAGAGGCTGTAGATTACTATGTTTTCAACACCCCCCTCTACGATTATGATGTGGAGGAAAAAATTAAAAGTCTTAATATAGAGCTCCCTGTGCCAGGAAAACCTATAGCAAACTATGTTCCAACGGTCCGGTTTTCTGAGGGGAAAAACACAATGTTGGTTTATGTTTCTGGAACTGGTCCCAGAAAAAAAGAAGGGGGATATGTTACGGGTCGTTTGGGTGAAGACATGACAATTGAAGAGGGTTATGGTGCGGCAAGGCTTGTTGGAATAAATATTTTAGCTTCTCTTAAAAAAGAAATTGGGGACCTTAATAAGGTTAAGCGATTTGTGAAGGTTATTGGAATGGTTAACTCAACATCTGATTTTTACGAGCAACCTGCTGTTATAAATGGTTTTTCTGATTTTATAGTTGAGGTTTTTGGAGAAAGAGGAAAGCACGCTCGCTCTGCTGTTGGAATGGTTTCTTTGCCAAGTAAAATTCCTGTCGAAGTAGAGGTTGTTGTGGAGGTTCTTAGGTAAGGTTTTCAAAAACACCACAAACACCTTGCCCACCACCAACACAAGCTGTAACCATTCCGTACTTTTGATTTCTTCTTTTCATTTCATTAAAGAGTTGAATTGACAGTTTAGCTCCCGTCATTCCTAATGGGTGACCTAAAGCTACAGCTCCACCATTAACGTTCACTATTTTATCATCTAAATCTAAAGCTTTTATGACCGATAAAGCTTGGGCTGCAAAAGCCTCATTAAGCTCAACTTGCTCGATGTCTTTTTGTTTTAAACCTGCTTGTTTAAGTGCTTTTGGCACCGCATCTGCTGGGCCTATTCCCATAATGCTTGGTTCTACCCCAGCTGTAGCATAAGAAACCATCCTTCCAATTGGCTCTATGTTTAATTTTTTTATCATCCTTTCAGACATAACAACGACAAAAGCTGCACCATCAGACATTTGAGATGAGTTTCCCGCTGTTACCTGGCCGCCTAACTTAAAGGCTGGTCTAAGTTTAGAAAGAGCATCCACTGTTGTGTCTTTTCTAGGGCCCTCGTCTTTTTCTACCGTCCAGTTTGATGTTGTTTTTTTGCCACCTTTAACTGTAATCTCATTGACACCGATTGGTAGAATTTCACTCTTAAATAGATTTTTTTCTAAAGCTTTAATTGCTTTTTGGTGTGAATTGTAAGAAAATAAATCTGAGTCTTCTCTAGTGACATTATACTTTAAAGCTAGTTTTTCTGCTGTAAGGCCCATGTTTAAATAATACTCAGGGTTTTTGTTTGAGATATTATAATTTAAGGCTGACTTATAACCTGTCATAGGTACCATGCTCATGGATTCCGTTCCACCAGCAATAACACACTCGGCTGATCCAGAATTTATTTTTGCACAAGCTAGGTGAATAGCCTCAAGGCCTGAACCGCAGTATCGGTTTATAATTAATCCGGGAACTTCTTTTGGTAACGCCAATAAAGAAATGTATCTAGCCATTTGCATTCCTTGCTCAGCTTCTGGTACTGCGTTTCCGACAATTAAGTCATCAACCATTTTACCCTCCAAACCTTTTGTTTGTTTTACCAAACCCTTTATTACTTTAGCTGCTAAATCATCTGGTCTAATAAACCTTAACCCACCTTTTTTAGCTTTCCCAACTGGGGACCTTAAGCCTGAAACAATATATGCGTTTTTCATAACTAATTTCTTAATGGTTTTCTTTTAAATAATATAGAGTGCATTCTTTCTAGTGTTTTTTGTTCACCACAAAGGCTAACAAAAGCTTCTCTTTCAAGGTCTAATAGATATTGTTCTTCAACTAAACATTCTTGCGTTAAATCTCCTCCACACATGATGTAAGCGAGTTTTTGTGCAAGTTTTTGATCGTATTCTGAAATATACTTTCCTTGTTTCATTGTTTCTACGCCAGCATTAAACATGGCTAAAGCTGATCTTCCGTGTACTTTTATTTTTTTATTAATTGTTGGTTTAATATACCCATAAGACAACATATTTAATACGGTGTTTTTTGCGTCCTTTAAAAGGTTTTTTCTGTTTGTTGTTTGTTTATCTTTTTTTGTAATATATCCCATTTCTACAGCTTCTTTAGCTGATGTGCTAACTTTAGCTGAGGCTATATTCATAAAAGATTCCATTAGTTTATTAAATTCCGGGTCTCCTTTTTGGTATTGAGAAGCTGTTCTCATGACCAACTCCTTCGTTCCTCCTCCGGCAGGAATCAAACCAGCGCCAAGTTCTACTAGGCCCATATATGTTTCGCTGTGAGCTTGTATTGTGTCTGCGTGTAAACTAAGTTCACACCCTCCCCCAAGGGTTATACCTGAAGTTGCAACAACAACGGGTACAGATGAGTGTCTTACCCTCATCATTGTGTTTTGAAAGACCCTGATAGATTCTTCGATTTTTTTAAATTCTCTATTTCCCGCAAACATAAACAACGTTCCTAAGTCAGCACCAGCGGAGAAATAATCAGCTTCATTAGAGATAACAAGTCCTTTGAAATCTTTTTCACACATGTCTATCGCTTTGTTTATCCCAACCAAAACACCTTCTCCTATTGAATTCATCTTAGTGTGGAACTCTAGGTTTAATATTCCGTCTTTTATATCATATAATGAAACGTCTTTATTTGTCCATACAATATCGTTTTCTTTAAAGGCATCAAGTTGTATAACATCTTCTTGTCCTGGAACCTGACAATACTTTTTTTGTGATATGTTATAATATTCTTTTTTATTGTTTTTGAACCTGTAAAAACTTTTAATGTTATTAGACAACATTTCCTTAACCCATTCAGCTGGTTTTAGGTTCATGTCTATCATTTCTTTATACGTTTCCTTAAGACCTATTGTGTCCCACGTCTCGAAGGGTCCTTTTTTCCAACCAAATCCTGAACAAATTGCGTTATCTATTTTATATATCTCATCACTAACCTCCGGTATCCTTAAAGAACAGTACCTAAAAGTGTCGTAAAATGTAGACCGATAAAAATCACCATACTTATTTTTAAGTTTTATTAGTTTTTTTATCCTAACATTTAATTGTTCTGATTTTTTAATTTCTAATAGAGACTCATCTTTTATTTTTTCAACATCTTTATACTCAAGTGTCTTTAGGTTTATCTCATAAAAAACTCTTTTGCCGTTTTCTTTTATTTCCTTTTTATAAAAACCTCTTCCTGTTTTATCTCCCCACTGCTTGTTGTTGTATAAAGACTTAACAGAAGAAGGTAACTTAAACATAGAAACAGACTCATCATTTTTAAGGTCTTTCAAAAGGTTTTTCGAGACGTTAACGGCCGTATCTAAACCAACAACATCCATTGTTCTAAAGGTTGCTGATTTTGGTCTACCTATTAGTGTTCCTGTTAAAAAATCAACCTCCGAAACGCTTAAGTTGTTTTTTTCAACTGAGTGAATTGTTGACATTAAGGAATAGATACCAAGTCTGTTTGCAATAAAAGCAGGGGTGTCTTTACATAAAACGGTTTCTTTACCTAAAACAACAGACCCAAAGTCTAGAAAAAAATCAACAATTTCCTTTCTTGTGTTGTTTCCGGGGATTATTTCTAATAACCTAAGGTATCTTGGTGGATTAAAAAAATGTGTACCTAAAAACATTTCTTTAAAATTTGAACTTCTATTTTCTGTTATTTGAGATATAGGTATACCCGATGTGTTTGTTGATATTATAGTTTCTTTTTTTCTGTGTTTTTCTATTAGATCGTATACCGTTTTTTTAATTGATAGTTTTTCAACAACAGCTTCGATAACCCAATCTACAGAAGATATTTCTTTTATGTCATCATTTAAGTTTCCTGTTTTTATTTTATCATAATCTGATTTTAAAAATAAAGGCGAAGGTTTTGCTTTTAATGTGCTTGATAAAGATTGGTTAACAATTCTGTTTTTCACAATTTTATCAGAAAGCTTCCTTTTTTGTTTTTTTTCATCCTCATTTAATTGGGTGGGTGAAATGTCTAATAATAAAACATCCATACCAACATTTACTAGATGACAAGCAATTCTAGAACCCATTATACCTGATCCTATAACAGCAACTTTTTTGATTTTAATGTTTTTCATTTATAAAGCAAGGTTACTAAAATTTAAATTAATATTTACGGTCCTTAAACTATAAACTTTTTAACAAATACATTATAATTATTACTAATTTTTATTCAATTAAAAAAAAGAAATAGTTATTAGTATGTTAATATGTTAATAACTCTTATTAAGATATTTTAAACAAGAAATAAACATACATTGATCTATTAATCAGTTACTTATATACTTGTCTTAATAATAAAAAAAATATTGTGTATAACAACACTGTTGATTAATCGGGTAAAATACAGTTGCTAAAAACTTAATCTTCTTCTTCTTTTATTAAAAACAAATTATCAACATTCTTTTCAACATCAAACACAACATCTTCAAGATTCCAGTTAGATCTAATATCAATTGTTTCATCAAAATAAAAAATACGTTCTGCCTCAATCTTAGATTTTATTCCGAAGTAATCCCATTTTAAATTATTGTTTACATCATTAACAACCCTCAAATAATACTTACCAGGATCTAAACCTTGAAAACTAAAAAAAGGAAACACCTTATTATTTTTGTAGATAGTAGAAAAATCATCATCAATTAGTTCAACAAAATACTTTTTGTTTTTATTTACCCCAATAACCTCCCCCAAGAGGCTACCATAGTAATCCTTACCTCTTACTTTAAACACTTGAGAAACATCACTTAAAGTATCATTTGTTATTGAAACAAACTCACCTTTAGGTATTAAAAAATCAATTATTTTAGGATTTATTTTTTTATAATACTTTAATATAGCGCTATATATTGAGTCGTTTTCAAAGCGTAAACTATCTTTAATTACTTTTTCTTTTTCTTTATTTATAAACAATAAAACAGAATCAACTTTTATATTAAATTGACCAACAATCTTATTGTTTTCAATAGACTTAAAAGAACTATAAATAAATTTCTTAGGGATTAAAAGGGTATCAACCAAAACATCATATTTAAATTCATTCTTTATCAACGGTAGATTAAAATCCAAGTTAAAGAACACTGTATTATCTATATTTTGTGAAGAGAGTCTCAAATCTAAATCAAAGATAAAATCTCTTTTTTGATTACCATTGAAAGATAAAAAAACACTATCTACTGTTTTAACCCCAACCTTATCATAAGCGGTTACCATTACCAAAGAAGAATCAGCTATAAGTTTTTTTTTGTAAAACCGCAACAAAAAGTTATCGCTTAAACTCCACTTTATGTTTTCATCGGAAATCACAGTTAAAGAGTCAATATCCTTCGAGTATGTTATATCAAAAACATCACCCTTATCTCTTTTAGCGTTTATTTTTAATGGCGTTAAATCCTCAGTAAAAAGGGGGATATATATGTTGTTTACAAAAGAGTCTACGCCTATCTTGTTGTTGGTATAACCAAAACTTTCTTTATTATATTCACATTTAAAATTTTTATTTTCATCTAAATAAGCATAAATCGTGTAATCTTTTACTTTAATGTTTTCAATTACAAAATAACCCCTCTCGTCTGTAAAAGTAAAATAAGTTGGCTTGGTGTGAAACAAATCTAAACTATCTTCTTCTTGATATAAACCAACAAGGGCACCCTCTACGGCTTCGTTTTTTAATGTGTTCATCACAACCCCTGATACATATGATGAATCTACCTTATCACCTGTGCTAAAGATAAACCTAGATTTTACAGCGGGGTTTCCCTCTGTAATATCCACAAGCCCATCAGCAAAATTTAAAATATAGGTTGTGTTTTTATTAAACAAAGAATCAAAAAAAAGAGATACAGTGTTTTTCTTAGATTTAATTTCAAAGGAACCATCATAGTACGGTGATATTATTAATTTTTCTTTTAATTTTCCCACATCTACCATTTCATCAAACTCAAAAACAAAGTTGGGCTCAACTATATTTGTGCTAAAATTGTCTGGAGTGCTTTTAATTATATTGGGCGGTATTGTATCCTTAAAACCACCGGTTAATGGTTTAACCTGGGCGCATGATGTTATAAACATAAGTATATATAATACAAACCTCATTATTTAATAATATATATAATACTAGAGTGTTTTTTTGTAAAAAAAGCACATATGTTAGACAGAAATCCAATTACAACTCCAGATATAAACCAAAACGGATTGTTTTTATTCTTTTCGCTAAGCATAGAAACATAGAAAGCGTCAAAGTAGAGCGGTTTTGTTTTAATAACCCTCATGTTTAATCTTAGAACTAAGCGTTCAAATGATTTTGTATTAAAATGGTAAAGGTGTCGCGGAACATCATATCCCGCCCACCTATTTTTATAATAAGTGTTATCGTATGAACCGCTGTTTGGAACCGCAATAACAATAACACCATCTTTGGTTAACATTTTTTTAATTCTTGAGAGAAGCTTTTTGGGTTCTTTGGTGTGCTCTAGGACGTGCCAAAGTGTTATGAATTTATATTTCTTTTTTACTATTTCCCCAAGAGTATTTGTTATCTTTTTGTTATTATTCGCATTAATAGGTTCGTAACCAAAGGCTTTAAACCCTTTTTTGTTCGCGAAGTTTACAAAACTACCAGAACCCGCACCGTAGTCTAACATCATACCCACACCAAACCTTTTTATAATTTTTATTTTATAGTTGTTATTTAATGACTGAACGTAAGAATAGATAGTGTTATATAAGCTTTTCTTTTTTTGATATGAGTCATAGCCCTCTTGATCATAATAACTTTCAATGTTTTCTGGAACCGGGTGAGTGTAACCTACAGAACAAGAAGCACAGGTATACACACAAAAAACCTTTAAAGAGTAAGGGTCTTTTATGTTTTTTTTATCTAAAAGGGTTTTTTTTGTGCCACATACACCACAATTCTCTTCCTTTATCATTTTTTTAGATGTACCATTAAAATAGAAACATCAGAAGGGGACACCCCACTTATTCTACTAGCCTGCCCTATAGATGAAGGCTTTATTTTTAATAACTTTTCTTTACCCTCAGAAGACAAAGAATTAACTTTTGTGTAATCAAACTTGACTGGAATTTTACTTTTTTCTAGTTTTTGTACCCTCTCAACAACCTCCCTTTCTTTTTCTATATAACTTTCATACTTCGCGTTAATTTCAACCTGGTTGACTACATCCTTGTTATATGTTCTGTTAAAATCATCATCAATTAATTTAAGCAGCGATTTAAGGGATACACCAGGCCTTTTCACCAAATCCCCTAACTTTCTTTTTTCTTTGATTTTGGCTGAACCAACTGATTTTAAATAATTGTTAACCACCTCAGGCTCAAGTTTCTCTTTGGTGACAACGCGACTTAGTTTGCTAATTAATTCTTTCTTTTTTGAAACCAAACCCAATCTTTCTTCTCCCGCAAGACCAATTTTTACACCCCTTTCTGTTAACCTTAGGTCAGCGTTATCTTGCCTTAATAAAATCCTATGTTCAGCCCTAGATGTAAACATTCTATAAGGTTCGTCGGTCCCTTTATTTATTAGGTCGTCAATTAACACACCAATATACGCCTCTGATCTTCCCAGAGTAAATACACCCTTGTCTTTTATTTTATTGTGAGCGTTTATACCAGCAACTAAACCCTGACACGCAGCTTCCTCGTATCCTGTTGTGCCGTTAATTTGACCAGCAAAGTATAAGTTTTTAACAAGTTTTGTTTCAAGGGTGTGTTTTAATTGTGTTGGAGGGAAATAATCATATTCTATTGCATACCCTGGCCTAAACATTTTAACATTTTCAAATCCCCTTATTGTTCTTAAGGCACCTATTTGCGTTTTTTCAGGTAAAGACGTTGAAAACCCATTAACATACACCTCTATTGTGTTCCAACCCTCTGGCTCAACAAATATTTGGTGTCGGTCTCTTTCAGCAAAACGTGTTATTTTGTCTTC
>Ga0315315_10004745_pt1 | contig 12532 bp, 6 predicted proteins | sample M140m3416metaG_FD_203699 | JGI IMG/M metagenome (GOLD analysis project Ga0315315, IMG submission 203699) | Ammonia-oxidizing marine archaeal communities from Monterey Bay, California, United States - M1 40m 3416 | ecosystem: Environmental > Aquatic > Marine > Intertidal zone | place: USA...
ATAATGACAATATGCTGTTTGTTTTTTGATCGATTAACCATTCATTCAACATCGGCAAGACAATATGATCCCTTAGAACATGCTATGTACTGTAGTCTCTCCTTATCGACTTGGGGAATAACCATAATGCCCCATCTTTCCCAATCTATTCAATGAAGCTACGAATGAGGTACTTCACACGTTTCGACTTGTTTTTTTGGTCTAGACTCAGTTTCTTGCGACTTCTAGTGTCCGGTCATCTTTAGTGACAGTGGCATTCTTGTAGTGTTTACCGTCGTGACTTCGGAGGCTTCAAATCGTGACCGTGATGCAACGCTTCAGCCAACGCCTTATTTCAACGGCTTTTTTCATCACTTGTTTAACTGCGGCTTTTTATTCTGAAGCCGCGGAACAAAAATCTGGTTCATCGATGCAACTACCGTCATGGGTAGAATCAATCGGCCAATCTTCGGAAAAACAGGTAACAGAGGCAGTACCTGAGGAGGCCATTGTCCCCGTAGTTCAACCATCAGTCAGAAGTAAGGCCTCCTCTAGTACGAACCGTGAGTCGACAAAAATAGCTCCGCCAACGCTTACCAAACCAACGAACACAACCCAGAGCAAGCCAACCCTATCAGAACGTGCTGCTCGACTCTTTGATCCGGAAGTCTTAAAAACTGCTTGGAGTGATCTTCTTCCGAACCCAAGTGAGGCAAAAAAATCACCTAGTCCAAAAAAGATCACCCAAAACGAAGAGGATTCTTCTCTTGGGCCAGAAACAAGTGTCCTCAAAAAAGGGGATTCTGTAGATGCGCCAACATGGCAACGACCGCTAGCAGCTGCAAGGAGTCTCTTGCAGACACCGGCAAATGTAAATGAAACATCCGCGATCGAGACCACGGGCAATTCAGCGAATAAATCGAAACAGATTACTTCTACACCCAAAGAACCTGCTCCAACCGCACCATTAAGCGCACCCATTGCAGAGGCTCCTGATGAGACCCCCACTCTTGCAATAGACCCAGCGAGCTTCCGTGGAGCCTATCCTGGAAAGACTACTCGCGCTGATATTGATAGCGAGTGGGGACCCGGCCAAGCAATTCCTCGTGATGATGGCACTGAGTGTTTCTTTTGGGAAATTGAGCCTTTCGAGCGAGTTGCTGTCACGTTTCGAGATGGAATTGTAACGGCGATACAAATCAAGTTAGCAAAGCCTGTACCTTCGTCTGAACTCGCAAAACAACTTGAAATTGCTGATCTCAGGACTGTAGCAATTCTTGATGATGATGGTTCAGCCATCGGCCAGGTTTTCCCAGAACGAGGTGTCATGTTCAGCCTCGAAATAGGAACAACATCAGCAACTGCGGTGTTACTCGAGTCACTCGACCCTGATTCATTTGTTTTGCGCGCGGAAGGCGAAATGAAATCATCCGCAGCCTTCGCTGTTGCCGACTTGGAATATGCGATTGACATTGATCCAACTCATTTACGTGCCCACCGTTTGCTACTTGCACTCATGTGTGATGAAGGCCGTTGGAAGACAGCTCTTCAGCTAGCTGAAAAGGCAGAAGAATTGGGGCCTGGAGATGCGTGGACCGGACTCAAAAGAGCCGAAGTTTTACTCAGACTTGATCGCCCAGAAGACGCACAAGTTGCCATCGATGAACTTATCGAGAGGCCAAACGTTTCATCTCTGCTAGCATCGCAGGCTGGACGACTACGGGGACGAATTGAACTTAATAAAGATGCACCCGATTATGAACAAACAGTTGATTTATTTACTGAAGCCATTCGAAAAGCGACTCCTCTCGCAGAGAGTCGATCCGAGAACGTTCGTTCTGTCGCACGGCAGGTACTTCTTGATGCACACCTTGGCACAGCTCAAGCAATTGCCCAAGGCACATGGCAGCAGAAGAATCGCGTAATCCCAAAATGGATAAGCAGGGCAAATACTATTGTTGAAAAGATCGATACAAAAGACCCCAGCAGAGACAGGCTCGAACTTGATTTGACCTGTGGCGTTCTTGCTGTAGCTGCTAGCTCAGCAAACGCTATTGAAGCTGTACCATGGGTAAAACGACTACTTGCAATCAGGGAACAGCTGAATGACTCCGTTACCGACCCTTGGAGAAGAAGACAGATCGATTGGCAGGTTGGGTGTGGCCTGAATGATGCTCTTGAGGCAGCCCGAAAACGAGGTGACGCTGAGGATATGCTCGACAATGCCACGCTGACTGTAGCGTATCTTGAGCGAGGAGCTGAACACCGTGAATTAACAGCTACAGAACGACGGGACCTTGGTGACCTGATGTTTCGGGTCGGTATCATGCATAGTCTCCGCAATAGTGATCATGCTACTGCCGTAACCTGGTTTGACAAAACAATTCCGTTATGGAATCAAAATGAACAGGTTGTCCAAGACAATGAATTAGGACGCGTTGGCGAGTCGTTTATCAGTATGGCAATTTCTTACTGGCAAGTTGAACGACGCGACGATGCAATCGACTTAAGTCGCACAGGAGTGGACTTCATGGTTGAGGCGGTCGACCGAGAAAAGCTCGAAGAACAATCCCTGTCTGTTGCCTACGGAAATCTGGCAACGATGTATGCAGAGCAAGGTGACACTGAAAAGTCACAGGCGTATGCAGAAATGGCAACCCGTGTTGAATCAACAGGCAGCCTTTTACGTTAAGCTTTGCATTCAAACCAGTTCTCTATCAGTCGATACAGTATACGCTCGATCTAAGTGAAATATTTTAGACGAGTGTTTCCAGCAAAAGCCTCATTTTTCGAAGTTCACCTACTTGATCCACGCCTTCAAGCGGCGGCAGATGAATGCCTAATGCACGGTCGTACCCAACACGACTGAGTTGAGTAGCAATTCTTCCATACTCAATTGTGCCCTTGCCAATCTGTACTTGAAATTTATCTGCACGTGAATCTCGCAGATGAACATGGCAAACATTCGGTAGGATCGAGTCCCACGAGGTTGGCTTTTTATGACCAAACACCGAGTGGCTGGGATCAAGCGTGACGCCCAATCCAGGAACATTCCGGCAAAGCGAGGCTGTTGTTTCAGCATCCTGTGTCATCCGATCAGAGGCTGTCTTGACGCCTACAACCATCCCGTATGAAGCGGCTATAGCAACAAACTTTCTCAAACGCTCAATCTCACCGTTGAATGGAGTGCCTAACTCGGACGCTTCAGCAACAAGTGTGACAATATCGAGAGTCTTTGCCAGTCGGCAACAAGCATCAAATTTATCATAGAGTTTAGCGTCTTCTGGTGCCGCAAAGGACAGTGCAACAGGACGAAGCCGCTGCAGGTCACTGCAAGCTGCAATCGCGGCATCTCCGTTCTCAAGAACATCCTCAGGTTGAAGATGTGTGCCACCTTCGTGGATGTCAATTTCGACTGCCGTAAATTCGAGTTCTGCCAGGCGTTCCATGGCCTGATCAAGCGGCAAGTTGGGGAAACATTCGGTACTCACACAAACAAACAAAATGAATTACTCCTGAAGGAGGCGAAAAATATATTCAAACACAGTTTTCTTGAGAATGTTAAGGTAGCGATTCATACTGAAAACTGGCAACGTCGAACTGTAACAAGAAAGATTCGATTTGTGTTGCACTTTGGTACAAAAAAGGCGAAACCGACCATTTGCCGGCTGCTTTCCGAACTAGAAAGATAAAATCCTTGCCTCTCGGGAGATAATTATGTCCGACCACACTGCTGTAGAATCCTCGAACACTGTCCTTGCACAACCGCGTAGCTGGGACCGATGGAGGGGACGATTGGCATGGATTATTACTGGAATCTCTGTTGTTGTTGCTGCAGTCGCCCTCGGAGCAAATGCTGAATATTTCCAAACAAATCCAAAAGTAATTGAGCAATACCATTCAATGGCCAACAAGGCTACTAATAAAATTGCAATTGTTGAGATTCGTGGTGCCATTATGGGAGGTGAGGGATTTGCCAGGCATCAATTAGATCAGGTGAAAGCAGATGAGAGCGTCCGCGCAATTGTGTTGCGTATTGATTCACCAGGCGGAACCGTAAGTGGCAGCGATGAACTTCACTACCGACTAAAGAAGCTAGCCGCCGAACGAAATCTGCCTGTTGTTGTTAGCATGGGCAGTATTGCGGCGAGTGGCGGATACTATGTAGCAATGGCCAATGGTGGTGAAGATGACATAATTTTTGCTGAGCCCTCAACAATCACGGGATCAATTGGTGTAATCATTCCACATTTCGACTTTTCGCAACTACTCAAGCGATTTGATGTCACAGACGACTCAATTACCAGTGGTCCTCTCAAAGAAATGCTTAGTGTTACAAAAAGCCGTTCAACAGAACTGGCCAAGAAAGAACGAGGCATCGTTCAGGATCTTGTTGATGAAATGTTTACTCGTTTTAAGGATATCGTCCGCAAAGGTCGCCCGAAACTCGATGATAAAACCATTGAGGCGGTTACTACCGGGCAAGTGTTTACGGCGAATCAGGCAATTACATTTGGCCTGATTGATAAGATTGGATTCCTTGAAGATGCGATTGCGAGAGCAGTAGTTCTGGCCGATCTTCAAGAAGATTCAGTACGAGTCATTCAGTATAAGAAACCACAAGGGCTCTTTGACGAGCTTCTCGGGGGCGCGTCTCAAGCGCGTTCATTCAACAACTTAGAAATGCTCGTCGAATGGACCACACCCAGAGCCTGGTATCTCTGCTCATGGTGGCCAGTGATTACGACAAGTTACCCCTAGTCAGAATGACTGCCCAAGGAACAGCGACCAAGTTCTGCAAGTCGTTCGTAATCACGAGCAACGAGTGGCTTCCCAAGAAATTTCATGATCACAGGACGACACCAACATATTGCAGCATGCAGTGAAGCATTATCAGCTCTCCTATCTGCAAGGTGAATGACAGCAAGACACGAAATGAAACCTTGAATCTGATCTGAAAGATTTGCAAGAACCAGTTGATGTTCACTAAGTTTTTTGCCATGCCTTCTCAAGAGTTGGTCGGCCTCAACGCTTGTGGCGACAAGACCACGACGAGCTTGAATTGCTAAATCACGAAGTTCCCCGTCTAGAAGAGTGGCATCTTCCTTGGATGAGAAATACTTCAGGCTTTGTGAACATCTCCATCGTATCCATTCCAATGGATTTTTCTTCGATGCAAGCGGGTGATGCTTCGCAATACCCTTAAAAAGTGCCAATCCGAGTAGATCACTTTCGCCTTCATAAATCCCGGCAGCAAAATGATCATGAAAAGAATCTCCCAGTGGATGACCAACGAGGAATGCACGGCCTCCATGAATCCCAAGAGCATCAACCGCGACCTGACGCAGGCAACGACTGGCAACAACCTTGGCAAGAATAGCTTCCAGCTCTCCTGATCCACCACCATCAATTACCAATGCTGACCACCCAGACAAAGCCTCACAGGCGAGTCTCGCAGATGCCATTCTTCCCAGACGGCCCAGCACAAGTTCCCTCTTCTGAATTGGCTGTCCCCAGGTATGTCGCTTGCCTGAAAATGCAGCCGCCTGATTTAACAACAGGCTGATGGTTCCAGCTGCTTGTGCGGCAAGCGCCACACGCCCACGATTAAGTCCATGCCAAACAATCGACATGCCATCACTTTCCTGTCCATCGAAAGTTTTTTCTGTACGCAACACACAAGAAGGATCTACTGGAAACCGCTCAAATTTTAGCGCATTATTGTGGGCATGCTTGAGTGGATGAAGACCATAGCTCTGCAATGAGAAATGTGGCGTATTTGAATCAGGAAGTTTGACAAGAACAATGACAGGACGCCCCTCAGAAATCGCCAGAAGTTTGACTAAGCGACCATACGTTGCCCCGGTAATGAACATCTTTGTCCCAGTTAGTCGATACTGTCTCCCGTCATAATCGAGTTGTGACGCAACCCTATGAAGGTCACATCCCGCATCTGACTCGGTTGCTGCAAAGACTGACATCGGGGTTCCTTCAGCCAACCGCGGTAACCAGCTTTGACGCTGGGCATCAGAGCCGAATGCAGTAAGTGCCGAAACAGCACCAATGGTTGAATGGACTGACAGTAATCCAGAGATCGTAGGATTAACGCAAGCGAGATGTGTAATCGCTTGCATGAGTTCTATATAACTACACCCCGATCCACCGTATGTCCGTGGCACCAACAAACCCCACAGGCCTGTTTCACCAATCGCTCGCTCTGCACGTTTTGACAGCTTGCCCATAGGCGGCATTGGTGCATCTGCGAACGGAGCTGATGGTAATATTGCCCCTTCTACCTTTTCATAAAGCTGGTCATTTTTACGAAAGTTTTCAATAGTGTCTTTCGTGCTTTCGACAATGGTCGAGATTTCATGGGACATTCCTGCCACTACCTGCTCCGCAGCATGGGCAAATCCACTTCCATTTCCCGAAGAATCTAGTTCTCCCCACACTGCTGACGTGAGCCAATTAATTCGAGACGGACTTTGAGGCCGCAGGACTGATTCTCCTCTTTCAGTAAACGTATGTTTTGTACTGTCTATTGTGCCGACTCCCGGTAGCAAGCCTTTTTCTGTACCGCCAGCTTGTGGATCAAAAGAGCGGATATACGATGCAAAATTCTTTGTGATACTACGACGTTTTATCTTAAAAGACTCTGTTGCTTCTCCATGTGCCACATCAAATGGATGATCAACAAGTAGAAATCTTCTGACACGCATTCGATGAGGCAAACTTTTTTGTTGCTCAGACAGTCTATGAGAAAACCAACGAAGTATTTTCGGGTGAGAAAGAGCCTGCTTGCGGCTCCATACTCTGCAACGAAATCGTTTAAGCAAAGCCCTTACTGTTACTGGTTCAGGTACTATGAATGCCACTGGCCACGGAAGCCCTTCGCCCGTCACACAAACTTGAGCAACAGCTGGTTCTTCTAGCAACACCGACTCCACATCAGCTGGCAACAACTTCGTACCATTAGCTAGTGTCAGCACATCGTCAATTCGTCCAGTAATCCTCAACTGGCCGTCACTATCAATGACACCTTTGTCACCTGTTTCCAGCCAGGCTGCACGATCGATGGGAGACTCTTCCCGGCCTTGAGATGGATCTATTACAGCAATCGCTCGGCATGGAGTACGTACTAGAACCTCCCCCGCACGTGAACCTTCTTTGGAGATCACGATTTCTATACCTTGTAATGGATGTCCAACGGCACCAGTTTGCTCGCATCGAGGATTTGACACGGCGACAACAGGACCTGCTTCAGCCAAACCATACCCTTCAACAAGCGGTACGCCGTGTTGTTGAAAAATACGGGCAGTCCATCTTCGAAGTGGAGCACCGCCTGAAACACACACGCGTATTCGTCCTCCTAATGCGTCAACAAGGCTTGTAATTCTTCCTTGCTGAGCGGCTCGTGCCAGTCTGTCGTAGAAGATTGGTACTCCAAGAATTGCAGCTGGAGGGATTTTTACACACGCCTCAAGAATTTTGTGGCGATAACGAACAATATTTAGGGCACCTCCCCGAACAAGTGTCGTATAAAGATCGCCAACTCGTGCCAGCGCATGGCTTTGAGGTAACCACGAAAGCCGTACGTCATCGGGTTCTTCTAGAAACTCCGCTGCAGCTGCCATTGCATTCATTACCAACGATCGCTGACTGTGCACAAAGCCTTTGGGGCGACCTGTTGTGCCTGAAGAAATAAGAACCGAGGCTGGCCCATCAGGGTCGCATTGTCTCACTCGTTCAGAAATGTAATCGCGGACATTTTCATAAGCCACGTGATTTGTACGCCAGTTTGCTTGTACCTCAAGGAGTGGCAGCCGACTTTGACTGACGTTTCGCAGAAAAATTCCGCCTGAAAAAATCAAACCGCATGGCTGAAAGAGCTGCAGATGACGAATTTGTTCTGATTGACTTTCCTCTGCATGAAGTGCAACGTGAACAACACCACTAAGTAAGCATGCGAAATCTACTATCGGCCATGCAGCGGTATGCGGACCAATATGGAGCACTCTGTCACCTGGCCTCAGACCAGCTGCCTCAATCCGTTCAGCAACTCTGACTGATTGTTGTAGCAGATGTCCCCAACAAATCTGCTCGCCGGTAAGAGAATCAATAATTGCTGGACAATCAAAACTCGTATTAAAACGCGCAAGCAAAAGTTGAACTAATGATGACGGCAGACATCCATTAGCCAGATTGTCTGGTGCAGCTTCGGCTGCACGATGCAAAGTTTTTTCCATACAGCAATCTTATTGAAAACCTTAAGGAGAATCATTGCGATACCACGAAACTCGGGAAGGAGCCGCAGAGAATCACTTGCTCTACAAGCACATCGCAAACCATGAAATTCATTCTATCAATTCAAAAATAACTGCGATTCCCTGCCCAAGCCCAATGCACATCGTAGCCAAGCCAAGACGAACCTGACGATCTCGCATTGCGTGAATAAGTGTTGTTGAAATACGGGCACCGCTTGCTCCGAGAGGATGTCCAATAGCCAAACTACCACCACAAACATTCACCCTGCCGTAATCAAGTTTTAATTCTTCAACACACGCTATAGCCTGAGCCGCAAACGCTTCATTTAATTCTATGATTTCAATATCTTGCAAGCGAACTCCTGAACGATGAAGTACTTTATGAGTTGCGTGCACCGGCCCCGTACCCATCAAAGCTGGTGATACACCAACAACGGCTGTGCTTAGCACGCGAACCATTGGAGTGAGCTGATGACGATGTGCAGTTGCCTCAGACATTACAACCATTGCAGCGGCTCCGTCACTCAATGGAGCACTTGTAGCAGCAGTGATACTCCCTAGTTTGGGTACAAATACCGGATTCAGTTTTTCCATCGCTGCAAGGCTTGCGTCAGAACGAATCGACTGATCACGATCTACGAAAGCGAGTACGCCGTTGCCATCCAAACCTTGGCACTGAACAATCTCATTCTTAAAAAAGCCTGTGTCTGCCGCTTGTGTTGCTCGACGATGACTTTCAAGTGCATATTCCTCTTGTGACTTGCGACTAATACCACGACTCGAGGCGAGAAACTCAGCCGTCAAGCCCATTGAAAGGACTGCTCGACTCGAATTTGAAAAAGCTTGAGGGTGAAAGTTGATTTCAGAATTCATTGGAAGGCGTTGCATATGCTCAACACCTGCGACAACATGAATATCTTCTGCACCGGCTACGATTGAGTGGCATGCCTGTGATAAACCTTGCAGCGATGAACCACACAGACGATTTGTTGTGGATGCCGCTGCGGTAAAAGGCAGCCCCGCCAACATAGATATCGTACGCGCCACATTACCACCAAGCTCTGCTCGTTGCTGAGTCACACCTACAAGAACATCCTCGATGCATTCTGGTGGGACTCTACCTCTTGCGACCGCTTCAGCTACGACCAAAGCAGCTAGTTCATCTCCACGGACTTCTCGGAAAACACCACGATCTGCATCAGACCGCCCGATTGCAGTTCGACAGCAGGACACAACAACAGGGGTATTTTCTGGAGAGCGAGACAATCGCCTCATTTTTCGGCCTCAAGTAGCTTTCCTTGAATGACTTCCGCTTTCTTCCACCAATGTAAAAGGGCGACCAGATTCAGCATGAGCCAGAAGCCTTGCCGGCGGTTTCATTCGTGGCCCAAGGTACTTGAATTGATCAAGCCGACGAATAACTTCAGCTGCACCAATGGAATCACCCCATGCAAGCACTCCACCACGAAATGCCGGAAATCCAAGAGCATGAATAACAGCGAGATCGATATCACATCCATCCCGCACGATACCTTCATCCAGCACGAGGAGTGATTCGAGTAACATCGGCAAGAACAATCGGTCACGAATTTGATCATCAGCCATCTGCTGTTCTGCCAAACGATATGGATCGATTAAGTCAACAAGTTTCTCATTAACACATTCGATTTTTGCATCGTGACCAGTACTCTTGTATCTATAAAATCCTGTCCCTGTTTTGCGGCCTAACCAACCAGCTTTAACAAGTGCTGGTATGACAGGCGAGGCATCAATGCGATCACCGATCGCATTTGCCATGACCAGCCCAGCATAGAATGCCGTATCAAGGCCAACCATGTCGTAGAGCTCGAGCGGACCAAGAGGCATTCCAAATCGTCGAGAGACTTTGTCAATTCGTGATGGATCGACTCCTTCCCGTAGCAATTCAACTGATTCATGCAGGTATGGTGTCAAAACCCGATTGACTAGAAATCCAGGACTGTCTCGAACGACAACTGGAACTTTCTTCAGTCGTTTTGCGTGCAGAACGACTGAAGAAACTGTGGAGTCACTGGTGTCTGGACCACGAATGACTTCAACCAAAGACATTTTCCTGACGGGATTGAAAAAATGCATCCCACAAAAACGTGTCGGATCAGAAAATACATCGGCAAGTGTCGCTATCGGATTTGTTGATGTGTTCGTACAAATAACAGTACTCGGGGAAACTGTGGATTCAATTTCTGCAAGTACCTGTCGTTTTAAATCAGTCCGTTCAATCACGCTTTCTATAACAATATCTGTATCCGCGATTGATGAAAGCTGCGTTGATGGCATAAGACGACCTGTCAACTCGCCCACTCTCTCTTGATTGGTCTTCTGATAATAACGGTCCCACGCAGCCTCCTCTAGGATAGTAGGGATGCTTTGCTCAAGTGCCTCGGCATTGATGTCAACAAGCTTTGTAACAAACCCTGATCGCACGTGACGTGCTGTAATGCCAGCACCCATAATCCCTGCTCCGACAATTGATGGCATTTGCAACTCGTTTACGTGAAGCGACTTATTTGGAGTCAATTGTGCCGACTTGCCAAGACCACAGTCACTGCGGTTTCGTTCACGAAGCCGGTACACACGAACAAGCTGTTTTGCGACTGACGTTTTTGCCAGTTCAGAAAAGGCTTTGCTCTCAAGAGCGGCTGCTTCTCTCATCGACTGTGTAGCACCCTGCATGATTGTGTTAAAAGCAACCATTGGTGCTGGATAATTTCCTTTTGTACGTCCCACAATGACAGCGCCTGTAGTTGCCACTAAAAAGTCACTCTCTGGCTTATCCATTGCCTGCGGCAACTGCAACTCAGACCGCCGTTTTAAATAATCTCCAGAAGCAACGGCTTGCTCGATTAAGACACATGCTGACTCTCGTGCTGAATGAACAGGTACGCAGGCGTTCACTAAACCAAGGGTCTTAGCTTGAGAACCGGTGATCGCATCACCCGAAGCTATTATTTCAATCGCAGGACCCGTTCCGATTAGTCGTGGCAAACGAACAGTGCCACCCCACCCGGGCAACAGACCGATCTTAACTTCCGGCATGCCGAGAATTGTCTTGTGATTTTCAGTCGCTATGCGTAGATCACATGCAAGTGCAAGTTCAAGGCCTCCCCCAAGACAAACGCCGTCTATTACTGCAACGCTTGGCCATGGCGATGAAGCAAACATACCAAGGAGGTTCCTGCCCTTATCACATAACTCCTTCAGGCGAGCGGGTGGCAATGACCAAACGGTATCAATCTGACCAATGTCAGCACCAGCAAGGAATGAGTCATCGCGGAGGGACTCTACAAGAAGGCCGCGGGGTGGGTTTTGCTGAAGAAAGGCAAAAACGTGTTCAAGTTCTTGCATGAAATCCTGATTCATCACATTTTGTGAGTGGCCCGGCACATTGATGCCAATAGCAGTTATCCCCCCTGATAATTTCTCAATGACGAGGGTTTTGAGAGTTGCTATTGGTTCCTGCATAGTCGGTGATCCTGTCGTGGTACTTCCTGCAGCAGAGCTCCGGGCTTACCGCATTCACTTGCTCGATTGACAAAAAACGCTAGTGTACCGAGGGTTTTAAAGACCGCTGGGCCTTTAAAAAGCCCCGCATTATGCTATTCATTAGGAAAATTTGGTTCTTCTATCTATCTCTTCTACACCGAGCAGTCTGATGGCTTCAAAACTAGGCGATTCACTAAACTTCAGTTCGCGTGCAAAAATTGCAATATGGCTTGCCCTCGTTGCAGTTGGAGTTTGCGGCAGGCTGTGGCAACCTGCTTATAACGTTACTCCATTCGCGGCGATTGGACTTGCCGCAGGCTCTCTTTTTGGAATTTCGCTCGCTGCTGCTTCAGTGCCAATTGTAGCACTTGTTATTAGCAACATGGTACTACCTGGCTATGGTTCTACTATTATGACTTTAGTTGTGTATGTTTCCCTTGCCTGTCCGGTATTATTTGGCGGTCTCGTTCAACGGCAAGGGTGGATTGCAGTTTTAGGAGGAAGCCTTGCCTCCTCTCTCATCTTTTTTATAACAACGAATTTTGCTACGTGGGCTCTGTCTGAACTCTATCCACATACTTTATCTGGCCTCACTGCGTGTTACATAGCTGCTCTTCCATTCTATCGATGGATGCCCGTGGGTGATGCCGTGTGGAGTATTTCATTATTCTCTACGCTTGTTGCAGTCGGGCGTATCCAGCAACTCGTGCAGCCGGTACAAGCCATCCCAGTAACAACTGGCCACCAACAAACCGTGGATCGCTTGA
>Ga0315315_10004748_pt1 | contig 12527 bp, 16 predicted proteins | sample M140m3416metaG_FD_203699 | JGI IMG/M metagenome (GOLD analysis project Ga0315315, IMG submission 203699) | Ammonia-oxidizing marine archaeal communities from Monterey Bay, California, United States - M1 40m 3416 | ecosystem: Environmental > Aquatic > Marine > Intertidal zone | place: USA...
TGTTGCCGAAGGTTTCCCGTGCTTCGTCATACATGGGCGCCACGGCGGCGCGGAACGCCTCACGTTCGGCATCGGTAAGCTCGGTGATTTCGCAGTTCTCTGCAACCAGCGCCTGCTGGGACAAATCCTCTTCCTGGACTGCCAGTCCACGCTGATAGGCCGTGGCTTCCCGGACGGCGTCGTTCATTGCGGTCCGAAGCTCTTCGGGCCAGCCATCGACACTTTCCCGATGCCCGTAGACGCCGCGCGACAGATAGAAATGGCCGCTCAGTGTATGGAAATGGTGATGCTTGTGCACACCATAAGTCACCGTATTGGCGAGCGGGTTTTCCTGAGCATCCAGACTGCCATCAACCACGCCCTCGATGGCCTCTGTCAGGTCCATGCGCAATGGCACGGCACCCAGAAGGTCGAAGGTCCGGACATGGGTGTCGCTTGGCAGCATGCGGATTTTCAGGCCCGCGAGATCTTCGGGAAGATGAATGGCGCGCTCCTTGTTCGAGATATGACGGAAGCCGTTCTCGAAATACCCGAACATCCGGTAGTTGTACTCGCGCTCGATGCAGGCGTTGAGATGCGCGCCGAGGTCCCCGTCAAAGGCCTCTCGTGCCTTTTCGAGCGTCGGAAACAGGAATGGCAGGTCTACAAATCCTAGCTCAGGAACCCGGTCTGTCAGATAGCTGGTGGACTGGTAGGACAGGGTCAAGATGCCGCATTCGGTCAGCCACAGGATTTCATCGGCCCGATAGCCGAAATCCATGATGTTCCAGATGTATTTGATGTCCACGCCATCGCCGAACCGCGCTTCCAGCTTGTCGCCAATGAATTTCAGGGCCCGGCTGTGGGTTGTGGTCGGTGGGCCGTAGCCACCCATGCGAATCTGGATTGCGTCGGTCATGTCGGGGTCCTTCGTTCTGGATCAGCTAGGGGTGCCGGTGGGCGTTGTTAAAAGACTTGTGCCGGAACAATGCCTCGAATGTGTGGTCGAGGGAATGGAACAGGCCTACCTCCGGGGTGCTTTTTAATCGAAACTCTAACAGGAGGCCAATATGAGCCTGCAAGAACAGCTCGCGGAGATCAGTGCCGCGGCTGCCAAGCGAATGCCGGAGGAGGTTCGCGCCACGATGGGGGCTGCCACTCAGGCACTTCGCGAATCCGGGATTATGAACCGGACCATCAAGGTCGGCGATAAACTGCCGCCTTTCACACTCAAGAATGCCCGGGGCGAAGACGTCAGTTCTGCGGATCTGCTGTCCAAGGGAACCGTTGTTCTGACGGTGTTCCGCGGCCATTGGTGACCCTATTGCAATGCAGAGCTGTACGCTATGCAGGCAACCAACGACCAGTTTAAAGCCGCCGGCGCTACTGTTGTTGCGCTGACTCCTCAGCTGGCTTTCTTCAGCCAGAGTATGATTGAGAAGCACGGTATCGAGTTCGATATGCTGAGTGACCCGGGTAACGCCTGCGCAGCCGAGTTGGGGCTGCGTTTCGAGGTGCCGCCTGAAGTCAAAGCCATCTACCAGGGCTTCAAGCTGCCCATGGAAGAGACGAATGGTGACGACAGCTGGACCCTTCCGATGCCCGCGCGCATCGTGGTCAGCAGTGACGGCATCGTTCGGGCGACGGATATCGACCCGAATTGTGCGTCACGCCCCGAGCCTGAAAAGACGCTCGCTGACGTGAAGGCAATCGGTTAGTACGACCTGCAAAAATGCAAAAGTACAACGCCCCATCCCCGGCAACGGGGGTGGGATTTTTGTTTGCCATTATATCTGTTGTGCTATGAATCTGGCGGGGGGATTCAGCGATGGCATTCACACAGAGCTATGTGCACGGCGCATCCGATGTACCCTTGCTCGGTGATACGATCGGCCAGCATTTCGATGCGGCCTGTGCGCGCTGGGGGTCCAACGATGCGCTGATCTCCCGGCATCAGGATATTTCCTGGACCTGGCATGAGCTCAAATCCTACGTGGATGACTTTGCCTCGGGGTTGATCGCGCTCGGGCTGGAGCCCGGTTCGCGTATCGGCATCTGGTCTCCCAACTGTGCCGAATGGACCGTGACCCAGTTTGCCACCGCCAAGGCCGGGCTCGTGCTGGTCAATATCAACCCGGCTTATCGCCTGTCCGAGCTTGAATACGCGTTGAACAAGGTCGAATGCGCGGCACTGGTGACGGCGGTGCGCTTCAAGACCAGTGACTATCTGGGCATGCTGCGGGAACTCGCGCCCGAGATTGACACGGCGACACCGGGTGAGTTGATGTCTAAAACGCTTCCGCATCTGCACACCGTCATCCAGATCGGTGAGGAGAGTTTGCCAGGGACCCATGCGTTTCATGACGTCATGGCGATGGGGTCCGAAGCCGGCCACGCCGCGCTGGAAGTACTTGCACCGCAGCTTCAGTTTGATGACCCCATCAATATCCAGTTTACCTCGGGCACCACAGGATCGCCCAAGGGTGCGACCCTGACCCACCACAACATCCTCAACAACGGTCTGTTTCTGGGGGAAACTCTGGAATACAGCGAAGTCGATCGCATCTGCATTCCGGTGCCCCTCTACCATTGCTTCGGCATGGTGATCGGCAATCTCGCAGCCGTCACCCACGGTGCGGCGATGGTCTATCCGTCCGATGCGTTCGACCCGCTGGCCACGCTTCAGACGATCGCAGCCGAGCGATGCACCTCGCTCTATGGCGTGCCGACCATGTTCATCGCGCAACTCGATCATCCCGAGTTCGACAGCTTTGATCTCACAAGCCTGCGCACCGGCGTGATGGCTGGTTCACCCTGTCCGGTTGAGGTGATGCGCCGGGTGATCGACAAGATGCATATGGAGCAGGTCACGATTGCCTATGGCATGACGGAAACCAGCCCGGGGTCGACTCAGACAAGCGTTCATGACGAGTTGGAACGGCGGGTATCGACCGTGGGGCGTGCGTTGCCCCATGTGGAGGTGAAAATCGTCGACGAAGCCGGCCGCATTGTGGCGCCGCGAGAAACCGGCGAATTTTGCACGCGCGGTTATCTGGTGATGCGCGGTTACTGGAACGACGAAGAGAAAACTGCCGAGGCCATTGATGCGGCGGGCTGGATGCACACGGGCGATCTGGCAACCATGGATGAAGACGGCTATTTCAACATCGTCGGCCGGATCAAGGACCTGGTGATCCGGGGCGGAGAGAACCTCTACCCCCGGGAGATCGAGGAGTATCTCTACAAGCACCCGAAGATCGCCGATGTCCAGGTGATCGGTGTACCCGACCCGAAATACGGCGAGGAGCTCTGCGCCTGGGTGCAGCTGGTCGAGGGCGAGAGTGCAACGGATGAAGACATCCGCGATTTCTGCCAGGGCCAGATCGCCCACCAGAAAATCCCTCGCTACGTAAAATTCGTCGAGGAGTTTCCGATGACCGTCACCGGCAAGATCCAGAAGTTCGCCATGCGCGAAGCCATGATCGAGGAGCTGGGTCTGGCGGAAGAAAAGACAGCTTAGGCGTCCCGATGGACAACGTACCCGACCTTTCCTCTGGGTCCCGATGGGATGAGTTCCGAACAAGGCCGATCCAGAAATGCGCGATTGCCATACTGACGCTTAATGCTGCCGTGCTTGCGGGTTTTGGGCTAACCGATCCGGACTGGGTCGAAAGCATGCATGTGTTCTCGCTGGCTTTGGTGCCGCAGTTTGTGTTGTCACTCGGGTATTTTTTCACCCGACTCTATGGTGCCCGCTGGTACCGCATCCTGACCGGTGTATATTCGGTTTGCGCAGGTCTGATTGTCGGTCTGGGATGGATTATCGTGCTGGTTCTTGCGAACGGATTTCTCTAGGCCACTTAGTTCTTTTCTCCGGTATTCGGGTGAGCGACATCCGGTTGTACATAAGGCGCCTGCATCTCGAAGATATCGTCCGTGTGGCAGTAGCGGGGGCCGCCGAGACGGCCGATGGGCTTGAGCAGGTGCGGATTGACGTATTTGTCGTCCAGCATCAGGTCCTCGCGCACATGCCAGCGCAGCACCTTGCCGATCACCAGATAGGTCTTCCAGTCGTCGCCGAATTCGATGGTCTGCTGGTAGTCGCACTCCATGGCAACCGGGCAATCCTTGATGCGCGGGGCGTCCACCAGGTCTGACGGCACGGTGTCGATCCCGATGGTCTCGAACTCGTTGACGTCACGCGGCAGGGCCGCTGAACTCGCGTTCATCGCCTCCTGCCATCCTTCGGTGACGGTGTGGATGACGTAGCCCTTGGTGGCCGCAATATTGGCCGAGGTGTCCTTGTGAGCCTTTTCCTTCTCGCCAACGGTGATCGAGACCAGCGGCGGGTAATGCGAGCAAATGGAGAAGAAACTGAAGGGCGCCAGGTTCGGCACTCCGTCTTCATCCAGGGAACTGACCCAGGCGATGGGCCGGGGCACGATGGAGCCGATCAGCAGGCGGTAGCATTGCTGGTGGTCGATCTCGTCACTGTTGAAAATCCGGTAATCCATAAAACGCCTCACACAATTTATTCGGCGCGGAGTGTGTCGAAAGATGCCGAGACCTGCAACTGAGGCAGATGTCTTCGATCTATGCTTTCGCGGGGTGCTGGTGTATCTCCGGCTTACTATGATCGATACCGTACCCGCTGAACTCATTCTTGACCGCCGGACGGCGCTGCCGGAAGATTATGCCTTTCTGCTCAAAGTGCATCCCCGCCCGACATGGGAGGGACATCCCAACAACGGTCAGTGGTGCCAGTTCTGGCTGGCGCGTCACACCATGTTCCGGGAATTCGGCGAAGGGCTGACCGATGCCTGTGAAAAGCTAGAAGCCGGACAGGTTGAGCCCCAGGGGTTCCACGAATGGTTCATGCCGCGCGTAAGCTTTTTTCTTGGCGAACTCGATACCCATCACAAGATCGAGGAATATCACTACTTCCCGTTGTTGACCCGAGCCGACGCCCGGATCGGAAAGGGTGTCGATCTGTTGGAAAGTGATCACCACGTCATTCATGATCTGCTGCACGGTGCCTATGACACGATCGTCGCACTGGACGCGGCCATTCAGGACAAGCCGGATGACGTATTGGGTCTGGTGCCGCGGATGCGTGACAATCTGGCTGGATTGGATGCAGGTCTGCAGCGCCATCTAGACGATGAAGAAGACCTGATCGTGCCGCTGATCCTCGAGCGATCAGAGGCCGATCTGGGGATGCATTAGGATCTATTCCAGCCGGTTTAGCTCGTCAAAAGCAGCTGTCTTGTAGCATTCCGCCTGGGTGGGGTAGTTGAAGACCGTATCCACGAAGTAGTCGATCGTCCCCTTATGCGCCATGACAGCCTGTCCGATATGAATCAGTTCGGACGCGCCTTCGCCCAGAATACTGACGCCAAGCACTTCGCGGGTTTCGATATGGAACAGAATTTTTAGTGTGGTCGCCGATGATCTGTCCGCGGGCGATTTCGCGATAGAAGGCCTTGCCGACTTCGTAGGGTACACCCCGGCTTGTGAGCTCCTCTTCATTGGCACCGGCCACGGAAATTTCGGGAATCGTGTAGATGCTGTAAGGGAAGAGTTCGGCAAAGGAACTTGCGGATTCTCCGAACGCATGACATGAGGCGAGACGGCCCTGCTCCATCGAAGTCGAAGCCAGGCTCGGGAAGCCGATGACATCATCGGAGGCGTAGATGTTGTCGACTTCGGTGCAGTAGTTGTTGTCAACCGAGACACGCCCACGATTATCCGGCAACAGACCTGCGGATTCCAGATTCAGGTCCCCTGTCGCGCCCGTCATCAAGAACTTTTTCGACCATGCCCAGATCGTCGAGATATTCTAGGGTCGGCGGGTGAAACGTGGTCGCGCGACGATGGTCCTGTGGTGAATCCTGCTGTTCGAGCAGCAGAACCGGAATCTCCTGTCTGGCAAGTGACAGCGCCGCGATGAGGCCAGTGGGACCACCACCGGCAACAACGATACGATCGTGTTCGTTCGGCGCCGTGGTGATCCATTGTAGTCCGGTAACCTTGCGGGGTCATTCTAGCCCAGTCGGACATGGTTGCGTCAGACCGTTTTGCTCCGAACGGGGTTGGTGTGTGGGTTGACACTCAGGTTTCACTCACAAAAAATACAATTCATGAACATGAATGAAGGCGTGAAGACGGCTGTTCGTACCGTCAATCTGTTTGAGGTCTTTTCCCGTCGGAAAGGCCCCATGACCCTGACCCAGATTTCCGAAAGTTTGTCGGCCCCGATAAGCAGTTGCCATGGGCTGGTTCGCACGCTCATCGGGATGGGATATCTCTATACGTCCGAACAAACCCGAGCGATTTATCCAACCAAGCGTTTGCTTGATATTGCGCAGACGATCGCGGCCCATGACCCGGTTCTGGAAAGTGTGGTGCCGTTGCTCAAGGACTTGCGGGACAGTTCGAACGAAACCATTTTGCTCGGTCGGCGGCAGGGTGATGTGATTTTGTATCTTGATGTAATCGAGGGTGCTCAGACAGTGCGGTATTCCGCCGGTGTCGGGGAAATGAAGCCGCTCCATTCCAGTGCGATCGGAAAGGCCTTTCTCGGCCGGCTGGAACCAGCCGAACGGGCGGCACAGATTGCCCGCTTGCCTCTGGACCTTCACACCCCCAATACGATCGCGGAGCGAGAGACTCTGGAAGCCGATCTGACCCAGGGGGTAGCCAAAGGCTATTTTGTGACCCGAGGTGAAAACGTCGTCGATGTCATGGGCCTGGCGACGACCGTTGAGGTGTTTGGGGATGTCTTCGGTGTTGCCATCGCGGCCCCATTGGCACGCATGGAAGCCGAAGAAACAACTCAGGCGGCACGTTTGCTTGCTGTTCGGGATCGGCTAGAAGCCCTTGGAGGGTCTCTGTGAAAACTTCGGAGGCCCAGGGTTGGCCAGGGGGAGTGTACGACGTGCTCGTGCGACAGAACATTCGCCAGGTAGCCTATGTCCCCGATGCCGGCCACTCGGACCTGATCGAACGCTGCAGCGCCGATCCCGCGATGAAAACCACAGTCCTGACGACGGAGGAAGAGGGGGTTGCCCTGCTTGCCGGTGCGTGGCTGGGCGGAGATCGGGGCGTATTGCTGATGCAGTCTTCAGGGGTGGGCAATTGTGTGAATATGCTTTCCCTGATTGAGAATTGCCGGATGCCATTCGTGACACTCATCACGATGCGCGGGGAATGGGGTGAGTTCAATCCCTGGCAAGCGCCGATGGGGCTCGCAACACCGGATGTATTGTCACGGATGAATGTGCAGGTTCATCGGGTTGATGTGGCGACGGATGCTGCTCCAACCCTCGATGCAGCCATATCCCAGTCCTATGATGGCCTGCTCTCATCTGCTGTCTTGCTTTCCCAGCGTTTGATAGGGCGCAAGGATTTCGAGGCAGAGGGTTGATATGACCGACCATCTTCCCTTGCTGAACCGCCGAGAAACGGTTGCCCGATTGCTGCGTGACCGAGGTGAAATGCTTGTCGTCTCCGGGTTGGGGTCGGCCACCTATGATGTCGCGGCGGCGGGAGATGACCCGCGCAATTTCTATCTCTGGGGTGCCATGGGCGGTACCGCCGCCATGGCTCTTGGTCTGGCATTAGCGCAGCCCGAACGCCCGGTGCTCGCCATCACCGGAGATGGGGATATGCTCATGGGAATGGGATCGCTGGCTACAATTGGGGCCCGGCGTCCGGCAAATCTGTCGGTCGTGGTTCTGGACAATGAAGTCTATGGCGAGACAGGTGCTCAGCCGACGGCGATCGCCAAGGGGGTTGATCTGGTCACAGTCGCGCGCGGATGCGGACTGGAGGCGCCGGATGATATCCGGGACATGAATGGCGTGGGCACACTGGCGGAACGGATACACCGGCCAGACGGTCCTCTTTTAGCCAATATCAAGATCGATACGCACGAATATGTGCGGGTTCTGCCGGCACGGGATGGTGCCTGGTTGCGCACGCGCTTTCGCGAGGCCGTTTTGGGCGTCGCGCCGTAAATCGGGGAGAAGAAATGGCGAAGAAAATCGGAATTCTGGGACTGGGTCTGATCGGCCGTGTTGCGGCCGAGAAACTGATGCCCGAGGGTTACACGTGCATCGCCGTTCGCCGGCCCAGCACCGAAGACTTTCCCGATACCGGCGGTCAGCTCGTGGATACGGCGCGAGACTTGGCCGCAGATTCGGACATCGTGGTCTCGGCCCTGCCCAGCGTGGAGGCCTCCCGAATGGCACTGGAAGGCCCTGATGGTCTGCTCGCGGGAGCCCATGCCGGCCTGACCATTGTCGAAATGAACACCTTTCCGGTCGCAGAGAAGGAGCACATCAAGGCGCTTGTGGATCCGACGGCCGCATCTCTGATCGATTGTCCGGTTAGCGGCACCCAGCCGATCATCCGGGCGGGCAACGGTGTGATCATGATGAGTGGCGAGGAAGCTCAGTGTGAGGCCGTCAAGCCAATGTTGGAAGTGATCTGCCCGAAGACGTTCTACGTCGGCCCATACGGAACGGGAATCAAACTCAAACTCATGATCAATTTCATGGTGGGGGCGAATACGGTCGCGCTGGCCGAAGGCATGTTGTTCGGCGCTTCGATGGGACTGGATCCTCAGTTGATGATGGATATCGTCGGGCCGAGCGCAGCGGGCTCGACCGTTTTCAATATGCGCGCGGGCATCATCAAGGACCGAGCGTGGCAGCCCTGTGCCGGTCCCAGCAAGCTGCTCTGGAAAGATCTGGATATCGTCGAGGAACAGGCCGATGCGCTGGGTCTTTCGGCGCCCATCCTGCGGCTGTGCAATGACTACTACAAGAAGATCGAGAAGGCAGGCCGTCTCGAAGATGAATGTGCGGTGGTCTATGAAATTCTAGAAGCCGAATCCAAGTCAGCAGCAGAATAGAGCCGGTTCACATATGTGAGAACAACTGCCGGCCGGGAGTTGGCAACTCGGCTGTAAGCACGCAGCCACTCGAAGATTCCGTGATGTAGAGCGTCCGGTTTTCGGATCCGCCAAAGGCGCAATTGGTGGTTGCGAGACCGTTGTACGAGTTAATTCGGTACAACGGGACCCCGATGGGGCTGAACACCCAGGTTGTACCCAATCTCACATGGCAGACGAAAATATTGCCACTAGCATCTGCTGCCATCCCGTCAGGGCCGGTGCCGCCTGAAAGACGAATGAGCCGCCCGACCTGATCGGCGTGCGCGTTCTCCTTCAAACGCATGCGCCAGACGGCGTTGTCCCGGGTCAGGCCGACCAACAGAATGTTCTCTTCTGCATTCAGCACTAGCCCATTGGGGCTTGGAAGCTGGTCACAGATTAGGTCTAGCGTACCGTTGGCTCGAAGACAGAAGACCCGACCCGACCGGTCGATCAGATCGGATGTGCCCTGATCTGTGAAATAGAGGTCGCCGTTGCTGGCATAGGTGAGGTCATTGGTGCTACGAAATAGTTCATTGGTATTGCGCACCAGTAGTGGCGTGACCTCGCCAGATATTGGGTCCAGTCTCATCAGTCCGTGATAGTGGTCGGCGATGACGCCATGGCCATCCCGATGGAACGCTAATCCGTTGGGTTCACCTTCATAGTCGCATGCGAGTTGGATATCTCCGCCGGGTGACACTTTGAACAGGCGCCCTCAGGCGACATCCATTAGCCACAGATTGCCGTCACGGTCTAAGGACGGTCCTTCCAGAAAGCTGGGTGTGTTGGGGTGTCCGAACAGCAATCCGGCCCATTGTGACGGGCGGTCGTGAATACCGTGCGCGGCATTCACATCGACAAAGACTTTGGTTTCGATGACAGGCGGGGCAGGGCACATTTCTAGTCTCGTTTGTCCGATGCCAGTTTGTCGCGCAGGGCATCGAAGAGGCTTTGAGGATCGAGGTCGAGCAGGCCAGGATCGTCGGTTTCGAGAATTTCGTCGATCCGGCGGGCAAACAGACCCTGTGCCTGATATCGCGCGCGTGCTCTTTGTGTGACTGTCTGGTCCCGATGGGATTTTCGCCATTCCGCATGGGCCAAGATGGCGGCATCCAGCTCAGCAAAGCCGTCCGGATCATTGCGCGAGGTGCTGATTACCGGTGTTGTCCAGCCATCGGTACTCTGACGTTCTGCGACCTGCTGTATTTCTGCTGCCATCAACTGCGCACCGGGCAGGTCCGACTTATTGACCACATAGATGTCGGCCATTTCAAGAATTCCAGCCTTCATGGCCTGAATGGCGTCGCCGGATTCCGGCAGCATCACCAGGACCACCGTGTCGACCAGAGTACGAATTGAGTATTCGGCCTGGCCGACACCGACACTTTCCAGGATGACCTCATCGAAACCATGGCCTTCCATCGCGTTCAGCAGGTCAGCGGTATTGTCGGTCAGGCCATCATGGGCGCGGCGGCTTGGAATGGAGCGGATGAAGATATCCGGGTCATCGGCGATCGAATCCATGCGGATGCGATCTCCGAGAATGGAGCCCTGGGAAATCGGACTTGTCGGGTCAATCGCCAGCACCGCGACCTTCCGCGCGTCACCTTTTCGCAGCTTTGCTAGTCGGGCGATGAGCGTGCTTTTTCCGGCACCCGGCGCGCCGGTAACACCGATGCGTGAAAGCGCCGGTGTGATGGTCTTGCCTTGCTGAGCAAGGGTTTCGGCCACACCCGCATTGGCGATGCGCGACAAGGCCCGACTGAGGGCGCGGCGCGGATTGCGCGAGACTTCGTTCATTTGGCCGCAATCACATCGGGCGCGCCGAGAATAGCATCAGTGTGTTCACCGAGCAGGGGCGGCAAGGTGTATTGCGGCGTGAACCCCGATATCTTGATGGGATTGCCAACCACCCGCAGGGCCCCGTCGGGTGTCGGGATGACCGCGATCATCTCCCGAGAAGCGGCCATGTCCCCTTCCAGCGCAGTTTCCAGTGATTCCACACCCGAAATCACAATGCCTTCCTTGCCCAGCAGTGAGACCCATTCGGCGGTTGTCCGGGTCTTGATCAGGGCTTCGACGGCGCGGATGACGGCATCCCGGTTTTCCGAGCGCGCATCCATGGTGGCAAAAAGCGGGTCGCGGGCGTGTTCGGCCCAGCCGACAACGTTACAGAATTTGCGCCAGAATTTGTCGGTAGAAACAAACAACATCACGTAGCCGTCGCTGGACGGGAAGACCTGTGCGGGCACCATATAGGGATGCGCGCTGTTGGGCATGCGTGCTGGGACGATCCCGTGGTTCAAATAACCCGAGGCCAGATAGTTGAGCTGGGCCAGCATGGTGTCAAAGAGAGACACGTCCACCTGACCACCCTTGCCTTCGATGATCTTCGCAAGCAGACCGATCGTTCCCATCATGCCTGTGGAATTGTCGACCGCGGAATACCCGGCTTTTGTCGGGGCACCGCCGGGGTCACCGGTGAGAGACATCACGCCGGTGAGCGCCTGCACGATGTAGTCATAGGCTGGTTTGTTAGAATAAGGTCCGTCGAGACCGAAGCCAGTCAATGCTACACAGACCAGTTTCGCATTGTGGGTTTTCAGGTCGTCATAGGTCAGACCGAACCGGCGCATCGTTGCCGGACGCAGATTGCTGATCAGGCCGTGAGCATCTTTAACCAGTCTCCCCAGTTCTGCGCGGCCGTCATCGGTGTTGAGATCTAGAATGATGGAGCGCTTGTTGCGGTTCAGGCTGGCGAAATAGTCATTGTAGGGACCGGTGAACTGCTTGGTGATGTTCCGGGCCATGTCGCCACCGGGCGGTTCGACCTTGATGACATCTGCACCCAGATCCCCGAGAATCATGCCGCTGAAGGGGCCCGCCAGGACATGGCAGACCTCGATGATCCGGACTCTGGAAAGCGGGCCTGCACTCATGTAACGAGATCCGCCTCAACCGCGGCAACAACATCATCCAGGCTCATTTCTGCGGTGAAGATGCCGCGTGCGCCAGCCTGAACCAATTCGTCGTGGTCTTCGCTGGGGATGGTGCCGCCGACAAACAGATGAATATCGCCCGCGTCCAGTTCCTTGAGACACCGCATCGTTTCTTCCACCAGTTCCTTGTGACTGCCAGAGAGAATGGAAAGTCCGACCGCGTCCACATCCTCGTCCACGGCAACCCGCGCGATATAGTCCGGGCTGCGACGCAATCCGGTATAGATCACATCGGCGCCGGCATCCCGCAGGGCCAGGGCGATGATCTTCGCACCAACATCGTGTCCGTCGAGGCCGGGCTTGGCGATCAGGATACGCTTTCCGTTCAGGCTCATCGCACCATCCTACAGTCGAACCGGCTCTTCGAACTCGCCCCATTGGGACTTGAGGGTCGAGACCATCTCTCCCACGGTGGCGTAGGCGTGGCAGCAATTAATCAGATAGGGCATCAGGTTTTCGGTATCGGTGGCGGCAGCTTTTTCCAGTGCGGCGAGCGTTCTGGCGACTTCGGCATCGTCGCGCGTGTCGCGCAGGCGTTCGAATTTTTCGATCACCCGAGCCGAGGCCTGCGGGTCGAGCTTGAAGAGCTCGGCCACGCCTTCATTCTG
>Ga0315315_10004749_pt1 | contig 12526 bp, 13 predicted proteins | sample M140m3416metaG_FD_203699 | JGI IMG/M metagenome (GOLD analysis project Ga0315315, IMG submission 203699) | Ammonia-oxidizing marine archaeal communities from Monterey Bay, California, United States - M1 40m 3416 | ecosystem: Environmental > Aquatic > Marine > Intertidal zone | place: USA...
GTACCACATTGTCGTAGAAATCATTGGCGTACTCGCACTGCACAGTCTCGTCTTTACACCCAAACGTTTGAGACTTGCGGTTCCACACCGGATGCCACTGCAACGGACCAGGCATTTCAAACGGAAGCTTCTCAAACGGCCTGTATTTGGGATCAGGGCTGTAGTCAAGTCCTCCAAATGAATAGATTGTCGACGCGTCAGAGTCGGGCGTTGCAGACGCCGCTCCATACCCAATACCACCATGCTCTTCAATAAACGCATCGTCGGGCATCAGCATCATCTCGTCATCATGATCATCGCCAGTGCAAGAGTCCGCAGGACAGTCAAGATACACGCCCATGAACGGGGAGACCCTGTACGGAGTAAATCCTAGCGCCAATCGCTTTCCACCCACTGTAACAATCTCACTGTACAACGGATTCATGACAGGCCGCGTCATTCGATTCAGCACACAAGCCGTAAAAGACTCTGAAGATTCGGACTCAGAGAAAGGCTGCGAATCGGGGCACAACTCTTCACTGTAAGCTTCACTCATGCTGAAGATGTAGCGCCTGATAAAATCACTTTCGTTTGCAAGGGAGTACTTGTTTTCCTGTGCAAAGTACGCCTTGTAATTCATGAACCTGCCCCACAGAACGTCGCTGATTAATCCAGTCGAGTTTTCGGTTTCAAACATGGCAAAATCTTTTGTAAAATCCATTGCCCGGCTGCCCTTGGAGCTGGTTCCGTCTTGACTTGAAGCGCCTTCCAAATCTTCCACGGTGACTGGCCTAATATCATTAATGGATACCTCCAAAGGAACCTCGGACAATTTGTGCCAATACGTATCAGAGATTGGTTGGTTCTCTCCGTATGGACGCGAACTGTCTCGAGTAGCAAGAACGGAATGCAACGTCTTTCCGGGAGGCCGTGCAAAATTGAGAGGAAAATTGCCCTCGGCTGGGGCATGCACTTTCCAATTGTCCAGCGGAATCAACCGCGGAAACGTAATCTCAAACGCCGCAGACGGCGGTGTCTGCTCTTGGACCATACCTATATCTTGAATGTTTTTGTACACGTACGAATTGCCAGCGTCATCAAACGATCGACCGTAATAGGACGCAGTAATGCTTTCGTCCACAAAACTGGTGTATCCATTTTCTGCAGAATTCATTTTCAATTCAAAGAGTGAAAGATTTGTGTTCGAGACGTAGCATTGCTGCACTGTTGCATTGAAGAAATCGTTGTCCTCGGATGCAGGATGTGTAAAGAGAACCGTGTTCTGAGTTAGATTAAGACCAGCGTCGTCCTCGTTTGGGCCGCACACATACACAATAGATCCGCCCGTTGCGTTGTAGGTTGCAGGAAAATTCATAATGAAGTGCGTCTCGTGCCCAGTCATATCCATTGTCATACTTGCAGACGATTGAAATCCGTGCACAATCCTCTGAAACAAGGTTACTCCCAACATAATGTCCGTGTAGAAATCGGGATCGCCATTGGCTCCAATTGATTGTGGATCAATCACAACGTCCGTGGAAAAGACGTCGCCGTTAGTCGCCTGACGGCAAACAAATCCAAGCGTCCCAGCCAAACACGGCTCTCCCTTGAAACTATCATCAACGCCAACAACGGAAAAAAGAGTGCAGTCATTCGCACTGTGATCAAACCCCATGCAGGTGGGATCCCCAACACACGCATTGACGCAATGCTCCAACAGATAGGTGACGCTGCTGGTCAGTGTGTACTCGCTCCTTGAAAAACACGTCCCCGACATGCTCAGACACGACGACGTAATGGTCCTGGCCACGGTTTCAAACGAAAAAATCTCGTCGTTTACTGCACACGTAAATGGAGTGTTTTCAGAACCGCAATCGTGAGTGCTGCTGTGCACAGTTGGGTGTTGCCCGCACGGCTTGCCCAAGAGAACGCTTTCGGACCCAAAACAGAACATTGCTGTGGGATCAAACGTCTGCTCCATTCGGAACTTTTTCAACTGTACAACCCCATCAGAAGCCAGCCGACTTGCAACCTCTTCGTTGTTGGTGCAACCAAAAGCAGCATCGGCAGTGTAGAACGGAACCGCCGAAACAGACTCTTGAGACGAACATCCAAATAACCACCGAACGTTTCGGTCTAATCCACTCGTATCGAGAAGGGACCAAATGTTGCTCTCGTACCTTGGCCCTGACCTTTCAATCATCACCGTCGAATTGTCGGGCAAATCGTACCGGTAGAAAATAAACCGCACAGTGCCTGGCATGTCGAGTGCCACGCCTTTAGCACGAGGCTCAATCTCAACAATACTGTCGGCCGCAAGACCTTGGCACCACAAATCATACACACACTCGCCCCACACTCGAAACTCTTCAATGTCGGTGGATACAGCAATTCGAGTTGTATTCGTAAAGGAAGCATTCGTCCAGGACGGAAGAATTGGCAGTACTGTTTCATCCGTAAAATTCGTCACAAGCTGCCCAAACTCTTTCCAACCATCAACGTACACCAATCCAAAAGTCTCAATCGGAAACGCAAGTGATGCGTAATCGTCCGATGAACTCACACGGTACGTTGCAGTCCCCGTTTCAATATGCGTGACCAAGACATGCACATCCTGGCCCACAAAAAACAGGACGTCAAAGCCCTCGGTGTGAAACCGATTCTGGAATCCAATTGCATCAACGCACTGGCTCAATCCGGCATAAAAACAAACACTGTCAAATCCAAGCTCCCAGTCCGCAGGAAATCTCATCAAATTGGTCGTCTCAAAGTTGTAAAGAAAGTACGCCGGCTCTGTTCCAACAGTGCTATTGCAAAAGAAAATTGAAAACATCTCCCGGCTCTCAAAGAATGCTGGGTCCAATGCAACCGCAGCACCATGATACGTCGTGTCTTCCAAAGACAGGGAAGCACACGAAACGAACTCACTGTCCATCTCATGGCACACGCGCTCGTTGTCAGAATACGAAACAAAGTTTGTTTCCTTGTTTGCACAAAAAATCCACGACGCGGCCCCCCTAAACCCAAGACTGGAGTAGTAATGCAAATGGGTTCCATCCGGTGACTTGTGCGTCGCAGCCTGCCACTGCGTAATTTCTTGCGTGTACCAATTCGTCATCACAGCCTTTTTAGAAAACGTGTAAAAGTCCACAAGCCAAACGTAGTTAAAGCCGAAGATTGTATCTTTGTGAACCTCATTAAAGATTTGAATCCCAGTAAGACCAAGCGGATAATACGCAACCCGCCAATCAGTCGCAAGTTCCCCCTGATTGCAAATAAGAGCAAGATCACTCCCACTGTAGGAGAAGGAGCTTTTAGCTTTGGTCAATTCAGTGTTTGTGGCAACAGAGTCGCCGGTAATGTACCACACGTCTAAAGCATAGTCCGTGGAAGTATCGTCGCGAAGAGCATACACGGCAGTCATTCCACGCACAACAGTGGTAGGAGCTCCATTGTCACTGAAATCCAATCCCATGCACACACGGTGTCCAGGAGCATCAATCGTCACAGAGTAGTTGAGCGTCTCGGACAACACAAACAACTTGGTGACTGAGTTGCCTCCAACCAGAGTCACCTTGGCAGAACTGTCGGGAAGACTTGTAGTCCCGGTAGAGCCGTACTTAAACATGCTAACCGGAGCATCAAAGGTATTTGTCTCGTGATCAATCGAGTGATGCCGCTCAAACGCAGTTTCAGTAATTGTAACATTGTCATTGGAAAATGCCACCTGGCGTTGGGTCCCGGGAGTATCAATCATCAATACCTCAACCGAGGTTTCAGACTGCACAGCGTCAAAGTTGACCACAAAGTCCCGTCGACCATCATACCACCGTATCGCCGTGGAATAAATGCCGTTGAGTGTCGCAGTAGGAACATTGTCCAAACACATCTCGGAATTGCAACTCAAATAGGAATTGTGCGAAGCGTAATACTTGTGCACAAAACTTTCGCCAGCAAGAACGTCCAAGCCTTCCATAACGCCTTGACCGTTGCAAAAAATCTTTCCCGAGTAAGTTCCGTCATTCTGAGAGACAGGATCCCCGGCTTCATACTCTATTCCAGAATACCAGGCAGTCATGTCATACTTGAACATGCACCAGGTCGACGAGACACGCTTTTGATTCGATTCATAATACGCATACGGAGAAGATACTCTGATCCAAATCATCTGTTTCTCGGGTGGAACAACAGATGCCTCGTCGGTAGAATAACTTGCCTGGTGAGTAAAATCTCCACTCGGAATTTGTTCTCCAATGGAAAGTTGGGCAACGTTATCATCAATCCGTGTGTCAACAAATCCTTCATTTGCATACGGATTGTTCCCGTACCCCTTCTGCAACCCGCCCGACGGATGACCAGTGAAAAACACATCAAACTGATTTCCCCCTTTGATGGATTGCTCGCTTGGAGGCACAATAACAATCTTGTGGTTGCACTCACCATTGGTAATGTCCCCACACGACACGGAATACTGTGATACCCAATTCAAAATAGAATTCTCATCACTCTTAACCCGCTCGTTCTGACTCAGAGGCAACGCGACGGAAAGATCAGACTCTGGCAGCACCGAGAAAGGAGACGCAGTTAAAAAACTAGTCCATTCAAACGTAAGCAGGTGACACTCGGAAGAAGCCCCCACAATGTAGTTAGACCCCCCACAGAAATTGGGATGCAAATCGTATGCAGCCTGAGAACACCACGTCTTTTGTGTTCCAATGTTTGGGGCCATTGTGTCTTCTAGATAACAATGGAAAACTGAAAGACCACTCGCGTACGCCACGTAGGTAGCATACGAAGGAACGCTGACGCCTTTGACTACAGCAGTTCCTCCGTAAATCGTATCACGTTCAAGAAGCCAGGTGGGCACAGATCCATGAACTTGGTACGCGTGCACAACATCCGAAGAATCTGTGTCTTCTGGTCCACTGTACTTGATAAACTTTTGATTCACATTCAACAGACTCTTCTGGCGTTCGGCATTGTAGTACTTGCTTCCATCACTATCAGGCGCCCTGGAAAAGTAATAACAATTGGGAGCACCCCCAACCCCTGTTCCAGAAAAAGCCCTGCATACAACAACAGTAGTCACAAGCACTTGATCAATGTGATCGATTCTCAGAATCAGAAACTCGTCAATGGCATCCATCTTTCCAATGGTAGTGCGCGTACTTTCAAAGTGCGGCTCCCCAAACCTTAGTGGGAACTCAGTATGGACTAACGTCCATTCAATCCCATCAGAGGCTGTTTGCCCCAAGTATGTTCTCAAAGTCATGGCTTCAGAACTAAGAGGAAAATCGTTGTGCTTGCAAACCAGCCACACAATGTCCGGATGCACCGGAGAAGTCTCGTCCGAAGCCACAATCGTGTTTTCGGCACAATCCGCGGGGAATGGGACTGTCGAAGCTCGGATGTGGGCTTCTGTTAGCGATCCTTCCCGCCTCAAAAACGCATAGTCCAGCTCAACGTTGTACTCAAACTCGGATCCAACACTCAACTGACGGTGGCCTTCCAAGCTTACATTTACCTTGTAGGGCGAACGAACCCCGCCAACGTTGAAATCGTATGCATCACCATCCTCAAACTGAGTGGCAACACCAGCAGAATAGGTTGGCCCGTAGTTTGGTAATCCAGGATAAAAGTTTCCATCTTCGCTTCGATCGCACTGGATAATTGACCGGGACAACTTGGTGCACTCTGGCAGCTGCTCAGTTGACCATCCATCTGCGGAATGGAACAAAGCCCCCAAAGAGCTTGCAGCCACTACTTGTAACATCCTTTACTTAAAGGAACCAAGAGTATATATGAAAATGACCTTGTTGTGAAATGTCCTACACGCTGGTCGATTGCCACGAAGTAAGAATTAAAACACCCCGCACGTTTGCGTGCTCTAAAAGCCAATAGGTAGTCACAGAAGAATCATTGCTTTGGATTGCAGTGACGTACACGGTGTTCTTTGCAATCAGAATCTATGTTTCTTGAGTGCGGTACGTTTATTTGCCGCACTCTCTTATCCTTGTACACTGATTGATCTGCAGGCGACCATTCCGAACTTGCGCTCATCCAACTCTTGTCGGTGTGTGCCTTTTGAACCAACAAAAACCCGTCCGTGTGCACTCTAAGTCCTCACAATGCCACAGGCTCTCTTTGCCATTACGTACATTGCACTCCTCAAGTGAGCTGGTGAATGGAAACAGCCGCAGTAAGTGCCCTTCCACCCGGAATACTGGACAATACAACCTAAACATTTACACAGATACTGCTTCCAGTGCTGGGACTATGGACAGGACGGTTGGCCACGTGGTCAGACCGCCGGCGCATTCCAATCAAAGCTTTTCCCAAGTATCTCAGAGCACTGACTACCACACAGGGCCGTTGGGGCTCACTTCTTTCTGTTGCTAAAGTTTCTGGGGAGAAGCCACGAAAGCATCGTGCTAATCACAAGCTCCACGGCAATCATCGCCGGAACACTGATCATGTACATGTCAGACACAGACCATCACACCGTTGCAGTCTCCCTCTGGGCAACCTGCTTATTGGGCTTGCTTTTCTGGTTCCTGTGGCGGAATCAGTCCCTCATTACTTCCTCGAAGGGCATGGATGCCAATTGACCGAAAAAGTTGCACACTGGGGCTTGCAGATGAAACTCCAATCGGATGCCTTGCACGGAAACATTTACACCGCACAAAACCAAACACTGCTTTTCGAATGCCCAGAGGAATACGGAATCATTGTGCAAATGAACGCAACAACAAATCACACCCTGTGGACTGCGTCCAAACTTTGCCCAAACACCTACACCAGAACACAATACAACGCAATCCCAATCAGGCCGTCAACTTTTCCAGTTGCAGTAGAGTACATGTGCGCAACTCACGGAGCGCGTCACTGGCATGCAGGAGCGTTTGCAGTGGACAGCGAAGGCAAAATCAATGCAAGCCAATACTTTGCAACATCCATCTTTGCAGGGGCATACTCCGATTCTAACCACTACAGAAGCATGCAGTACTCGGCCCTTGCAATCATAATGGCCGGTCTGATTGCAGTGCTTTCGGTTATGTTGCCACAATCGTCTGTGTACCGCAAGTCTTCCAGTATTCTGGCACTCGCACTGGTGTTTTCCGCGTTTGTTGGACTGGTGGTTTCAATCTCACAGATCCGCAAAGCGTCGCCTCGGCCATATTCAGGGAGACTTGCACACGCAACACTTGGATACATAACACTCGTCATCATTCCAATCACTCTGCTTTTAGGAGCCATCCAATTCTACACGTCTAGACTACAATTGCTCTTCAAGATAACAGTCACCCTGATGCTCATCATGACAATATCAACCGCATCCATCGCGCTGGAGGGATTCTACAAGGTGGATCAAGGATTCGTCATCTCAGTCGCACTTATCCTGGCAATCCTTTTTGTTTCGGCAATGCTCATCAACACCACAGCAACACAACTCACAAATGATGTCAAAGAAACGTTCGAATCCGCTCAACCCCTTTTGGAAAAAGCTCTGCCGACCGCCACTTCCGGCCAAGTCACAGGAAAACGCAAACGCAACGTTTATTTCTGAAAAAACATCGCATCCAAAGCCGTATTTAGGAATGTAAACGCCAGAATAAATGGCATTGGCACCACTACTACTTTTTGCATATACCCAAAGTTCGTGCTCAACCTGCACAGAAACGCACACCTGTCTGGTCGAAAGGATTGGAAATGTTGAGTGCATTACACTGGAGGATGCACAAAGCTTTGGTGGGTGTGGCACTACCGGTTTCTTTAACGTACACGGAGAGGAGGTTGCGTTTTCGTCAGAAGATTGTACAACTACAACTACCACATCAACATCTACAGTTCCCCAAGAAGAAAAAAGTCCATCGTCGTCAAGAAAACTCAAAACAGGAGAGATAGTAGCAATCACAGTCGGCTCTGTCGCAGTTTTTGCAACCGCAATCGCAATTTCCCTCTTGATTGGGCAACGAACCAAAGGAAAATACTCTTTAATTGCAAGAGCTCCAAAGGTTTTTGTGTAGAATGTGACCTTTCTGTTGCACGTCTTACATCCAATCAAACACTGCACACCCAGATCACAACAACATGGCACACCGTTTGTATAAATGTCCTTTATCCCCAAATAAATGTGGATTCTTCACATTGCATCGTTCGCGCACACATGCATTAACAACGAAGTTATCAATGTTGAAGAACGCGAATGCTTTTTTGGATCGTATTCCGCGTTTGAAACTGCTGCAAGCATTGCAGCATACGCAGCGGGGTGCCCAGAAAACGATTGCACCCAACCCTGTACAGCACTCGATGCAACCATCGTCGAATGCAAAACACTGGGCGTCCTCGTCAACTACAGAGAACTGTGTTCCGGATACTATGCCACAAAGGTACAAACTCCCACCCCCTTAGATTCAATTCAACCCTTTTCCCACAATTGACACCCCACCCAAGGTCATGCCCAAAGTATACGAAGCATGCGGACTGCTTGGCGCAGAACTTCAAAGCAATAACATCCCAACGTGCCAACAACTCGACGACTACATCTTTAATCCAAGAATTCCTTCATGCCACGGAAATTCGGCACCGTCTCCAGAAACAGCCTCCTTTGCAGTGTTTTACATTCTTGTCACCGTAAGTCAAAACACCCCGCAACTCTCGATGCACACTTATTTCTTCACATGCCTGCACAGGCAAGTCTTTACCTCGTCACAGGAAAAAGCTCAACCCAAGAAATTATCGACCGCACTCGACAAGAAATTCTCCCATCAACCACCACAGGAGGAAGGTACCTATGAAATCTGAAGAAGCCGTCCTTTTTGCAGTGCTGCTGGTACGCCCACACAGGCCCAACTCCCCTCAGTAAACCAACTAACACACGTACAGATTGCTTGCCTGGCAATAACAGCAGAATCGGCCAGACAACTCATCAAAACATGGATAAATTCCCGCATATTCATCTCCCAAGAACCCATAGAACTTACTTTAATTTCCCAAACAGATCAGCTACCGACCGCTGGCCCGGAGTAGCAAGCCGAATCTTGACTGAAACTTGCTTTGTATTCGACTTTTGCAAACACTTGCGGCACTCAAAGTGCGAGTTGCCAGAACGAACCAAATCCGATGTACCACACCTACAATCTCATTAGCCCATTGACACAATCCTCTTTAACCCGTCACCATCATCTCATAATCATAGATTAATACTCATAGATTAATAATCATAGATTAATACTCGTATTCAATATTGGATTAGAGTTACCGTTTACAATCGGGGAAATCGCCAACCTGAAGAATCGTGGTTGGCTTGTTTTTTTGGACACGGCTCGGCGCCTGGGCTAGGCCGTAAATCAGTGTCCCAGACATGCCCAAAAGAAAAGTACCTTCAAATTCACTCGAGGTTTATAGAAACCCACAAATTCTTTGAATCACTAATCATACCAGTTACAGGATTACAAACACATTGGAATAGCATAGGAGTGTCTTCATTCAGACTGGGAAGAGTCTTAGTTTATAAAAATCAGCGGTACAAACTAATGGAACTGGTCGCGGAGAGCACGGCTCAGGTCAAACTCCCGGGCAGGCTCGGCACGTCCCCGCTTTGCAACAGGCTCGCCGTCCGCGCTCGGAATCGCAACCGGAGCAGGGGCACGACGCTGGAGGTCAGCCATCCGCTGGTGAACCCGACGCGAACAGGCCATCACAACCTGCCAACGTCTGTTAGTTCCCACACACTTCAATCCCCCCAATCACCCAATCACTCGCCTGTCTAAAGGCCTCGCCAGTAGTGGCCTCGTCGTTAATAAGCTGACCAATGCTCTCAGACTCCATCTTACCCAGATCAGTCGTATCAGGAAGGTGACCATCAAGAAGCTGCTTCACCTGCACACCATTCAGTCAAAATGCATTCCAACGGGATGACACAAACAGCACACAGAGGATTAATTGCGCTAATATGACTCACCTGCATCGCAAGAATCTCATTGTTCGTCTTGGCAGCACCCTGAGCCTCTTTTGCAGCAATCACCTGAGCCTTGGCAGCCTCAAGCTCTTTCGAAAGCTCGGCCTGCTGCGAGGCACCAGTCGTCTCAAGGTCGGAAATCTTGCCCATGAGCTCGCCAAAACGGGTCTCAAACATTTTGCGAGTCTCCTCGTCCATACCAGCAAGTGACTTTTCCAGAGGTGAAAGCTCGGGAGTAGCAGTTTCCATCGGAGTAGCCATTCTCTTTGGTGGACACAAAGTGTGAGGTAAATACTGTTCAGTAACCAAAGCAGCAGACCTAACCGGATCCTGCACGCCATTAGCCACACACAAATTATCGCCCCCACAAAATACTCACGTTTGTAAGAGTAAGTTCCAACGGAACTTTGCGCCCGCCTTTGTCAGAATGCGTCAAAGACAACCCACGAAGGAGACCGTTGTTCAAAAGCATTTGAACAGCGTCATACTGGCCGTCAATCTCAAAATAAACATCGTCATTTTGTCCAACTGCGCTCACCTTTCCAACCGCACGCTTCGCTCCTTCCATCTTTGACAACGCATTCGCAAACACGGATGACGGATCTTGCGCACTCGTCACCTACAAAAAGGCGTCAATCCGCCCGCACACAACATTGCCCCTTTAGTGCACAAACCACACACTGCTTTAGCAAACATTGATGAGGAAATGAACATGGTTAACACTCACCTCGGATGCAGCTGACACCAACCCTTCATGCTCAATCGTAATCGGAGCACCCACCAACTGCGTCCGAATCACTTCAAGATCTTTAGAACCCAACCCATACCCAGGCTCATTCGCACCACCAGCCCACAATCCGCGATACATCCCTCAGGTTTCCAAAACAAAGCCCAGCATTTATAATACACGACTGCAACACGTCGATGGAGGAACTCTGGGCGCCTCGATTCAACAGAAACGCAATCGCAATCCTCAACACAGCACTCGTCTACTACCAAAAACCAACCTTTCCAACACTTCATCGACACGATTACCATGACAATAAAGCCTATCTAACTCAATTCGAACTTGGTAAAAAACCAACAAAACCGTCTTTGCCAGACCTCAAGGAAGCAAACGAGTACGCCACTAGCAAGATCGCCGTTGAATAAACATCAAAAGTGTACAATCGTTGCCGTGCGCGTCGTTCCCAGCCCAAACGTCCCTTCCGCAACTAAAAAATAGAAATCCTACAAAAATGGTCCCTTGCCTTTGGGATACCGCGGCATCTTTTCCACCTTCCACCACTGTGCTAATGCACGCATCAAATCTTGAGGCGTACACTCTACAAAAGTCATCGCCACTTCAGTCCGGTCAGCAACCTACACAATTGGTTGATCAGTATTACCCACTCTCTCCCACAAACCGGAATTAACATACAAACGTGCGGAACATCATGACTATAAGAGTGACAACACCCTCAAAGAAATGGACTTCTTTGTTCAGCCAGCACTCGAGACAACCTCGGCAGCAGTGTTTACTCTTGCCACAGGCATTGCAGTCAAATACCCAGTCTTTCTGTCAGGCACTCCACCCTCACAAGGAGAAAGCGCATTCAGAATTAACAGGCACATCGTCACTGGAACAGTGCCAGTCGTGCTCCAAACCCTCGCAGGAACCGCAGGAAGCTTTTGGTACAATCACGAGACTGGACAGATCCAGGAAGAACTGGATGTTCGCAACAAACACGTCGTGGATGGCAGCACAATCAGTGGAGTCAAAATCACAATCATAGACCACGCATGCATCCCAACATCTCAATGGATCACAGCACCAGAATTCTCACAGTACATCCCAGGAAATGGTTGCATCGGAACACCCGCCATCCCCGCACGAACAATAGGCGCTTGGCTCAAGATAGGAACAACCGGAGTCGAAAACATTGCTCTGCCACAAAACGATAGCTTCAGTCTCATCTCAATCATGAACATGGTCTCGGTCGCTTTCTACTTGATCGTCACAGTCTCCTCCTTTAGACAAACAACCCTACGTCTCCCACAAAACACGGAAACAAAAGTGGCACGCACGTTTGCAATTGCAACCGGATTAGCCCTCATCTACGCTGCATCCGTCGACGTTATCAGTGACACCCAGTGCACACAAGCAGAAGCAGCCATCGTCGCCTTTCCAATGACACTCTTCCTCATGCTCGCAGGAAAATCACTCCGCCTCCAAAGCACAGACATCTTTAACATCGTCAACACAAAACTGCTCATCGTCTCAAGCATCTCCCTCTCACTCTCAATCTCAGTCGTCGACTACTCAAACACAAAAGACATGTACTCTCTCACAGCCTGCATCATCAACTCAATCGCAGTCCTCGTCGTCCTCCTCATCATCTCAAAATCAAACAACGGAAAAAACTGGCAAATCACCCGCTTCGAACGCTCAATCGTCGAAATCGCAATCATCTCTTCCCTACGGCTGCTCGTACACAACGAACTCGGAGAACTCTTTGCACTCGCAACAGCACTCACAACAGCAGTCATCACATCAAAATACTGTCTACCACAACAACCATCCCCCATCCAATAATTGCACCCCTT
>Ga0315315_10004751_pt1 | contig 12524 bp, 10 predicted proteins | sample M140m3416metaG_FD_203699 | JGI IMG/M metagenome (GOLD analysis project Ga0315315, IMG submission 203699) | Ammonia-oxidizing marine archaeal communities from Monterey Bay, California, United States - M1 40m 3416 | ecosystem: Environmental > Aquatic > Marine > Intertidal zone | place: USA...
AGACATAGTAGTAATATATTGAATAATAGTACATGCATGTAAATCTTGATGCAACCGTTGCTGCAACATCCGAGGAATAATAGATAGATGTACGTGTAGGCGAAGAACAGAGAAGTCAAGCAAAAAATCTGAGGTTTGCCAATCCCTTGCAGCTGAAGATATTTCTTGGCACTTCGTCGCCATCCTTCATTGTAACCCTACTGGTAGGATGAACGTCTCGATTGGTGCCGGCTACCTCGTGCTCGCACTGTGTCTCATGGTAGATGCATTTGTAGCACCGGTAGTCAGCAAAAGTAAGCTTAGGCTTCACGAGGGGTCGGATTCTCTTGATAGGGGAGAAGTGGAAGATTTCCTTGTTAGCAACTATCCCGGATTGATGGAGCTTCTGGATAAAAATGAAGCAGTGTGGAAGAAATTGAAAGGTAGCGATGAGGGCTTCACCCTTTTTGCCCCGACAGAAACGGCTTTCGAGAATCTCGGGCAAAAGAAGCTAATGCAACTTCGCGATCCCAGGAATGGCGAAGTGAAAGAGAAAATTGGTGCATACCACGCCATCCCTGAGCAGGTGACGGAAGAACAGTTGCTCAATTCTGGAGGAGTCATCACGCTTGGCGGTGATATCGAATCATCGGTGACGAGCGGTGGTTTGTTCGGTTTCCTCGGTGGTGGGGATGACAGTCAGAAGACAATGACCTTCAATGGAGCCAAGGTCATCAAGTCGATGGAGGTTGGGGCTGCCATTGTGCACGAGGTCGATGGATTGGTCAGTCCCAAGATTTTATGGCGCTACGCAGATCAGCTGCGAATTCCTGGTAGCCAGTAATTTACCATTCGTGAGGCGCATGCGATCCCAAGCTCTAGGTTCGCGCCCCTTCTTGAAAGAGCTTTCACGTCTCAAAGCGATATCGTCGTGCTCTGTCTCGCACAATCAATCGTGGTCGCCACCAAGAGTGCATGGCAAGCACCGAGATATATAGATGAACGAATAATACTCTCTATCGAACGCTCAATAAATAAATAATAAACCAGTACCTAGCTAGTTACTATTTAGATAAAAACGAGGCCTCTAATGTTTGGCTCCCTCTCCTGGCTCATTTTGTTTCGCATTTGACACCTTGCTTTCAGGTCCGCCCGAAGTCGTCGTCCTCCATACTGAGTGCATGCCGGGGTGTCATTTTCAGCTTGCCTTCTTCTTCTTCCCTCAAGACTTCTTGCCGTTACTGGTGGTTTCCCCTTCTTTTGGTGGGGAGCGACGATATTTATTTAGTCTAAGCTCATCCAGGTAGAGCTAAGCCAGTCTATGCACTACTATATAGATTTGTACCACAAGCATGTTTGTAGATCGCCTCTCTTGTTGGGGATGGGACGTCTTTGTTATTAATCTATGCATTTCATCGCGATTCTCAATTTAGAACTTCATCATGTGCGGCTTGTCAGTCCTGTTCAGACTGAACTTAGCATTCAAATATCCACGGAGCATGGGAGTGGCATCAACGGCCTTGAGCACGGCAGCGTCGACCTTCTTCTGGTCGGCCTTGCGCTTGTCAGAGACGACGGCGGGCTTGGCCGCGTCGCCGGCGAAGAACTCCGCCTCTCCCTCGCCGGAGGAAGAGTCGGAGCGGGCGAAGTAATCGTCGTTGATGGACGAAACATCGACCTTCGAGACATCGACCTTAGTGGAGGTGGCAATGACGTACGCCTGGTTGACCCTGCGGAGAGGGACACCGTTGATCTTGTAGGGGCCGGTGACGAGGAGGAGACCTGAAGCAAGGGGCTTCAGGCAGACAACGCGCTTGCCACGGAATCGGCCAGCAAGGAGGATAAGGACAGTGCCGGCAGTAATGGAGGGACGCACATGGGGGGCATTCTTGCTTGCCTTGCGCGAGTGCAGGGCGGTTTTGATGTCGTCGGCGGGGTAGAAGCGGGCCGACTTGCCAGAGGAGGCGGCGGCCTTCGCGGCCTTCTTAGGTCCAGCAGTTCCGAGTACGCGCTGCGAGCGAGGGGAAGAACGAAAGGAGGCAAACATATGAGTCAAAGGCCTGAAATAAGCACAAAAAAAATTCGAATCCGTTCTCATCAACGGCGTATTGGGCCCACGGTGGGAGCATCATAGCACGCCCACGTCCGTGGGGTGCAGACGGCCGTCGGAGGGGAAAGGGAGCCATGATGACGAAGAGTATGGTTTCGCGCCGGTCCTGTCCGTCTCCCCTCCACCAGCATTCCAAATTTGGTTGCATCGGTCCGTACAGCCGATCGAACGAGACGAACGGGATCATGGGGTCTCAGGAAAGGCTCGAGGCCATCTTCTTCACTTACCGATCCAGTCATCTTCCTCTTGTAGTTGTATTTCTGAACTTTGCGGGGGCTTGCGGCCGCCGCACAGGGAGCCGCGACGCCGCGACCCGTGTGCTTCTACTGCTAGCTAGTACTCAAAGGTAGCATAGGACGTGCGCTCATAACCTCTTTTTGTCCGAGGTAAGCGGTATCCAGCATATTAGGGTTGAGGGTTCTTTATGGGACGACTCAACGAATAAAATTCTTCTGTCCGTCGACCGTCGACTGAGATTTTGCAGGTTGGTTTCACGACCGACACGTCACGTGTTCGTCCGCCCTAGCTTCCTCCCTCCTCCTCCTCCCTCCTCCCTCCTCTACCTACAGCCCTCCGGCGTCTGCATCTCAGTCTCATTGCCCCTATCTCCATCAGCGCTGCCCCTCACCGCATTATTTTATCCTCGGACTCGCGCGTTCGACGCTTCATCTCAAACCAATAGGCCACACCAAAGATGTCCGACGAAGCAAAGTCCGTAACATACTCCTCGACCCGGGGAGATCCCTCTCAGAACGGCCTGTCATTCCGGGACGTGGTCATGCGGGGGCTGGCCCACGACCGGGGTCTCTTCGTCCCAGACAGCTATCCCTCCGTCACCAAGGAAGAGGTAGATTCCTGGCGCAACCTTTCCTACGCCGACCTGGCCACTGAGGTCATTTCCAAATTTGTCGGGGAGGATCAGGTCCCACGCGCCAAGCTCGCAGATATTATCACCCGATCCTGCGCGGCCTTCCGCTCCAAGGAGGTTACTCCCCTTGTTGATGTCGGTGGTCACATGGTCCTTGTAAGTGACTCAACGAGATCGAGAGCTTGTTTGCGGGTTGTTTTACAAGCGAGTGCTTTGCCCTCTTTCGCGATTGATCTGACTGTGCTCATTCTACTTGTTTGGCCTTTCTATCTGAAAACAGGAGTTGTTCCATGGACCCACCTTTGCCTTTAAGGATGTGGCGCTCCAGATGCTGGGTAACTTCTTCGAGTACTTCCTTGAGACCGGCTCGAACGGAGGCCGCCTTGCCGTCCTCGGCGCCACGTCTGGCGACACTGGTTCTGCCGCTATCTACGGCCTGCGCGGGAAAAAGGGTGTCGACTGCGTCATCCTTTACCCTAAGGGTCGAGTCTCTGAGATCCAAGAGCGCCAGATGACCACTGTCCCTGATTCTAACATCCACTGCGTCAACATTGAGGGAACTTTCGATGACTGTCAGGACATTGTAAAGGCCTCCTTCAACAACCAGGAATTCAGGGATCGTGTCCAACTCGGTGCCGTCAACTCCATCAATTGGTGCCGAGTCCTCGCCCAGACCACTTACTATTTCTGGTCATACCTCCGCGTCACCGACGACCACCCCGACGTCGAATTAGTCAACTTTTCGGTCCCTACCGGTAACTTTGGCGATGTTCTCGCCGGCTACTACGCCAAGCGCATGGGCCTAGGCGTCGGCAAGCTCATTGTTGCCACGAACGAGAACGACATCCTCCACCGCTTCTTCACCAAGGGTGAGTACCACCGGTACGACATCAACAAAACCATCAGCCCGTCGATGGACATCTGCGTGTCATCCAACTTTGAGCGGTATCTCTACCATCTTGCTGGTGACGACGCCACCACCCTCGCTAGCTGGATGAAGGCCTTCGAATCCACTGGCAAGCTTACGGTTAGTGGAAAGAAGCTCAAGGAAGCCAAGCAGGATTTCCAGTCCGCGCGCTGCGACACGGCCATGACGCTCGAAGTTATCAAGAAATACAAGACCGAGTATGACTATATGCTTTGCCCGCATAGTGCCGTCGGTGTCTCTGCCGTTCACCAGGTTGGCGAGGTTAATAGTCACACTGTCGCTCTCGCGACGGCCCACGAGGGCAAATTCCCCGACGCGTGCAAAATGGCCGTCGACCCACTTCCGCCTCCCCCACCAGAGTTGGCCAAGCTTTGGAAGATGAAGATACGATCGTCAAGCTGTCCCAACGATGCTGCAGTGGTACAGGCCTTCGTGGAGAAAAAAATTGAGGAGCGTCTGAACAGCGTCGGTATGATGTTTCAAATTAAGAAGGCAGCGGTCGCGGCGATTGTCGTTGGGGTTGCTTCTATTGTTGCGCAGAAGCTGATGATGAGCAGACGGTAACCGCTGTAAGTGCGCCTTGGTGCATTGATCCATTTCGGGAGGAAGACGATGCCGGGCTCTAGTAACAATATCACCAAGTAAAAATATAGGAACCTAAATAGTTCGCCAATTCTCTGCATGCACTTTATTGAGATACGTTACGAGTACATGTTGCTACTTGCTATGGACGATCTGAATCTGCCTCCTTTCCCTCATCTCCATTTTTCGAAGAGCCGTATCGAAATAATCTTGATATTCGTGCTTTGGACGATTGCGCTACAGATGAAGCGAATCTTGTGGGATTAAAGTTGCGAATTCGTCCCGGAAGCGCGAGAAGAAAGACCTTTGCCTCAGCCCAGGTGGGAAGAGTCAGCGTCCCTGTCTCGAGGCCTTGCTGGATCAAGCCCGCGGCGAGGCCCAAAGCCCCCCCGGCAATGATGAGGGTGAGCTCGTCCTCCTCAAATATTGGATGGAGAACTCTTTCGAACTGTGAGCTGGTCATTCCCTCCATTGACACCCGGAGCGACTCTTGCAGATTCAGTTTTTGGTTCACGTACGAGTGCAGTACATGGACATGGTTCGGCAGCCTCTGGATCGCCCTCCCCGCCGCGGCCGCCATGATGGCGGGGTCGGTCCCCAGTCGCAGCGCCCCGGTGATGCCCGATCCAAACCGGACGAGGTGCTCCGTGAAGAGCCTGTGGAAGGCTGGGGTTGTTTCGGGATCGGTCAGGATGGACTGCCACAGCTTTTCGCTGGTGAGAATTCTGTTGGCGAAGAAGGAGCTGAACTCCTCGGCCACCTCCTTTTGCCTGCGGAGGAACATGCCCTGCAGGACAAAAGGTCCAACCTTTGTTGGGTTCACCGGCTCGAAGATCCACTTGATCGCCAACCAGTTGGTCGCTAGACCGACGATGAGACCGCCGACCGATAGAGTCCATTGGTTATCCCACATGAGTGCCACGCCCATCTGGATGATCCCAAGGAGGAAGCCAAACCACAGGCCACTGTTGGTGAGAAAGTTCAGCTCGGCCTGCCCGCACTTCTTGAATAGAATCCCCAGCATGGATCGGTCCTGCATCATTTGGTCAATGACGCAGTTCTTGATGCTGAGAAGGGAGCTGATGTTGTCCTGCATGGCGACGGTGAATCCCTTCAAGAAGTCCAAATTCCTCCTCCATAGATGGTCCACCGTCTCAGACGGCAGCCGAGCTAGGGCCTTTCCTGGTATCTCCGCCAGTCGGGCGGGGAATGCGTCTTCCAGAACCCCCTGGCCCAGTTTGGGTACCTCAGGTGCCAGGAGGTTGGCGACCTCCCTGGGATCCAGCCTCCGGAACACCTCCGTCACGTCCAGGAGCTGAGTGGTGACCATGTTGACCATGGTCTCAGACATTTTACGAGTCTTGCAGGGTACGATGCCTTGCCACCCCAGCAGGCCCAGGGGAATCTCCGGTCTTCGGTAAAGGGGGATTCCCCTGAACTTAATGGGGTAGAAGATCATTTGTACTGCGAGATAGTTGGTGAACCAGCCCACGAAGGCGGCAATGACGGGTATCATAAGGTAGGTCCCTGGCCTGGCCTGGAACTTGGCCTTGGCTTTGCGGAACGGGGCCTTCCACCCCGCACCCTCCCCCGGGGGCTCAGCGTCCCCGTCATCGCCTATTTGGGTCGTAAGCCACACCAATTGACGTTGCCCGCGGCCTAGGTGAGCGGTGGCCCAGGGTTTGGGACGGGGGCGGACCACCGGCGGCGGCGGGGAGAGGCGGATACCAGGATGGAAGGCGACGGCACCCCGGCAGGAGGCGGCAGCTGCGACCAAGACGCCCATGGGGGCATATCTGGGGACGCCGACCATCCTGAGCGGGCGTGTTTGGGAGCTTTGGATATGGGAGGGGGCGCCGTCGACTATCGGGGGGCGGCTAAATCCAGTTGCGGTCGGCTGCTTGAATATTATGATGTTGATGGCTGCAACGTATGATGCTATCATCTACTAGCTAGTATCTGATAAAAACACGTGCCGTTGTCGTCATCGTCCGTGTTAGAGTACATTGACCTGGTAGGTATAATACCACGCACCCGGAGCTATGTTTCCGCCTTATTCTCTTTTAAAAACCACTCGCTACCTATAGCTAGACTAAAGCATCGTTGAATTACAATAATTGAATGTACGACCTCGTATTCTGCAGCATTCCTCTCTCATTATTTGCTGTCCTTCGAACGCTCAATATTAAGGACGGTCGACATAATTTCCTTAACCTGTTGAAGGTCGGCGATTACTTCGTTCTGGACCGCCTCGACCTCTTTCCGGATCTTAGCGACCTCTATTCGGTCGTTCCTCTTCTCCGTCAGCACAACTTTTTTTAGGTGACGCAGGTCGTGGCGGAGCTTCTTCATCTCCGCCTGCGAATCCTCGGCCATGTCAGCCATGAGCAGCTCCGTCTTGGTCTGGCAAAGCAGCTTCTGTCGTATCTGGGCGGGCCAAAGTAGCCCCATCGTCGCCAGGCCAAGGACGAACCATACGGAAATTATGATGATAGCGACGACGGCACCACAGCACCGAAACAAATAATGGAAGCTCCCAGGTGATTCCATCCCATGCGAACCATCCTTGAAGAAGCTAGTCAAAGTGTTCCACTGTGGCGACTCGTGCATTCTATTCTCTGACGATCGTGCGCCTCCATCAGACGGAGGGGACCCTAAAGCGCAAATGATTGTTCGGCCCGCAATTTTTATGGCGTCAAACTCAGTTACAGAATTAAGCCGGTTGCTCCAGAACACCATGGCGGAGCGCTTGTCCTTGATGACTCCGTAGTTTTCCGTCACGACGGCAATAAGGACATTCGCCAAAAGTGTGATTACCAGGGAGGCATATAAGACATACAGGATTTGAGATATTGTTGTTTCGTACTCACCGTCGTCAACTTCCCCCATCATCATAGTGTAGGTCTTGAGGAGAGAACGGCCGAAGGTACAGTGGGGGTGGGCCTGCTCCCAATGATCGAGTAGCATCCCGTTCTCGTCTCGAAAGCAGTAGTCCGTCGTGGAGAAGACGTAAAAGAAAGCCATGGCGAAAGCCACCAGGACGGCCCCCAACGCTACCATGAAAGTAACTAGACGAGCCATAACATATCCCACACCGCCCCAAAAAACGGCGAAGCCGACGAAGCTGTCCTTCACTCCGCGGAGGAGGATAATCCAAAGGATGCCCTTGGTCGCGGTCGACAATTTGCGGAATAACTCAGGACCGACCAGCGAGTAGTTTATCATGCTCGCACCGAGAAACATTGTGAGAAACATCATGCCGATGTCGATCCAGTTGAAGAAGTTCCGAATCCAGGATTCGAAGTTACCCATGTTGATGAGACTGATGACCTCCACCACCTCGCGCAAGAAGAAGTAGCCGGCTCCGGACATGATGGCGATGGCGAACGGTTCAATCCTCCCGACAGGTGTTCCTTCTTGACCCAGTCTATCGTCAATGACATTGTTTGAGGATATCTCGAACATCACGATGAGCGCCAGAATGACGTAGCCATCTAGCAGCAAGAAGAAAGTAGGGAGCCTCCTCGAAATCTTGAAGTTGAGGATCTCTTGCAGGGTCGGCGTCAAGACGGCATGGTCCTTCAACCAAGTAGGAAGCTTCTGCACAGATGTAAGGAAGTCTGCGCTGGGGTTAGGTCCCGCGGCCATGAAATGCTTGAGCGATTCGATTGCGTGAGTTTGTCCGTCTTTCTCGTTCAACTCAAAGCGGGCGCTCGCGTCCGCGAGAAGGTAAAGAGGGAGGTGACCCTCCCGGTCTGTCATGTCGGCGATTGCGATGCCAATGCCTTTCCTTGCTTCGCCGTGAGCGAGAAGGAAGCGAATTGCTGACGGGGCGGTAGGTCGGTGGGCATTGACCATGGCAAGGTGGAGAGGGATCCTGCCGTGAGTCTCTCTCGCCCTGATAGAGGAAGGGTGCGCCGTTAGCAGCACATTCAGCACACCTGGAGACGTCCCGTAGGCGGCTGATAAATAGAATGGGAAGGAAGTCGGGCGGAACAGTCAGAAAGAAGTCAGCAAGCAGTTTAGACATCAGCGACGACACTTAGCACAAGTTCCACTCACCAGCATAGTGCAGGGGCAGCATTCCGTTCTCATCCTTGAGGTCCACGGCGTCAGCACCGCCGCACAGGAGGGCGACGATGTCGGCTCCATCCTCGGCGCCGGTATCTCCCTCATCTTTCTCCAAATTTAATAGGTCGCCGTCGTCCGTTGTGTCGATGCTTCCGGCCCGCACATCGTCACGAAAGAAGGCGAAGTGAAGGGGCGTCCTCCTTCTCCTGTCCTGCACCCCCAGGCTCTTCGGTTCGGCCTTCGCCAGGAGCGATAGGACGGCGTGGCTTGCCCCGCTTGCCACTGCGACGTGAAGCGGGAGCCAACCCGACGAGTCCGCCCATAGCACCACCTCGGGGGATGCGGAGATCAATTCGACAACCACGTCAACGGGAGGATCGGGAAGTTTGCACAGTATGTGGAGGGGGGTCATCCCGAATTCGTCCCGGAAGGTGCCCCCTTTCCTCCGGTCGGAATGTTCGGGATGGGCCCGGAACCAGCTCCTGGCGGAGTCGTAGGCTCCGGCAAGGCGATCGGCCTCCTGGAGCTGTTCGGCGCGGGAAAGATGACGTCCACCGTCCATCATCCCGCCTGGAGCCATACCGGACGCGGCGCCCACCTTGACACCGGCGGGCAGAGCCGCCTCGAGGACGGAATAGAGACCGGGTTTCTTGATCATCTTGAAAAAGAAAAAGTAAGCGAAACAGGTCGTATGCATCATGCCGTGATCGACATGATCGCGCGCAGGGCTCATGTCATTGGATCTTTTCTACGGTGCAATTACTGTTTCGTCCTCGCTACTCTAGTTGCATGCTACTACTATATTAGGAGTAGCTCGTAATAATACATGCATGTAATACTCGCGTAGCTAGTATGTATCCATAGAGGGTATCAACACGAGTTCTGACCTCTGCCCTCTGAAAAGCTCTTCGTCATATATATATCCCGGCATGACTGTCCCGACTGAGGACGATGAGGGTGGGAGGGACGGTGGCTTCACAAGCAGGCTGCACGATCTATGTTCGCTGGCCGTGCCTCGGACCGACGAGACCCCCATCGACGAACTTCCTGTGAGGGAGAGGGAGGAAAGGGAGGAAAGCAGAGATTCGGCGCTGCAGGCCGTCCGGGAATGGCTCCTCTCACATCCCGGTCGGGACAATAGGGCCAGGGCCGCCTCTTTCCGGGGGCGGTTCCAGACCACACCCCTCCACATGCTCTGCAAGATCCCGGGACCGCCGGGACCTCCCCCCGACATTTTGGGTGCAGTCCTCGGATGTCAGCCTGAGGCTGCAGGATCTGTTGATAACAACGGTTGGGTTCCCCTTCATCACGCGTGTGCAAACGGTGCTGGCTATCGTTCTCTGGCCATGCTGTGCGACGTCCTCCCATCGGCCAAGGTGGCGCAGGACCTGAGGGGCAGGACTCCTCTCCATTTCACCTTCTTCCGAAGCCAAGTAGGAGGAGGAGGCCTGGGTACACGAGAGTCGGAGGAGGCAAACGCGGCGGCGATCGTCTCCCTCCTGAGCGACACGGGGGCAGCGGAGCTCGCAGACGAGGGTGGGATGCTTCCTATGCATTACGCGTGCGCGTATGGGACGCCCGACCCCGTTCTCAGAGTCCTGGCGTCGGCGCATCCGGTATCAACGGTGGCCACTGAGAAGAAGGGTAGGACCCCACTCCATCTGGCAATGGTCAACGCCCACCGGGTTGCCAGTCCCGAGGCCGTACGGTTCCTCCTTGAGGCATCCCCTCCTGAGGCAGTAAACGCTTCTGACAAAAGCGGCCACCTACCAATCAATTTCCTCGCTCTGACATCCAAGCAAGGAAATCACGGACCTGACGCCAATGAGAACGCCGCCCTTTGCCTGGACTACTATCTCGACGCCCAACCGAGGCCCACGGCCGAGTTTCTCTCGGCCGTCCAGTCCCTCCCGGAGTGGCTTCGGGATCGTGCAGTCTCCCACATTCATATCCATAACGTCCTCAACGCCAGAATCGTTAAGCGCTTCCCCTCATCCATCCTGATTCTAGACGGGTACATGCAAATCCTGCAGTTCGTGGCCTTCACCATGAACGCAATGTGGCACATCGACAAGAGGTTCGAAGGCACTGACCTTCCCCAAGAATCACGGGTCCTTTTGATACTGCAATTCGTCGCTGCGGCATATTTCCTTGTGATGGAATTCGCCCAGGTCATATCCATGCTTGCATTGGGTAGCTTCAAGAAGTGGTGCCTCGATGTGACCAACTGGATCGACTTGGCTGCCATCTTCCTCGCGCTATTCTATGGCATCCTCATGACAGAAGCACAGTGGAGTGTGGGCGTCGTCGGGGACGACCTGTTTCGTACCGGCGTTGCCGTCACCCAATTCTTGTTTTTGCTCTCTTTTGTACTATATCTAAAGTCGACATTGGTGGGCTTCGCCGTCTTCGTGAATGGAGTGATGTTCGTCGTTCGGCGACTCTCCAGTTTCCTGGTGAGCGCGGCGGTCATCCTGGTGGCCTTCGCTTTGAGCTTCTTGAACGTCTTCTCGACCACAGAGCTCTGCTATCGGGACGTGAATGGCGTCCTGCTCGGGGAACAGACCAACCCACACTGCACCTTCGGCCGTTCCCTCCTCAAAACTTACGCCATGATCCTGGGAGAGGTTGGCGACGTAGCCAACTTCTACAGGGAAAACCTCGTATCGCAAATTCTCTTCGTCATGTACGCCTTCCTCGTCGTCATCGTGTTCGCCACCGTTTTGATCGTCATCGTCGTCGATAATTATGGCGTTATCCGGAACGAGCGCTCCGCGATGGTGTTCTGGAGCAACCGCCTCGATTTCATCTTGGAGATGGACGCCATGGCCCGCGCATTCACTTGTGGCAAACTTAAGGTTGGCCTGCCCGGGCGGAAGGAAGGAAGCGGCCCCTTCCGTAGGGGCTGGGCCTCGGCCGTGTCCCTCTTCGAACCGGACGCTAACCACGACAAGGGCGACAGTCCGTGCGTGTCGGTTCAGTACTGGTGCTACGACATGATTCGCCTCCTCTTGGCCTTCGTGATAATCCCAATCTGGATCGCGTCTGGGATTCTAACTGCTGGCTGGCTCTGGCCCCCCCAGGTTCGTGAGTACCTGTTCATGCAGGGGGGGAGATCGATTCCCCGTTCCGACGTTCTCGAGAGGGAAAAGGTCGAGGTTGCCTCTTTGAGGGAGGAGGTAGGGGACCTCAGGTCAGAGCTGAGGCGCGAGATGCTGGCAGACAGGCGTGAGCTCGGAGAAGCCAGGGCAGAGCTGGACTCGGTACAAATGGACGTGGTAGCCGATCTGTCGCAGGTGAACGAGGTCCTTACCACGCTTCTCGGGATGAACCGTGAGCGGGCGAGGAGAGAGGGGGGATTGTAACCAACCAAGGGTAATCGTAATACTAGCATATGTACAATATAGCACCCGTGCGAACAGAGTCCTTTCGTCTTTCTCTCCTCTAATGTCTATTCATACAAGTCACTGTAATTGTTTTTAAGCCGTGCCTATCTGTTCATCCTGTCGAGGTATGAAAGTCCGTGTTTTCCCATAGGTCCAGCGAGCGGTCGTAGTTGGCCTCCGACTCTGCGCACGCGTGCTCTTTCCAGAAGGTAGCCGCGGCGTTGAGCTTGGCGGTGATGAGGCAGAGCATGAAGGCCTCCCTGTTGGCCCCCGTTTTCGAGACTGGTTTCATTTCACCCGCAGGCTGATGTGGAGGCGGGGGGATCTTGTAGTCGTACAAGGTCGCCAAATCGGGGGGGGGCACCTTAAGGAGGGACCGGCCGCACGAGAGGAAATCCTTATTGAGCCTCCGTTTCCCGAAGAAATGTTTACCGAGCATATACCGCTGGCAGAAATGTACAACGAGAGGGAGGAGGAGGTCGGTTTCATGGGCGGCGGCCTTCTGGGCCGTCTCGCACATCTCAGGGTGGGGCACACTGTCGAGAAGGGGCCAGCCCTCCCTGCTCATTCCTGTGTCGGACACCATGGCGCTCTCGACCA
>Ga0315315_10004752_pt1 | contig 12523 bp, 21 predicted proteins | sample M140m3416metaG_FD_203699 | JGI IMG/M metagenome (GOLD analysis project Ga0315315, IMG submission 203699) | Ammonia-oxidizing marine archaeal communities from Monterey Bay, California, United States - M1 40m 3416 | ecosystem: Environmental > Aquatic > Marine > Intertidal zone | place: USA...
GCAGTCTGGACGTGTATCCAAACAACATGGACAAGTACAAGACCAAACGTCAGCTATTGGACAAGGTCAACGAGATACATGAGTTGATGCGATCTAGTAGTGCATTCCCGGACGATGCACACCCAGGGTGGAACAGCTATGGTTGGATCATAGAGAACTTGGTGGCTTGGATCAGAAGGACTAGTTAACCCGTTCGTGTACTGCCCATATGGCAAGTGCCAATAATATCAACAGTAGTGCATAGGGTAACCACACGTAGTACTTGTATACCAATGTGTATATGTGATCCATTATGTAATGTATGTTGTCCATTACTAGTATTTAAACTTGACTTTAAAGGTGTTTTATAGTAGTATAAGTACAGTATGATTAGAGTAATAGCATTAATGGTATTGTGTACGAGCCTAAGTGCCTGTGGGTCAAGCGTTCTAATGAGCTTTGGCGGATTGGGCATGGGTATCGCACAGAAGTCAACCGCAAGTACCGTGTATGGAGCGGTTGATGTGGGCGTTAGTGCTACCACCGATAAGAGTATCAGGGAACACGTACTAGGAACTGCCACAACCGAATCAGAAGGTAGCCACTGGGTCAACGAGAACCCTAACATACAATGGGTCACCCCTAAATAGATTCACGCATTAAAATTTTTACGCAGTATATTTTTTAGGGCCTAAATACCCATTTCGACTTAAATACACGTGAACATCAACAGGAAAGGAAAGTGTAATGAGCTTAAACAAAATTCAGGAACTGGAAGACATGATGCATGGCATAAAAGCCCGATTGGATCACGTTGAATCAGTCCTAAACATAGAGTCACCATTCCCCTCAGATACTGCATGGGAATCAGACATGACAGACATGGACGAAGCCGCAATGGGTGGAGTTGACATGGAGGACATGGATGAACTGTTAACAGCAGGTGATGTTGCCCAACCAGACTATGCAGGTAGCACAGACGACACCACACTAGGTGCTAACGATATAGAACACACCCACGAAGATGGAACGACACACAGCCACAAGGGCGGTGACGTTGCACACGAGCATGGCGACCCAGCACACATTGATACCACTGAATTGGATCATTCCAATGCCGCGGCCTATGACACACTACCTAGCGATGTGGAGCCTTCGCCAGAAGGGAAGTAATGAACGACTTCTTTAATGGTTGGAAGTTTACAATAGCTATTGCTCTTATGCTATTCCTATTGGCTGTGTTTGGTGGACCAGCCGGTTAATTATTCTAGTATAAGGGCTTTGATACTTTTCTCGCCCATGTATATTTCTATCTGAGCTTTTGATTTGATACACTGATACTTGACGCTCTCTGAGTATTGTCTTTCAGCGGTACGTTTACCACGTAGGCAACTGCTCATGTTGTCCTGTATTCTGTGTTCCTTGATCTCATTGTTTACGATCATTAACAATGCTACAACTGTTTCTACTATCATTAGTGTGCGTCTCCGTTACCGTTTGTGTATTTGATATCCCTGTCAGCATCTTTTAGCTTTTCGATGTCCTTGGTTACCTTGTCCATCTGCTTGTTAAGGAACTCTATGTTTATCTTGTTGTTGGCCATGCTGTCCAAATGTTTCTGCATGGTATCAACTGATTTGTATATGTCCTCTATCAGCATGAACTGTTCTAGGTCGTTCTGTGATTGTCCTAGCTCACCTCTTGGATACTTGATTCTGAATTCCGTGTTCTCTGATAGATCCTTTTCCATCAGTTCCAGTGTTGTTGAATGTTTGTTTAGCTTTTCTGTTATACCGAAGTAAGCCCAAACTCCGACAGCTACAGCACCGATGATGCTTATAAGGTTACGCATCGGCATACTTATGGCTGTGTTATCACTAATGTTAAGTTTACTCATAAACCCTTTTTAATGAGTATTTACCTCTTGTTGTGTAGATCAAACAGAGTACGTACCTTTTCCTCCAGTACGTCTATGCGGTTATACATCTTGGCCAGAACTATTACCAGCGAAACAAACGCCACAGCAATAGGCCAAAGCTGAACTAGTACATTAAGATCCATTGATTGTGCCCCCAATCTGATTAGATATAGCAGAGTATTTATCGGGTTAAATACACACATGAAAGCATTCATCACAGGAATAGTCCAAGGTATTATAGTTCTAGTACCCACTTACGCAGTTGCGTTTTACACGGACAAGATGGTATACACCATACCCATGTTAGCGGCGGCCAGCTTTGTAGCGGCCAGCATCAGCAAACAGCCAGTTGAGAGAAAGGTTGATGATGTCAGTAAAGATCTCGGAAAAGAATAGAGAGGCGTTTAGTGCCCTTAGAAAGAAAAGCATTAACACTCGGCTTACAGAACAATACCCCAAGCTATTGCAAACCGTACACAGCAAAGCACCTGAAAAGGAAAAAGTACAAACCGTGTACAAGTTTATAACCCTATTGGAGGAACTAGTTGATGAAATTGATACAACCAATATTCGTTCATGAAGGCGACACACAGGACACACTCTTGGGCAAGGACAACAAGCTGTACAGCCTCTATGATGCACCGGATAGGATATACCAAGATCAAGAACAGGGCGTTAACGAGTTCCTGTTATTCCTAGTCCCGTTAACAAAGGACACAGAGCCTACATGGGGTTGGCAAGGTGAAGCAGTTGAAAAGATCAAAGCACTGGTAGGACACCATGCAAAGATCACTGTTGACATCTGTTTGTGTTCAACAACGCAAGATGGCCACTGTCACGTACACGATGCACAACGTACACAGACACTATTAACAAACTATGCACAGGCAGTTGTGGATGCAGGAGCGGATTGTGTAGCCCCTAGTGACTGTCAGAAGAACACGGTATTCAACATAAAAAAAGTAACCGGCGCAGAAGTGATGAGCTATAGTGCAAAATTTAAAAGCACATTCTACAAGGGATGGCGCGAAGCAGTAAAGATCAAAAAGGGCATAGTGAGAGATTACCAACTGGATGTACACGACCGCGAGGGTGCTATACGTAGAAGCAAACAGTATGCACTTGACGGAGCAGACTACTGCATGGTCAAGCCAGGGATGCCCTGCTTGGATCTAATAGAACCAATCAAACGAGCAACGGGTAAACCAACGGGTGCATTCCAAACGTCAGGCGAATGGATTGCCATTGACAACGATCCTGGCACAATGCGTGAGTGTGCGGATATCTTCAAACGTGCTGGTGCTGACTACTTGATCTCGTACGGTGCTAGACTACTTTAGTTTAGCTACGGCTTTAACGATCTTTGCTTTAGTTTCACGACGATCAACTTCATAACCAAACTTACGACCGTAAGCTTCAAGTTCTGTTTTGGTCATCTTGTCAAGTTTAGCTTTAGATAGCTTCTTGACTTCGTCCTTAAGAACCAATGGTGCTTGTTTAGCCACTGGCTTTACTGCAAAGACTTTCTTAATCCAATTAAACATATTATATTCTCCACACTTATTTACCAATCCAAAACAACGCCTCTACGTAATACGGAACGTGTGCAACGGAGTTTACACACGGGTAGAACGTGTGCATATAGGTGTCTTAAAAGCACACAGACGTCTTTATAGCACACTTTAGTACCTTACTAGTGTCAAAGTACTTAAACTGCAAATAAGAGCCATTTAGACGGTAAAAACCATTGTTTAAGGAGTCTACAAGCACTATGGTTAAAAAGGGTGTAGCTCGTATAAAAGACGAATATAGCTGTATGGTGTTTACACAATTTACAAACGGAGGTATAATTTACAAGCCAATTTACACTCGGCGTAGACAGCCAAAAACCTCGCTACTTTTTTTGCTACCGCTAGTCGCTTTGCGACAGAAAAAAATTCCGCTACCGATTGCTCTAAATGGCTTTACCGCTTCGCGGCTCTTACCCGCACTCCTGATCATAAATACAACCATGCCGACTAACAAGCAAATGGCCTTAGAACACAAACACGTTATTATAAGAGCGGAAGTACTTAATCCGCCCAACGATGAAGAACAGGCGAGTAACCAAGTAAAAGATCTCATTGAACAAATAGGTATGAAGATACTGATGGGACCTTATGCAAAGTATTGCACTATGGTAGGTAACAGAGGATTAACTGTTGCGGCCATCATAGAAACAAGTCATGTAGTGATGCACGTATGGGACGAGAATGCTCCTGCACTTGTTCAGCTAGATGTTTACACTTGTGGACCATTCGATAAAAGCATAGTGTTTAAATGGTTACAACAGTACAAGCCAACTAACTTGCAATACAAATATCTAGATAGAGAACACGGATTGAAAACAGTTACGTCAAGTCGCACTAAATATACTATATGAAATGGTTAAACAAATTCACTAGATGGCAAGAAGGCCATCATGAACGTATGAGAAAGATGATGGGCATATCACACAGCACACATCTTTGGATTAGTTTTGTGAAAGGACTTCTTATAGGATTAATCATAACTTGTTTGTTAACTGGTTGTTCTTCTACTAATAAAGTTGTAGCAAACAAACAGGCATCAAGCATTCAAAACATAGACGCGATTAGTAAGGTATTGGGTTGCGTGTTTGCTCCGGCATCAGAAGAGTGCCAACGTTTACGTGAAGAGCAAGAAGCGGCACCAGAGGATTATTGTACAGATGACGGTTGCCCAGAGTTCGAAGAACTATCCAAATAGAAAAGTTTTATGTATTGGCGATAGCCATGCTGACACAGGTTATTGCGATAAGCCTTGGCCTAGCCATATTAGTGGCGATGTAACTGTCAGGTCTAGTCCAGGCAATGGAACACAGATAGGCGTTGAGAAGTTAACACTAGAACTAGCACAACACAGATACGATCTAGTTGTGTTTCAAACAAGTCATGAGCTACGACAAACAATAGGAATGAACTACACAGGTAAGAGTGATAGGAGTGTAGCACAAGGTGGCTATGGTTCCAATCTTGTTGACAATGTGTTTTTACAAGGTATAAATGCTAACAACAATAAAGATGCTATGGCAAAGTTTCATGGCAAGAAAAATTTTAACAAACAGTTGTACGAAGGCTTTGATAACTTTTATCTACAGTATCAAGCAGACAACGACTACGAAGTTTACATTAGACAACTGCAACACATCTATCTAGTACAACAAATATGTAAACAGTATGAAGTAGAGCTAGTGTTGTTCATGTGGCACCCGTTACCTAAACGTCCTAGTGTGTTGTACGATGCTTGGGATAGATTAATAGATTGGGAAAGCATTGTTACACCTAGTGTACTTGAATGGCAAACCATTAACAAGATGAAGCCAAGGAAAGTAACAGTAGATGGTTATCATTTTAATAGTGTTACGTCCAGTAAGTTAGTTAAAGAATTATTAAATTTGTCATAAATACTATTGTAAGCGAAAGCAAGTTGAGGGCAATCGTTTTAAACTCTTAGATACAAGGAGAGGGCAATAGTAGATCCTTTTACCGCTATAGCCGCCGCCACAACGGCATTCAACACAGTAAAGAAATTTGTCCAGGCCGGACAGGACTTTGAAAACACAGTCGGGCAAATGGGCAAGTGGTATGGAGCAATTTCCGACTTTCGGAAAGGCCAACAGTTACAGAAGAACCCACCCTTATTCAAAAAATTATTTCAAGCAGGTTCAGTAGAAGAAGAAGCACTACAATTATTACTGCACGAAAAAAGAATCATAGAACAAGAAAAAGAATTACAAGCCATGCTTAACATGAGGTTCGGATACGGTACCTGGAACGAACTTAAAGAGATGCGTCGTAAGATACGATTACATAGAGACAAAGAAATTTATAAACAAGCAGAACGTCAAGCGGCCTTTATAGAAGCACTACAAATAGGAGTTGCACTTTTTGTATTGCTAGGCTGTGTAGGAGGATTAATATACTGGGCTCTAGCAAACAAAGGAATGATATAATTGTTTTTGGAATCATTATGGTTGCTACTCTATTATCTTCGAATGAGGTATTGGCCAAGGGAAAAATCTACGGAGCCACAAAGCCGTACACATACGAACAACAAATAAGACGTGGTGAAAGAGATCAAGTCAAGATGACAACTGCACGTAGAGTATGGATGGGTCACGTAAGTGGTAACCTAGTTTGTATATATGTTGGTGCAGGCAAAAGCAACGAAACAATAGTAACAGGTAAGAGTGATACGTGTATGGGCTCAATGCAGATACCATATAGTCCTGATCCTGGATTCGATTGGCGTAAGCAACTAGATAAAATGGAATAAATATAACTGATACACACTTTGCTAGGAGATGAAAATGGCATATAGTGATAAGGTGTTGGACCATTACGAAAATCCTCGTAATGTTGGATCGATGGATAAGAACGATAAAGGTGTAGGCACAGGGATGGTAGGAGCGCCAGCTTGTGGTGATGTAATGAAGCTCCAAATCAAAATTGAAGACGATATAGTAAAAGACGCTGTGTTTAAAACATACGGTTGCGGGAGTGCTATCGCTAGTAGTTCACTTGTTACTGAATGGGTCAAAGGTAAAACACTAGACCAAGCAAGGCAGATTAAGAATACAGATATTGCTGATGAATTGGCATTACCGCCAGTTAAGATACATTGTTCTGTGTTGGCCGAAGATGCTATCAAGGCCGCTATAGAAGATTACAAGAAGAAGCACGTAATATAAGATCTGTTCGAGACGTTGCTCGAACAGTATCTTGTTCTTTTGGCTCTGGGGGTAGGACTCGAACCTACAAACCATTTCTGGCACACAATAAACAGTTGTGCGTGTTTACCAATTTCACCACCCCAGAATAAACTCTAGTCTTTCCAGTGTTTCTCTAAGGCCGCTATCATTCTAGTCATTCCAATTCCGCCACCAACTCTTGGAAAGAATTCAAACTCTAAGAACTTCTCTAGCTCTGCTTCAACACGTTCCTTACCAAACAGTTCGTAAAGTAGTTTACTGTATGCACCATCTGTAATACTATGGAATGTATCACGCATCATGTCTACATCGCAACTACGTTCTGCACTACCTATTGTTTCCATACCGCCTAGTATAACATCTATCTTCTTTGCAGTCTTGCCATCAGCATTCCTACTCATGTTCCAAAATGGACTTGTTAGTTCTGGAAAGTCTGTGATCATTGTAGTACCAAACTCTTCGTGCATCTTAGTTTCTTCATCAGCAGTCATTTCATAATCATCTGCTAGTCCGTAGTGTTGTTGCCATTCAGCATAAGTCTTTTCAGTAGGCATCTTAAATCCCAAGTGTTGGCATAGTTCATATTCCATCTTCTTAAGATCATCTATGTCACCTGGCATCTCAAATTCAAACATAGGAAATATAATATCATGTCTGCCTGGGATTGCATTTGGCTCTTGTCTATAGGAAGTGGAGATACAAAAAAAGCCCTTTGCATCGGGCTTGGAAAGTAATTCATGTTCTAACCACATTTGGCCTGTCTGTGGCAAGGGCCATACTTGGCCTGCGTAGTTATATGTAGCTACGTTAAATGGATCTTCACACGCCGCTAGTATTGATAGTCTGTTCTGGGTATGGACTTCTTCAAATCCTTTATCCAAAAAAAATGACCTAAGAAGGCCAGTGGAGTGGGTGAACTTGGTCGGGTTGATTAGTTGTGTCATTTTCTTTTCCTTTTTTTATGAAATACAAATTCGTCAGACTTCTTGTTATACTTGTAAACAAGTTTATCCCAATGAGGTATTGTATTGATGTGATCGGTCCACAATAATTTATATTGTAGATCCCAACGTTGATTGTCGACTTTAACTTTATATGTGGAGGACGAAGGTTGCTTTAAGGCCTTATCCATTATTGCTACCAGCTCTACGTCTGGCATGGAAGACCCGTTTATTGTGAACTTTTTAGTAACACGTCTCTGCATACTAAAAGTATATTTATCATTTGCCGAGCCAATGCTTGATGCCTTTGGGCTGATCTTGGTAAAGTTTTTTATGTGTTTCTACTAACTGAGGACCTATATGTTTAGTAGCTGTCATACGTTCATGTCCTCTTAGAACGTGTCGCTCAAAGCCTGTTGCTAGATCTAATGTGTTGCCTGTTAGTATACTGTTAACACACTTGTCAGCCATTATCTCGTGATTGCTTTTTATCATATGATTGTAACGTGTATCAATGCCATCGCTATACCATTGCTCATCATCTTTCTGTGATACAAACTCTGCGTTACTAACACTACCAGTCATATCGCCATACACTTTTATAATGTCTGTGTAGTCTATGTCTACTGTAAAGCCTGGTACCAACAGTAGTGTAAACCCTATGTTACGTTTAAGTTCTTTAAGCCAAGCTACCTGTTGCTCCACTCTAAATGAATCTAGTTCGTCTCTTTGTAAGTAATTCACATAACCCATAACAGCATCTACGTGACCCTTTTCGTTCTCTGAGGCGAAGTTATCCCAATTAGCAATACGGTAGTTGGATAGTTCAGGCTTGTCTTTGAAGAACCAATATCTATATGGGCTTGTTAATACAACTACAACTATATCATCTTTAGTAAGTTTCTCACGTTGCTCTTTAACCTTGTGCATGATCCATTCGTTGCTACAGCCAATGATACTATCATTAAGCATAGCATCTACTCGTAGCTTACTTGCTAGTTGCCTAGTCCAAGTCCAATCAGTCTTGTAGTCTACTGTAAATGAATCACCAAATATATATAATGTTCTCATTACCACCAACCTAATACTTTGCCGTTACCAGCTATAATAAAAATACAAGTTACTATATGTAACACAATCCAAAACGTTCTCGCCGCTAGTGCCTTCTTTACATCTTTCATTGGTACTGGTAAAAATTCGGGAGTGTCTTCATCGTTGATACCTATTGGCATACCAACTGTACGAGCCCACGTTTTTAGAAAACGCCGCTGACCGCTCATGTTATTCCTCCTCGTCGTTACCTAGGTTTGCTAAGAATGATCTCAATTTAGTTGAGTCAGTTTCAGCTCTTATAGGCTTTACTATTTCCCCCTGTGAAGGATCTTTTGGAGTGTCAGGTTCTTTGTCTTGTGTAACACTACTAGTTCTTTTTAGTCCTGCCATAACACTTGCAGTTGTTGACTGTCCGTAACTGTTGTCTTCATCTTCTGCAAGATCAGTAATACGCAAACAGTCTATATCAAATTCTAAATCTATCTTTGCACCTACACCACTACTGCTTCTAGTCTTCATTAACTGTATCTGATACCTACCACGTTCACGCATAGCTCTACTTGTAAAGATACCAATCACGTTATCTGCTGTTTGTATCTTACTCAAGCCTCCTGCAATATGCGAATGATCAAATTCAATCTCTTCAACACTAGCTCTGTTCAACTGCGATGCAGTAACAAATATTATTTGTAGTTCCATTGCCAAGTTTCTAAGTTCTTCTGATACAAACTTATCCTTAACAAATAAATCACTTGGACTTACTTTCTTACTCATTGGCATCAACAAGTCTAAGTAATCAACTAGTATAACATCAATCTTTCTGTTGTTCTTAACTTCATATTCTTTAATAAAACTTCTTATGTCGTTTGCTGTCTTACCACTTGGCATATACTTGATCTGAAACGATCCTGCTTTCTTGCCTGCCATCTTAACTTTCATTTCAACAGTATCAAGATCTCTAAATATTTCTCTGCTTGGAATATCAGTCATCATACTATCAACTCTCATAGCAACCAAGTTCTCACTTAATTCTAGTGTCAAATATACAACGTTCATTCCATTCAATGCCCAGTTGCAACCTAAGTTTGCTAAGAACAAACTCTTACCTGCACCCGAACCACCTGCAAAAATGTTTAGCTCACCTTTGTTAAAGCCACCAAACAGTTTCTTATCTAAGCTCTCCCAACCAGTACTTACTTGTCCATTGTTATCTTTTAATCCCATAAGTCTACCTTTAGGATCTGCAAAGTAATCTATACCTAAGTCTTTTTGTAAACCTATCTGTACTGCTTCTTTGATCTTAGTTTCAACTGGACCATACTCACCCTTTTCAAGTAAGTCTGCACTTTCTAATATAGCACGTTCTAAACTTTTATGTCTACTAAAAGTTTCAAAGTCATTAAGCAACCAATCATAATGTTGATCATTAAGTCCTGTTGGAACTTCTAGTTTAGTTTGTGTACAAGCACTATTAACAATCTTTTCTGTAGGAAGTGTATTGTGTTCATCAACAAAGTTCTTTATAAACTCGGCTGTTGGTTGTAGCTTACGATCAAAGTTCTGTGGATCAAAGATACCTTGACAACGCACAAATGTTTGTGCATCGCTTAACATAATTTCCAAATAAGTTTTTTGGATCTCTATTCCATAGTCAGTGTTTTGCTTCATACCTTATTATACCATATTTTATCATCAAAGTCAATGTGTTTGTTGTTCAATGCCAAAACAGCACCAACACAACTACCTGGATCTCCAGGATTCTTAGGAACGTATATATTGTTCCATTTCTTTCTAATACCGTCTACAGCCACCTTATTTAAAGCACAACCACCCGTTAAGATTAAGTTATGACTTGGCAACGTTTTCAAGCACCACTTACTAGTTGACTTAACCATTAATTCAAAAACAAATTGAGTAGCATTGGCTAGTCTGCTCATATCATTTTTTGTATACAATTCAGGCTTATACCAATTTGCACCTTTGTGTAAGTTATGTTTAAACTTAACACCTGGAACTGATCCGTCTAGTGGATCTTGTATAAACGTTTCTATCATATCATTAACAAGTTGTAAGTTCTCTTGTGTAGAAATATCTCTACCCATAGGTTCAACTAGATACTCATCTCTGTTAGCTTGTAGTCCTAGTCTTTGTGTCATTGCACTATAAAATAATCCAACACTATGTGGATAGCTTTGTGAATAGATCTGTTTTAGTTTATTACCTTCACCCATCCATACAGTAAACGTTTCATACTCACCTATTGAATCCAAACATATTATTGTTGCATTTTCTAATCCGCTAGTGTAGTAACCATATGCCGCGTGTGCTCTATGATGTCTAACATACTTTATAGGTTGATATAGATTCCATTTGCTTAGATATCTTTTAATGTTGTTCTCGCCAAACAACCAACCTTGACCTGCTTGTAATTGACGTAAACTTTTAAGCCAAGGTTTTTCATACCAAACAATTTTATCTGGTCGAGGTAGTCCTTCTGTGATTGTGATATGTTGTAGCATATCATAATTTAAATGCGGGTCGTGTTCTATGCCACTGAAGTCTTTTGATAGTCCTGCCCAACGACATTTTAAATCCTTGAACGGTCCTTCCTCAAAGACTGCCACACTTGCGTCATGACTGTTTCCAACTATACCCCAAATGATCACTTACGTTTCTCCTCGATCTTATCTGCAAGTCCGTATGCAATAGCTTCTTCGGCAGTCATAAACTTATCACGATCCATGTCACGTTCAAAGTCTTCATATGTCTTACCTGCTGTGTTATGTTTGACATACAGTCTTGTTAAATGTTCTTTTAAATATTGTATCTCTTTATAACGTATTTCAATATCACTTGCCATACCTTGAGCACCACCACTTGGTTGGTGTATCATTGTACGTGCATTAGGTAGTAGAATACGTTTGCCAGGTGCACCTGCCTGTGCAAGGAATGACCCCATGCTACAAGCCTGTCCTAATACTATTGTGCTAACATCACTCTTGATATATTGCATAGTATCATATATGCTCATACCACTAGTAATAACCCCACCTGGACTATTGATGTAGAAGTTAATTGTTTTATCCGGTGCTTCACTTTCTAAGAAAAGCATCTGTGCAACTACAACGTTTGCACTATTGTCGTCGACAGGACCATTCAACATTACAATCCTATCTTTTAATAGACGACTGTAAATGTCGTATGCTCTTTCGCCTTTGTTGGTAGACTCGACTACCATGGGTATTAAGTTGCTCATTTATATTCCTTTTAGTTTTTTCCAACCTGTGTGTAAGATATAAAACCATACACCGTTTATCGAAGGTTCAATAAGTGCTACTGTACCTGCTTCGAATAAACTAGCACCTGTAAATATACTAACCACAGTCATAGCAATTATTACGTGTCCTAGTGTATAGACTATTGCTAATGTCAGACTAGAACCAGTAAGCAGTCTTTTAAATGCTCCTTGTATTCCTTGTGTAAACTCTGTCATTATTCGTTCCTTTCTATTCCATACCCATTACATTAAAGCTCATGCTAGTTCTAGTAACATCACTCTTGAATGGATATACCGTATGTTTAAGTCCTGCATGAAACAATAAGAAGTCACCAGTCTTTGGTATTATCTTATGTGTTCCGTTTGCACCAACGACATCAGGACCGTACAAAAACTCTATCTGTCCAGGACAGTTCATGTTAGTGTCTTTTGTATATTCCTCGTTAGCAATAACTTCTGGTACATCTATATAGACTACTGCACTAATCATTCCTGAATGACTGTGCATTGGATTAAACTCATCTTTGATTTGAAAGTTAATCCAAGGACCTGTACCTAAATTAAAATTAACGTTGTAAACTTTT
>Ga0315315_10004753_pt1 | contig 12521 bp, 8 predicted proteins | sample M140m3416metaG_FD_203699 | JGI IMG/M metagenome (GOLD analysis project Ga0315315, IMG submission 203699) | Ammonia-oxidizing marine archaeal communities from Monterey Bay, California, United States - M1 40m 3416 | ecosystem: Environmental > Aquatic > Marine > Intertidal zone | place: USA...
AAGCCCGTCGCCGTTCGCTACTCATGGGCAGCGAACCCATTAGGCAATCTCACCAACAGCATTGGTCTGCCAGCCTCGCCGTTCAGGACCGATGAATGGACAGATTCGCAGTAGGAAATAATCTATTAACGAAGCGGGTGCTGTGATTAAAATGGAGGTGGTTAACATCTCCCACCCTGCCAATCCTGCCTGCACGCCATTCCGACGAGCCCGCCCGTTGTCGCACCGTCTGTCATTGCTATTGATCACCATTGGTCTGGGCATCACCCTGCCCCTACCAGAGATTTATGCTGACAACGAGCAGGGCAAAACAAACTCGCAAAATTCAACTCGGTCAGCAAAAGATCCAACGCTGGTTTACCAGACAACGATCCGGCCGTTACTCAGCAAACACTGCTTTCAATGCCACGGTGATGGCGACGAGGTCCACGCTGAAGTCAACTTGCGGGAACTCGAGACTGAACAGCAAATCAAAGCGGCTTTCGAACTGTGGTCCGATGTACTTGAGGTGCTTGATTCAGACGCGATGCCCCCCGAGACCCAGCCGCGGCTGACTTCGGCTGAAATTGCACAATTCAAATCGTGGTACCAGACGGCATTGGTTGACACGATTCGGCCACTGCCAGGCATCCTTCGCCCACGCCGCCTGTCAGCGCACGAATACCGGCAAACTCTACGATCTCTGTTTGGATTCGACCTCGAGGTTTCAATTGCTGAAGCCGAGCAGACCATCGTTGAAAAATCGTTGGTGATGAAACTGCTGCCTGTGGATCCACCTGGCCCCAGTGGCTTCAAAAATGACACATCAACGAATCCGTTGACCACCAATGTTTGGGATCAATATTCGTTCCTTATTGATGATGCCTTGGAGCAGTGGCTTGCCCCTGAACAAAGAAAACACCTGCACGAGGTCACGGGACCAATCGTCAGTGAACACATGACACCAAAGCAGGCAGAAAAAGTGCTGCGATGGATGCTTCGTCACGCCCACCGGCGTCCACCTGCTGCGAGCACCATTGCAACTTCCCTTTCGGCCATTGCAGGCAAACGCGGAGCAGAATTGGAATCGGCGCTTCGAATCGAGCTTAAATCGGTACTGATGTCACCCCCGTTCATCTATCGCAGTCTGCTTGCAAAAGTTGATGCTCCCAACGACACCGACGAAACGAATCGTTCTCATCACTCTTATGGTCGCGTCGACGACTACGAATTGGCAGAGCGTCTCAGTTACTTTCTCTGGGGCGACATGCCTGATGAGCGTCTGATGCAATTAGCTGACCAAGGCAAACTGCGTGACACGGACATTTTTGCCAGTGAAGTTGACCGAATGCTGACAGATCCGAAATCGCGGAACCTCGCATCTAATTTCGGAGTCGAGTGGTTCTCGCTTAACGAGATTTCAAAAGTATCGAACAATCCACCTGTGTCCCATGCTCTACGTCAGCAACCGATCGACTTCCTGAACTATCTTTTCACCGAGACTCGGCCCTTACTGGAATTGATTGATTCCAATGTGGCGTTTGTGAATCCACACACATCAAAATATTATCCGGGCGACAGAAAACGCATGACCGCCTACCGCAAGCAGCGGGGCATTGAAGTAGAGGCTGTTCCCAATCAACGCCTGGAACTAACCAACACTCCTGAACGTGGTGGTCTGTTGACGATGCCCGGCGTTCTTGCCATGAACAAAGGCCCGGTGATTCGGGGAACGTGGATTTTAGAAAGAATCATGGGCGAGCACTTGCCTGATCCGCCTGCGAATGTAGGACAAGTGAAACCCAATCAGCGAGGCGAGAACCTGAGTTTTCGCGAACGTTTTGAACTGCACCGCAGCAATTCAACATGTGCAGTCTGCCACAATAAGATTGATCCTTTGGGATTCGCCTTGCAGGCATATGATTCCGGCGGCAACTACAAACCTGCGGGCTTGGATAGCGGCGACAAACGCAAACGGAAAAACAACAAAAAGCAGACACAAGATCCAATCAGGTCTGCCGCTGCGAAACCACTTGACACAAGCGGTCGCCTTCCCAGCGGAGAAACGTTTGACAGCTATTCAGGATTACAAAAAATCCTCGTCAAGTCCCAACGTCGCACTGTGATCGAAAACATTGTCAAACGCACGCTCTCTTATGCTTTAGCCCGCGAATTAACCATCCACGACATGCCGACGGTCGCTGACATTTCCAGTAAACTTGATCGACATGGAAACCTTGCTGTGCAAGAAGGAACCTACCACGATTTGATCCATCTGGTAGTCAACAGTTTGCCGTTCACACACGCGCAAACACGGTCCCCCGAGCACGACTGAAGAAAGTTACAAACATGCCTTGGCAATTAGACCGACGACGATTCCTGCGTGGTGCGATGGGTCCCCTTCTGCCATTGCCTTTTCTGAATCTGATGGAACGCCAAGCATCAGGCGCTGCCGCAGATGGCCCACCCATCCGATTCATGACTCTATTCAAACCCAATGGAGTACACCCACCAAGCTGGAGCATCAACGGCGGCACTGAGTTTGATTTCCGCATGTCACCTCTCATGCAACCTTTTGCCAAGCATAAACAGGATCTGTTGATCCTGGACAACATGGGTGACTTTGGCTTCTCATCTCACGCCAACTCCACTCGTCGCTTCCTGAGCGGTCACCACAGGAACACCAAGTCCGCATCTGTCGACCAGTTGATTGCGGACAGAATTGGCAAGGGAACGTCACACCGTTCACTTGAATTAACAACTGAAGGACTGTTCCCCAATCAAATTGGGTGCAGTTATATCTCCTACGACTCGAATGGTGCTCCAATACCGCGAGAGAGCGATCCGCAGCTGATCTTCGACCGCATTTTCCGCAGCCCGATGCGAAATCCGACAAAGCGTCGTGAAATGAAAAGCGTCTTGGATCGTGTATCAGAAGACGCAAAATCTCTGTCACGCACAGCAGGCGCGGAAGACAGACAGACATTGGACCAATATTTGTCAGTGGTTCGTTCAACAGAGAAAAGGCTCGAACGTATCGCCGCTACCTCCAATGACATCCCCAAGGCAACGATTGAACGCCCATTGGCACCCGCGAACTTGAACGAGCAAGTGGAATCAATGCTCGACCTGATTTCACTCGCTTTATGGACTGATTCAACTCGCTGCGTCACCTACATGCTTGGCAACAGCAATAGTCGGATGATTTTTGACTTCTTGGGCATCAAAGAACAGCACCATTACTTGTCTCACTTTTTCAGAAACTTTTCACGGCAGAATCTCGATGCACTTTTAAAGATCAGCTTGTGGCACATGGAGAAATTTGACTACCTGCTGACTCGCATGAAATCCTACCGTGATCACCAAGGCAGCCTCCTTGACCACAGCGTTGTGCTTTACGGCTCGGGAATGGGACACAGCGATAATCACACGGCCACTCGAATCCCAATCATTCTGGCAGGACAGGGCGGGGGACTGCTAAAGACGGGACGTTATGTACGCTACGCCGAGAATCAACAACTCGGGCGTTTGCACCTTGCACTCTTGAAAATGTTTGATGCCGACCAGGACACCTTCGCATATTCAAGCAACGCTTTACCTGGACTCAATGACTCCGACTTCACGCCTTATAGCGAACAACCATTTGAAAGCTGGGTGAAGACGGGAGACGGAACCATCACCGTACAGGGACGCCTTCGGCTCTCTGACAATCTGGACGAAGCACGAATATTTCTGATTGATGTGCAGGGACAACCAGCTGTGCGAATCGATGTCGCCTTCAGGGACTTCCATGATTTCAACTTGGCGTACCACTGCGGGACAGCTGTTAGAATCACAGGGACAGTGTCTGAAAAGAATGGACAGTCCGTAATCACTAAGGTGCAAAAACTGGAATCGCTGTTCGGAAAGAAACCCGGCTCCGCGAACGGATGAATCAGGGCTTATTGGCGACTCACCTGTTCGACGAATCCATTGAGGAACCGCAACCGCTGACTCTTCGTGAGAAAATGGATTTACGTAATGACGGGCTGAAGCAAATGTTGAAGTGACCATTGGATCACCGAGCGTATTGCGCTGCGTCCCGATGTCTTCCTGACAGGCACACTCTTGTGACTTGGCAGCATGAACCCGAGGAAGCAATCACGGGCGGGCGAACCTTAGCAAGCGAAAGCAACAACTGGATTTTGTTGTTCAAAACTGTCACCACACACCTGTACCGGTACATGACGAAACAAACCGTTACCTCACTTTGGCACGGCTTGACTTGACCAAACACCCTAAACTGCATAGCTTCGATTAAAACTAACAATTGAACGTGACCGGAACAGGCAGCGCATGAGTCAATTTGCCAAACTGATATTACTCCTCTTGCTGACTCACTGTCTGCCGCCAGCACTCTTGGAGCCTGCATCGGCTCAGGAACCTGCGGTAACAGAGGAAGACAGCGATCAAGAGGCGGACCACGTCACTGGCGATCGAGAGGAACTTGATGATATCGCTATCGAAATCCGTGAAACGAAAGAGACGCGAGAACGCCTGCAGGAGCGACTTGGATTTCTGGACAAGCGTCTCAGTTTGCTTACAAAGCGGCAAATCCTCGATAAAGAATTGAGCGTTGTGGAGCAGCAGATCGAGGCCACAGAGAAGCGTGACACAGAAGAGCGTGACACAGAAAAACGAAATACAGAACGGGGTGCCGACCTTGAACAAAAACGAGAATTCATCGAGTTGGAGTTGGAAGAGATTTCGATCAATCTTGAACTGCTCGACAAACGTTCTGATCTAGCCGAATTGAGACAAACGTTCGCAGAGAAAGATATTGATTCGGGCAATCGCGACTTCCGCGAAATGAAGACCAAGCTTGCGGAAGCAGACAAACTGGTTGAGCAGTTTTTTAACAGTGTTCGAAAAGGCGACGAAAACCGCGTTGAGCAGACTGAAATCCGCTTGGAGGAACTTGAGCACGATTACGAAATGCGACACGAAGTCCTCCAACTGAAACTTGAGCTTCACTATGCTGAAGAAGAAGGACAGGATGAGTTGATTCAGGAACTGAGGCTGGAAATCCGTGAAATCGAACGCGAGAGTGGTCGAGACATTCGTCCCGACGCGAAGCGGAACGACACGGTAGAAGATAGTGGCAGCCTTGGCATGAACATGCCCAAGCCTGTGATCGTTGATGCCACCACCTTGGCTGCGGCGGCTAACTGGAACTACGCCCAGCACATCCAACCACTCTTGCAGCGTCATTGCCATGAATGCCATTCCGATGAATCATCCTCAGGTGACCTGAATCTGCTTGCGCTGGCAGCAACGAAACCTTGGGTCATCAACCGAAGCGATTGGAAAAACATCAGCCAACAGGTCCGAATGCGTACCATGCCTCCGGCCGACGCTGAACCGATGTCAGACGCTGATCGTTTAGTGATTGCGGGATTCCTTCAGCTCAAAATTGACAACTTTGACTATGAAACAGTCCGACAGCCTGGTTACGAACCTGCCCGTCGCCTGACGCACGAGGAATACAATCACACGATCCGTGACTTGTTTGGGATCGACCTGCGTCCAGCCGACAGATTCCCTCGCGACCTGACCGCCTCAAGTGGATTTGCCAACAGTGCCAACAGTCTGTTTCTGCAACCCATCATTCTGGAACGCTATCTGGGTACAGCCGAGCAAGTCATTCAAACTGCGATGCCCGACCACACCGCAACAGCGGAATCGCAGAAAGCGAGAGAATTATTACTGGGATCAAAATCGGCAGCCGAGGCAATTGCGAGCTTCGCAAGACGTGCGTTTCGGCGTCCACCAGGTGAGAAAGAGCTGACATCGCTGTTACGTTATTACCACGAACTCACGGGACAACAAGCTGCATCCGTCAGAGGTGAGGCTGTTTCTTACAAAGCCCTTGGGCAAGTGTTCGAAGTGATCCTCGTTTCACCCAGCTTTCTCTTTCGTAATGAGACGGACCAAGGCAAACAGATCGGGCAAGCTTTCCAGATCACAGACCACGAACTCGCCAGCCGCCTGTCGTATTTCCTGTGGGCGTCGATGCCTGATGATCAATTGAGCAGAGCCGCAGATGCAGGCACGCTCTCTGATCCTCAAGTACTAGCGGATGAGGTGAATCGCATGCTAGCCGATCCGAAGGCCAAAACGCTGGGCGAGCTTTTTGCTTCTCAATGGCTTGGCTTCGGAGCACTTCCGTATGCTCCCCGTGACCCGATCGACAACCCTTGGGCAACGGACTCATTGGTAACTGCAATGCAGCAGGAATCCGCTCTGTTCTTTTCATCATTGGTGACAGACAATCAGCCCATCGAACGTTTGATCGATGCCAAATATACGTTCGTCAATGAAGAACTCGCTCGACATTACGAGCTGGACGAAGTACGAGGACCAGAGATGAGGCGTGTGTCATTGGAGTCCAGTCCTCGAAGTGGCATTTTGGGACAGGGCAGCATTCTGGCAATCACATCCTTTCCCAATCGCACCAGCCCTGTGGTACGTGGCAACTGGATTCTGACCGAGTTACTCGGTACTCCACCTCCGCCCCCACCCCCAAACGTCAGTCAGTTTGACGACGAGGTGGCTGAAAAACGAAATCTCACCCAACGTCAAAAACTGGAACTCCACCGCAACAACCCAAATTGCTACGCCTGCCACTCACAGATTGATCCACTCGGTTTTGCCTTGGAACAATACGACTGGTTTGGACGCTTCAAGGAGTCACGTCGCGGCAGACAGCCAGACACCCGCGGTACGCTACCCGGTGGAATTGAGTTCCGTGGCTTGCGTGGCCTGCAAAATGCGTTGGTAAACAAAAGACGTGATCAGTTAGTCGAACAAATCACGCGAAAAATGCTGACGTACGCACTAGGCCGACAACTTGAATACTTTGACGAATCGGCAATCAAACAGATTATCCAGCAAGTCGAAGATGACGACAGACGACTGCAAACCCTCGTTCACGCAATCGTCACCAGTGACACGTTCCAAATGAAACAGCTTGCCCGCTGACCAACATTTTGAAATCCGAAGACAACTACAAGAGTGGCCCTATGGCGAAGCAGCCAAAGAGACAAAGCCGAACTTCCGGCGCGTGGAGAATTTCACGGCGAAGCATGCTGCGTGGCCTAGGCACCGCAGTTTCACTCCCGTTGCTCGACGTGATGGAATCGCCTGCAGCAGCTAGCGAATCGGCTTCCAAAAAGACGACGCGTCTCGCTTATCTGTACATTCCCAACGGTGTTGCCAATGGAGCTTGGTTGCCAGAGGAAGCAGGAGCAGACGGCCAGTTGCAAAAACTGAATCCGTGGATGAAGTCACTTCAACCATTCGCCAGTGAGCTGACCCTGTTCAAAAACATCTGGACACCGGAAGGCAACGGCCACAGTGCCGGCACAGCAACATGGCTGACGGGTGGTGGATTCAATCAAGAGAACATCAACGTAGGCGGCCCATCTGCGGACCAGATCGCTGCAAAACATTTTCGATCCACCACGTTGCTACCATCACTAGAGATGGCGATGCGGGGAGAAGGCTACTTCAGCAGCAGCCTGTCACGCAACTCCATTTCATGGGCAGACGCCCAGACACCTGTGCCACGAGAGATCGAGCCTCGCGCTATTTTCGACCGCATGTTCCGCGCCGGCGAAAGTCAGATAGCCCAACGTTCGGTGCTCGACATGGTGATTGCCGACGCACGTCGAATGAAAAATTCGGCGAGCATTCAAGATCGTCAGAAAATTGACGAATATCTGGAATCCATTCGCTCGATTGAACGCAAAATCGCCTTTGCTGAACGCCAGAAGCAACGATCGGATCTCGCCTCTGGCATCGGCAAAGCAATGATCCGCCCCGCAGCCGAGATACCGGAAAATCATGGTGAATACGTTCGAGTGATGCTGGACATGATCGTGCTGGCATTCTGGGCCGATGCAACACGTGTCGCTACCTGCATGATGGACCACGGGCAAAGCAACCGGTATTTCAACTTCATTGATGGGGTAACGGGAACATGGCATGCACTTTCACACTGGAAAGACATCAGCGGAAAAACAGAAGATGATGATGGAGTCACCTCATGGAAGTCCCGAGAGGAAAAACGGGATATGTATAATCGAGTCACAGCATGGCACACCGAGCAGGTCGCTTACCTTGTCGGCCGCCTGAACAAAATACGTGAAGGTGACGGTACTTTGCTCGATCACAGCACGATCGTTTATGGCTCCAGCCTCAGCGACGGGCATGAACACCAAGAAAAAAATCTGCCACTTCTATTGGCTGGCCGAGGGGGCGGTGCGATTCGCCCCGGAAGACTGATTGGTGGACGTCGCGACATGTCGATGTCTGATCTGCACCTAAGCCTGCTACAGGCTACCGGAGTTCCCCTGAACCGCTTCGCAAACAGTGATTCCCCCCTACCGCTGACCTGAACGCAAGGTGAAGGCTGGCTTAAACGGTGATTACTTCGCACTGTCTGATACGGCTTGCATCTGCAGCGTGCGAGCAAAGAATTTGCTCATGCCATCACTAATTTTTTTGGTTCTGCTGAAAGACAGCGTGCCCAGTTCCATCAGCCATACGTCGGTAGGCCACATTCCTTGCGACTGCTGCATTGAACGCTCGCACAAAGTCATCAGCATGGCTGATACCGACCCGCCAGTCCGAGACTTCATGAAACAGCAGGAACGGATGAGCATCTTCCGATACACAGGTAATTGGTTATGGCAACGAACCACTCGATCGGCCTGCACTGAAACAGGTTCAAACTTACACCGTATCCAGGAGTCCCAGCAGACCAGCAGTGTTGACAAGTCCAAACGTGCCTGCCAACAAACCGCTAGGCGAGCAACGAGTCGATGACTCCACGGCTATCTGCAAACTCATCAACTTCCATCCCCATCAACTGTGCCTGAGTCAACCAAAGATTTGCCAACGGTGTTCCCTCAGGCATGTTGATATGCTGACCAGATTTGACACGCCTGCCTCCACCTGCCACCACGATTGGCAAGTCGTTGTACTGATGAGTTGACCCATCACCCAAACCGGAACCATAGGTCACGAGCGAGTTATCAAGCAGCGAGGACCCATCAGCTTCCTTAATCGCATCCATGCGATTCAAAATGTAGAAGTACTGTTCCATATGAAAGCGATCAACACGCATCAAGTCATCGATAAACGTTGTCTGGTTGTGTGACATTTGATGATGACTGCGTGGTTTATCAAACAGACTATCGAACATGAATGGAGTATCCCAGCGTTCGGGCCCAATCATGAAAGTAGCGACATTGGTCAAACCCGTTTGCAGTGCAACAATCATCAAATCGCCCATCAATCGGATGTACTCACCCCTTGGGAGATAGGTTTCAGGAGGTTCAGGAAAATCAACCGTGGCGAGTTCACTCTTCATATCCTGAAGTCGTTTCATTTGCGTTTCGATCGTGCGCAAAGCATCGAAATACTCAGCAAACTTCTGTCCATCCGAATAGCTGAGTTCCCGCTTCAGCGACCGCGCGTCCTCGATAACCAAACTAGTTACATCACTGGAACGAGTCGCCTGTTTGGTACCGAACAGACGGTCATACATTTTCCTCGGGTCACGAACTGAAGGGGCAAGATGCCCCGTCCCGTACCATGAAATATTGTCGAAGTGAATCGATTCTTTATTGTCACGATGGCTATTGCAACTGAATTCAAGCGTACTGAACGGCGTATCCTGCCCTGCATGGTCAGCCACCATATGATCAAGGGTCCGGTCAATCGGCCACGCCGAGCCTTTGACGGTGTAGGGCTTCGCACTACTGAGGTAGCAGGAAGCACATTGTGCGTGCACATCAGTTCCCTGCTGGAAAGTGCGATCCATTCCCGTGATCAGATTAACTTTGCCCAACAGAGGTTTGAGTGGTTCAAGAGTCGGTGTCAACTGCTCAAGAGGCTTCACACTGAACGTGGGATCCTGCTTGCCAAGCGACCTGAAGACATTTCCAAGATTCCCTTTGGGAATTACGTGGTCAGCTTCACCAGGAAAGAAACCGCGCCGCACAACACCGATGGGTACGTAGTAGTGCACCATTCGCCGCGCGACCACCGAAGTGGCGGATGCATTGCCGACACTTTCCAGCCACGGCAAGGCAACCATAGCGCCACTTACACCCTGCAGAAAGTTTCTTCTTGAAGTCGTTTTCATTAAAAAAGGCTCGTGGCATTATCTGGGACTGGACGTCAAACGCTGATCAGAAACTTCGACGCCACCAAGGAACGGTTTGCTGAAGACAACTTCTCTAACCAAAGTTTGTATTCGATAACCATCAGCGATGGTTGCTGCTGCAATACGATCTAACTCACTCTGATCTTGCGGCGTCAGTTCGCGTGCCAAAGCAAACGAAAGCAAGTGACCCGCAAAACCTCGAACGAAACGATCCTTCTCAGCAAGAATCGCATCTTTGAAACTGGCGATATCAGAAAACTGATGACGACGAAACAGTGTCCCGGAGGAATCAACTTCGCGACCATTCTCGTAAGAATCACGCCACTTACCAATCGCGTCGTAATTTTCCAAGGCGAACCCCAGCGGATCAATCTTCTCATGGCAACCAGCGCAGTCAGCCCTTTCCCGGTGCAGGGCCAAACGCTCACGCAACGTCAGATCCTTCTCTTCGATCGAAGGTTTTTCATCTAACGGAGGCACATCAGCAGGTGGCGGTTCAGGTGGAAGATTAAAAATAACAGCCGACACCCAGGCTCCACGAGTGATGGGCTTGGTACGCTCCGTACCCGAAGTCATTGTCAGAACCGCTGGACTGGTAATCACTCCGCCCTGCCGTCGATCGGTGACCGCCTGACGCGTGAACTTGAGTGCAGTGACACCACCAGCATTTTTGTTCCCTTCAGCCCCTCCGTAAACACGCTGCAACAACGGTGATCGATACGTAAAGTCGGAATCGATTAATTGGGTGAGCGACATGTTCTCAATCAACACCGCCTCAAACAACAACAAAGGCTCCAACATCATGTGCATGCTGTGGCGATATTTCGACATATAGAAACCCGGAAACTTCTCACGGTTGGGAACCGACGAAATGATCCGTTCCAACTGCAGCCACTGAGAAGGAAAACTATCGCAAAAGCGTTTCAACTTGGGGTCGTGCATCAGACGCTGAAACTGGCTCTGCAATACCTCTGGCCTTCTCAACTCTCCCTTGGCTGCCAAGTCCAGTAGTTCCTGATCCGGGATACTTCCCCACAGAAAAAAAGACAAGCGGGAAGCCAAGTTGATGTCCTTTGCAAATCCATCAACTAGATCTGGATCAGTTTTCCCAGCGTCGTCTGTCAAAGCAGGAGGATTGGTTGCGTGAGCGCTGTCGATTGAATAAAGATACAGAAAACGGGGCGAGGCAAGCACTGCGCTCGCCAAGCGTTTCATGACATCGGTGAAGTCAACTTTCTGATCCAATTCCCGCGCGGCGTAAGCAACGTACCGCTGCAAGGAAGCCTCACTGACAGGCCTACGAAACGCCCGCGTCAAAAAAGGCCGTAAACGTCGCTCCACTTCCTCGATGTGGGATACATTTCCAGCAGGCTTGGCGAAGAACTCCTTCCAGATGCCAACATTCGCCGGGGTAAAATCAGTGCTTTCGATAATCGATTGACTCAGAGTCAGAAAAGCCTCCATCAGCAAAGGCGAAAGCGAGAGCTGATCACCACGATTATCAAACCCATGCTCCGCTCGCAGATCCTGCGGGAACGCTGCTACGCCAGCGAGCCGTCTTTCGATCATTTGCGACTTCCCAAGCGGCCTGCTACCGACCTGCACGCTGTCAGGCATTTTCCCTGTGGCAGGGTCAAAATACTTTCCATGCTGCCGCATCATTCGCTCAGGCAGCGTGAACACAATCGACTTGAGTCGAAACAGATCTTTCACTGCGTTGTTGTATTGGAACCGATTCATCCTTCGCATTTCAGCCGTCTGAACCTCAGTCTGCTGAGCGACCGCAAAATCAAACAGTGTTTGCAAATCGTTGACGAGCTTAGTCTGCACCTGAGATGACAATTCTCCTTCATCCTCAGGGGGCATCTCTCCGAGATCGATCACTTGAGTTAGATCTTGCAGCAGTTCCAAGTCATCTACCTCAGGCAACAGCTGCACCCATTTGACCAGATCGACATCACCCATTATCTCGTCAGATTCGCCGTGACAATGGACACAGCGCTCACGCAGTACGGACGCAATTCTTTTATTCGCAGCCTTGATTTCATCACTCGCCCCGTCCGCAGCATCCTTATCGGTTGCGGGCAGACCAGTGCTCTCATCAGCGTTTGCGACACCTGGAAACGGAGCTTCCCCAAACGAGAGAAGGAGAATCGCTACGACAGTCAATAATCGGCGTTGTGTCATAAAACTAACAAACCCAGAACGTCATCATCAAACGAATAATTCGTTGATTACACCAGAACTGTCACCATGTGACGCGACATCGACACCGACACCCCGCAGCAAACTTAGCCATAGATTCGCCAAAGGAGTTTTAGGGGCAAGC
>Ga0315315_10004758_pt1 | contig 12517 bp, 16 predicted proteins | sample M140m3416metaG_FD_203699 | JGI IMG/M metagenome (GOLD analysis project Ga0315315, IMG submission 203699) | Ammonia-oxidizing marine archaeal communities from Monterey Bay, California, United States - M1 40m 3416 | ecosystem: Environmental > Aquatic > Marine > Intertidal zone | place: USA...
AACTGTATCTCTAGGATTCTCATCCGTATACAATCGTCTTCCTGAACCTTTAGGCTTTTTTCCCGTTCCCTTTTTTGGATCCGCCATTGATAACTCCTTTTAATGTTTTAGCTTGTTTAGCATGTGTTTTAGATGCTTTTGTCAAACCTTTGATTACTTTTTTAATCTTTTGTTTTTTTAACATTTCCATCTCCTTCTTGCCTGACGAAGACGTGAGTTCGGATCTTTTGCTGCTTTAGGAAATTTTTTCATTTGTCCTAGTGATCTTGCGCAGTATGATTTTCTACGATTAGCAGCTTTTGATCCAGGCTTCACTTTTCCTGTCACGGCTGTTTTTAATTTAGAGCCGGGATTTGCTCTTCGATATGCAGCCACTCCGGCCCTTGTCATGCCTGCACCTTTTTCCGTTGGACGAAAATTCTTTTTATTTCTTTTGGGCATTTTATCTCTTACTCTTCCACCCTTAGCATTTAAAACTCTAATTATTTTTGCAGGAAAGTTTTTACCTTTTCCATATTCTTCTATAGGTAAAATACCTTCGGTTGGACTAACTATCATAGTTCTTTTACGTGTATTAAAAGGTGATTTTTTTACATAAGAAAATTTCTTATCTTTATTATATCTACTACTCATTATGCCGTCTTCTTTTTCTTTGCAAATGTTGCAGCTCTACTAGGTGTAGGTCCTGTATTAGCTTTCGCTTGTTTTCTCTTTACGGCACCCGCACGTTGCCCTTTGGACATCGCTCTTGCTTTCGCAATGGGCACGCATTTTGGATAATTTTTTCTTTTTTCTCCACCACTTCTTCCACACTTCGGGAATGATCCATCCGATTTTTTGTTTGCAATATCGACCCAGTTTTGTTTGACCCATTCTCTAAGTCCTCCACCTTTCGAGTAGTAAGTTCTCATTACGAATTCTTTCCGTAAGCTCTGCCTTTACCTTTCATCGCTAACTTACAACCTTTAGATCCAGATTTTAAACCTACTCTACCACCTGTTTTTAAACCACCTGCTATAGATTTATAACCTGACACTCCTTTTTTAATTCCAGATTTTTTCATTAAACTATCTAATTGTTTTTTATTCATTGTTTTTATTAAATCAAAAGTACCTAATCTGGTTGCATTTTTAACAATCGCATCCGCATCTGCTTTAGCTAATGATTTTATTTTTGAATCGGGTATTCCAGCCATTATACTTGTCCCCCTTTTAGATATTTCATTCTAGTCATATCTATCATTCCACCACCCATAGCTTTTTTACGGCTACCTTTTTTACCACCTGGTGTAATTTTACCTGAACACACTCCAGATGCATACATGTTAGCATATGCTGAAGGATATACTTTAAATTTTCTCTTCGCTGCTGCTTTTCCTTTTGGACAAAGTTTAGCCATTATATTACCTTCTTTTTAGTTTTCTTTTTAGCTGCTGCTATAAATTTTGCTTTTGGATCTGCAGCTGTTACATTTTTGTTTTTATCTAATCCATAAATAACACTTTGCATTCCTAAACTTTTAGAACCAAATGTTTTTTTAATTTTATCTACGTTTGATTTTTTCTTCGTCAAACCAGTTCCACGTTTTAAACCAATTCTGCCACCGTCCTTTTTTTTAGTAACTTTATCGATCATACTTTTTAATACTTTAGTATTTTCTCCCTGTATTCTTTTGTAAGCTTCTTTATTTGATTCTGATTTTTTTGTACTTTTTTTAAAAGTAAAGGGTTTACCCGTTTTCATTTCAAAAATAGTTTGATCTAATTTTGCTTGACCGCTTTTTAATTTTTGATTGCCAATTTTTAAATCTCTTATTTTTTTTTGTATTACTGTTGTAGGTACGTTTGTTGGAACTTTATTAATAGCTCCTCCAGGTGTTATACTTTTTTTTCCACCTGTAATAAGATTTTTTATAGCTTTTCCACCTGCAATGAAAGCTTCAATTTTTTTACGCATTATTTTTTTCCTCCGCCGTTTCTAAATATTTGTGTACCCTTTATACCATAAATGCTCGCCACGACAAGGATCCAAAGATTTGTGAACCATGACGGGAGCTGCGAAAACATCTCGAAGAACAATTTTACTTTGTCCATCGCTCCCGGATCATCCGATACGACTGCCCAGGCCAAAATTACCACGGGCAAACTTAAAATTATCAAAACTGCCTCGTCCTTCCAATCTGATTGACGGGCTTCTAAAAGTTTTCCTTGGTAAGCTTCTTTACCTTCGGCCATACGAGATGCGTGCATAAGCTGTGCATCTGACATAGCCATTTTCGTTCTCTGCTTGTTAGCGTAAATCTTACTTCCAGCAGAAACGGCTAATTTTATTGCCGATAACCACATAATTAGTAAGCCTTAGATTTTCTTTTCTTTTCTGCTAACACTGCACCTTGACCTTGTACTTCTTCTTCAGGTCCACCAGTGCCAATATAGTTAAAAGCTTTGTCAGCAGTTGTTTTTGATCTAGGATCAATCTCAACTTGTTGTTCTGCAACTTTAACTTCTTGTATTTTGTCTAGTTTTTGCATTTTTTGCTCCTTTTATTAATTATCCTCTACCATAACTTGCGCTTGTTGTACACCAGACTTTGCAAGACTGACTCCAGCACGTAATTTTGCTAAATCTTCGTTTTGTTCCATCTTATCTTCTGCAATTTCTTGTGCTTGCATTAATTTTGCTCTGTTTAGGTCTTGTGTTGCCTCGTCATTCATCTTTTTACGTTCATTTTCCATAGCACGTAGGTCAACCTCACGTGATTTTAACTTTAAAAGAGGGTCAGAATCAAATTGTGACGTAATTTTTTTCTCTTCTTGCATAAATTCTTCTGTCATTTCTGCAACTAACACTGATTTTCTCGCTTCAATCTCATTTGTCAATGCTTGAAGTTGTTGTTGAGCTTGTGGATTCATTGTTGATTGCTGTTGTAACATCATCATCTGTTGCATTTGCTCTCTAAACTCTAATTGAACTTGTTCTTGTGCCATTAAACTAATATGTTCTAAAATATTTTTTTGTATTGCAGCCATAACAGCCGGATTATTTCTTACAATATTAGTTGACATAAAATTTAAGTGAGCAGTTATATGTGCTCTATGATCTTGACCAGGGAAAGCTTGAAAAGGTTTGCCACCTAATGCATTAATGTGTTCTAAACTTGGGTCCATCGGTGCCGTTGGTGCTGGGGGAGGTAGAACTGCATCTACATTTTTAACACCAATTGCATCATACATGTTTCTATAAATTTGATACATGTTATGTAACTGTGGATTTGATGTTGCAATTTGTAATTGTGTTTGTGCAAGTGTAATTCTTTGTGACATAGAAAATATATTAGGATCAGCTACTGGCACGATATCTATTCTGTCATCAAAATCTGTTTGTTTAATATTTCTTTGTCCACCTACAACGTCGTATGGATATTCAGGGGGTAAATATTGTGCAACTACTTTAGATAATAATTTAAATTCTGACTTCATCGCTGCATAACATCTTTTATGTATTGCAGACATAACACGTGAGCCACGTTCAAGAAGTGCGATTGTTGTTCCAACTGCAGCGCCTTGGTTTCCATCACCAACTTGCATATCAGCAATAGCCGCGAATCTTTGACCAGCTGATACTACAACACCTAATAAATTTAATAATGTTGGTGAAGGTTCTTTGTATGGTAATGGAAAAAAAGCATCTCTTAAATTACCACCTGGTGCATCTACATCTTTAAATTCACCTGGTTGTATTGGTGATGCTTCATCTCTAACTCTAACTCCTCTTTGTTTAAATCCTGCAGGTAAGTTCGATAAAGTACCAGCGTCTAATAATTGACGGAGAGCCGCCGTTGCCGTACGACTCAGTCCGCCAATCATATGAATGAGTCCAAAGCCATAAAATCCTAGTCCTGGCAGAAATTTAAAATGGACAAAGTATTGGATCTTATTTTTCTTTAGATCATTGGGCGCGTAGTTCCTTCTGATAGAAAGAACTTTCCTACTACCTTCTTCAACTGTTACGATGTAAGGTAATTTTATTCCTGTTGGTTCACCATTTGATCCAACATCTTCAAAACCTTCTAAGTCTAGATTAACATGACACTCTAACAAAGTGTATACAGGTTCATTCTTACCTGTTTTTTTTGTGCCTTCTAATTCACGTTCTTTTTTTTCAAGTTCTCCATTTACATCTGTTCCTGGAGGTCCTAACTCTACATCAGTATAGAATCCATTAACTTGTTGTTTTCTTAATTCATTTTCTGAAATTTTTACAACATGAATAATCGCTTCCGCATCATCTAATGAGGTAGCTGTGTACGGAACGATTAATTCATCTGCTGGTACAAACTTAGATACTACTCTAGCCATAGGCACATCATAGTAAACTTTTTTAAATGTTGATCCAGCTAATGGTAAATGAAATAACATAGAATCAAACTCTGATTCATATTCTTTCATTTGATCCATAATTAAATAATTCATGTATTCTTTTACGCGTTCAGATTGTTGTTCTGTTCCAATATTTTTAAGACCAATGATTTGTGTTCTCACTGGTCCATCTGCAGGTAATAATTCTTTGTATGCTTGAGCTTGAAACTGTGTTACTGCTTCTGCAAGAACTGGGTGTGTTGCACCACTAGCTCCTTGAAAAGGTTCTGTTCTATTTTCATATTTAAATCCTAAAAGATCTAACCCACTTGTGTAAGAGCTTTCCCAATCTTTTCTAGAAGATTTGTAATCCATATAATTTTGAACCATTTCATTTCCAATTGGTTCTAAATTTTCTTCCGGTAAAATATCTGCTAAATTATCAAAATGTGATTCTGTTCCAGGTGTGTTTATAGCTCCTGGATTAAAGTCTAAAGTTGCACCACCATCTTCCTCTGGTATGACCTCTACAGGGCCTTTTTGTTCTTCTGGTTCCTGAACATTAACTTCTTCTGCCATCTCTTCATCTGAAGGGATGTCAATTTTAGTTCTAGTATTCGGGAGTCCTTTATCTATATCTGCCATTTAATACTCCTATATTTTCATACCACGTTTCATTAATGATAGCAACCCTTGTGAGTTTGGTCCTTTTTCTGGTGGTGGACCTGACTTAATTCCTGCTAAACCACCGCTTGCTAAATTCTCTTTTAAAAATTTTGGTGCATATTGATTAAATTTCATTTTACCTCCATAGATTCTTTTATATCTTTTAAAAGATCTATGTAGATCTGATTCTATATCTTTTAGATATTGTCTATGACTTGGTTTATCATAACCACCCGTGCCGCTCGCAAAACCTGCACGGCCACCTTTTGCTGCCATAAAAGGATCGCTTAGATCAAATTGAGTAGTTCTATTTTGTTTTCTAATATTATACTGTCTATCTAATTCTTTTTCTGCATCTTGACTTTTCTTTATGTTTTCTAAAAAAGCTTTCTGTGGATCGCCTGTATCTAAAAAAGATTGTAAAGCAGTTTCAAATTGTTCTTCTGTCTTTTCAAACTTTGGCTTGCTTCTTAATTTTTGACCTCTAGTTCCTTTTTGTAATCTTTCTAAATTTGTTAATCTATCTCCGATGTTTTGTAAATTTTCTGCCTGACCATACTCTGGAAATATTTTTCTTAATTCAGCATCGGTAAGTTTTTGATCTAACAATCCTAGAGATAAAGCATTTTTAAATATATCTTCTCCAGGTCTTCCTCTTGCAAAATCATATGCAGCAAACGGAGCTGCAAACAATCCTTCAAAAGCCAGGGCCCCTGGACCTAGAACATTTTTTAATATTCTTCCACCTTGAACAGTTTTAGTGATAGCTTTAACGTTTGCCTTATCACCAGGCGTTAATTTTTTTATGTCTGTTGTTTGTAGTTTGTCCAAACCTCTTGCAGCACACGCATTTAAATTTTGTCCTTCAAAAAATCCAATACGACCACCCATAGCTTTACCAGGACAGCCAATGGCTGCAAGTTTTTGAAGATTATTTTTTCCAAAATCTAATAATGCTTTTCCTTTTTCAGAACCAATTGCTGTTCCTTTTAATTGTGTTCCTGCTTCTGTTGGTGCAATCGCAATACTGGGGTCAGGTAATTTTTCTTTAATCATTAATCCACTAGAATCTAAACCTGTTGCTCTGACATTTAATCTGGCTTTTGTTTTTGCAAATTCAGGAAATTGTTTTCTTAATGCCCTATCTTTTTTTTGAAGTTCTGCAATCTTAGCACGTTTCTCTTCTATAGATAATTTTTTATTATTTTGAGTTTCATAAACTTGTTGAGATATCTCAACTATTTTTTTCTCAAAAGGAAAATATTGTTTTAAATTTATTTCTGCTGGTAGGTACCCTAAATTTTTTAAACTATCTAATTCAGATAAAGATAAGTGAGATAACTGATAGCCACCTTTACCAGATAATTTTTTTAAAATAGTAGGATTAGATTTTGCTAATTCTCTAGCTCTTCGATCGTAATAAGCTTGCGTTACAGGAACTATTCTTTTTTTACCAGCTCCTTTAATTTTTAATTTATCTTTATATTTTTCGTATTCTTTTCTAGTAATAATTTCCTTACCAGAAAACTCACTTCTACCTGTTAAGTCTTTTGGATTTTGATCAAATAATTTACCATCTATCTCTATCTGTGGTGCGTTATCGATTGCTTTTTGAACATCCTCTAAACTACGCATAGGTGCGTATTGATTTTTACCAGGTGTTTGACTGTAAAAAGTTCCAAATCTATTTGATGTTTTATATATGTGTCCAGTTTTTTCGTTGTATATAGGACTAGTAGCTGACGACCTGTTTATACCTTTTATCTTTTTTTTAAAACCATCAATTATATTTGTAACTGTTCTTCCTTTATATTCTTTTTTTCCAGCTATTTTTTCAAAAGAAGTTCCATAATCTTTTTTAAATGCATCTTCGATTATTTTTTTTCCATAAGTTTTTTTAAGGTCATCGTATGCTTTTAATCTTCTTTCTAAATTCATTTTATTAAAACCATCTTTTTTGTATCCCTGCCTCGTGCCACCAAAACCTGGTTGCACTAACATACCACCACCGGCCATTGGGTTACGTTTCATGAATGAATTGATTGCATCTATTTCTATAACATCTTGTCTAGGATCTGGATTAACCAGGTCAGATGCAAAAGTTATATTACCACCTAAAAATTCTCTTTTTTTATTTCTACCTGTTCGTAGATATTCGTTTAATTGTTTTATTTCTTTAGGACCGAACTTCATTATTCTCCTAACATATAACCGATACCACCGCCTGCTTTTTTAACTCTTTTTTCAATAACTTCTATGATGTCGTCATCAATTCCGCCAGTTTCATCCATTCTTCCAGGTTTGTAATAAATCTCTTTGCCATCTTTTTTAATTATGTAACTGCCCTCTGCAATATCTTCTTCAACTTCTACTTTTCCTAATTTCTTTTTAGTCACCATTTCTTTTACTCTTCTGCCTGTTACAGAAAGTAATTTACCTGCTGACATAACTGTTTCTACAAGTTTAGCTAATGCTGGTCCTGATATCTCTGCAGCTTTTGCAACAACGGGCGCTGCCATCTTAACACCCTTACCAATTCCAAATGGTAACAAGGATGCAAGTCCTGCAGCTGCTTTCATAAAAGTTCTTCTTCTAGGATCTTTTGGTCCGTCTTTGTAACCGATACGTCCGCCGTCTGCAAATAATCCAGATTGCGAAAGTAGATTTAAGCCCTCCGCTAATCCCATCTCACCATATATAATTCCTTCTAATTGATTTGAAAATTTATTTTTACTACTAAAAGGTTTTAAAGATTTAAAAAAGTTAGCTGTTTTACCTTCTTTGAAAGCTGCACGTCCACCATCTGCTAATGTGATTGATGGTGCGCCGCTGTCTTTTTTACCCATCAAATCCATCATCTCTTCTATTTGAATTATTTCTTCTTCAGACAAATCTTTTAAAGGTTTGCCAAACTCATCCATTGCAATATTTTCCATTACCATATTTCTCTCATCCATAGGATCTGGAGCTGAAACAAATTTATTCATCAGTCTCCTCATCTCTTCTCTTTTACCCATCTCATCCATCATCTCTTCTATTTGAATTATCTCATCTTCGGACAAATCTTTTAAAGGTTTACCAAAATTATCCCTTGCAATATTTTCCATCATTTCATTTCTTGAATCTTCTAAACTTGGTGCTGAAGAAAATTTATTCATCAGTCTCATCATCTCTTCTCTAAATTCTTCTAGCTCATCTGGTGTCAAATCTTTGTAAGGTTTGTTAAACATTCTAAAAGAATGTTCATCTTCTTCACCATCTCTGTAAAAAGGATCATCTACTGATGCCATCTGCATGATACCTTCACCTTCTTTTAAACCAATACGACCACCCATTGCTTTTTTCTCTGGGTCAGGTTTTTTATTTTTTACTTCTTTAATATTTTTACCCATCTGACTTTGCATTCTATTAAAGATGTTATCAAAGATTCCTTTTTGACCAACTTGAACTCCACCCATAATACCTTTTGATGTATCAATAGGTCTGCCTCCCATGTCGACAACTTTATTCATGTCCTTGAATCTTTGCATCGCCTCTTGTTTGATTTTGATAAGATCAAGTCCTTTAGGTTCTGTCCTTTTAATTTTTTGATAACCTTTAACCAGTTGGTTAAATATCTGTGCAAGTGTCATTCCAAATTTTACTGCCATTAGTAATAATTCCTTTTTTGTTTCTCGACTTTATCGTCGATGTAGTCTTCAGGGTGTCCGATCAGACCGCCCTGTCTAAATCGCATGATAGCCTGTGTTGTTGAATCGACCAAGTCATCATGATCACCGTAAGGAAACGCAGCGCATTCTTCAATAACGTCATCTGCAAATTTCTGCTCAGGTGCGTATATCATACCAGATTCAAACAAAGGTGCAACCGCATTTACACGGGCATGCTTGTCGTTACCTTTTGAAGGTGTAAAGTTTACAACCGGTATATCCATTTGCCTAAGCTCGTATGTTAGAGGTAATCCTGATGCTTTAGCCTCAACTATAACAGATTCAGGTTGCCAATATGTATATTGTTCAAGGGCCATGCGCCTTAGCTCAGGGAACTCGTATCTACCTTTGATAGCATCTAATAATATTAAACAGGCTGGACTATCTTCTGATGGATAGAATATACCCCATGTAGTAATAGCCGAGTAGTCTGCTGTTTCCTTTTTTAAAAATGCTGTATCATAACTTTGTATAACGTGATGTAGTTGTGGAATATCATTACCGGTATACTTCATCCACCACTCTCGTTTTAATATTGCTCCTTCTTCTGCTGTAGGATTCTGCATCCACTGTGCATTCCATTTGCCCGTGGGCAGTGTTGCTTGGACCTTCTCTAACTCATCTAACTTCCAATACTCAGGCCAAACAGGTTGAGCGTTTTTTGATCCATGGTCCATGATTGCTGGAAACTCGACCACGTGCCACTGATCAGCTTTCGCTTCTTTTTGATTCTGTATCAACTTACCAGTCAAATCTTTATTTGACCATCTAGTCATAACTAAAATAATTTTACCACCAGGTTGTAAACGCTGACGTGGACCTGACGTGTACCACTCGTAAGCAGACTCTAACGCCGTAGGCGATAGTGCATCTTGCTCTGAATGTGGGTCATCGATAATTAATAAGTCGGCACCCCGTCCGGTGATGGCACCGCCGACACCTGCTGCAAAGTATTCACCACCTTGTGCCGTTTCCCACCTACCAGCGGCTTTACTATCTTCTTGTAATCTTGTTTTAAAAATTTTTGTGTAATCGTCAGAGTCAATTAGATTTTTTGCTTTACGACCAAACCTTACAGCTAACTCTCCTGTGTGTGTTGCTTGAATGATCTTGAGTTTTGGATCACGGCCCACCATCCATGCTGGCAAAAGATAACTTGCAAACTCAGACTTTGTGTGTCTTGGTGGCATGTTAACTATTAAGCGAGTTATTTCACCGGTAGCTAGTTTATTAAATTTATCTGCAATGTGCCTGTGATGGGAGCCCTCTATAAAATCGGGCCACATACATTTAACAAAAGAAAGAAAATCATCTTTAGCTTTGTTCTGTATCTTTTTTTCAGCGTGCATTACTTGCAGCTGTTTAAATTTTCTACGTACGTCTGCAGGTAGTTTACTTATATCTATATTATTCAATTCCATAAAAATTTTTTAAAAAATTTTTTGCACTATGTTTAAAGTGTTCAACATGTTTTTACCAGGTATAACTGTCTAAATCAAGCAATACAACCTGTACGTGTGGGACCCCTTTGTATATAAGGGTGGATAGGGTCTTGTTTACTTTCTATGTTTGGGATTGGTTCGGGACCCCTGGCGCAATCTCTTCTGCATATATAATGTCATGCGCCAGGGGGAAAGGTAGGGTGTTAATCTAGCAACACCATATATGCTTCGGCATTGTTTTTTCTAAACCAATTAAGATCGGCTCGTACCTTATCCCATAGTTTAGATCCACCTTGCCCAAGTTCTTTGTCCTCTAACGTTGCGCCTATTTCGTTAAAGAATATTCTGTCATGAATAATAGATTCTTTTTGAGTGAGCATAAAAGATTGTCCACTGAATCTATTCTTACGTTCGTAAGATCTTTCGTTTGTGTTTCCTTTTGTTTCTGTTGTCATATATCCTTTCTTGTTATAGGATTATCCTAGTCGATTTGTCTGGTTTCGTCAACCTCTATTTTAGTATTAATTTGTCTACCCCAATATGGATTATCAACTGTTTCTTTACTTACATTGACAGGCGTTTCAAGGCACTCGGTCCTTGGTGCAATGGCTACTATTTGATCTACATATTTATTAGCAAATTCATTGTAACAACTATTACTGCAAAACTTAGAATAGAAACTATCTTTATTCCATTGATTAAGTGTAACCTTACGCGTTCTTAAAACCTTAGAACCCTTAACACCTCTAATTCTATCCTGTGTATGAGATTTATGACAACTCGGACCATGACACCAATTAAAGTCGCTCATTTTATATCCCCCCTTAACCATGCATAATATAAAGTTAAATTATAATATTTTTTAATTCTCATTAATGCCTCACTTTCCAAGTTGTAGTTGCTGTTCTATAACCATGACTATCTAAGTCATAATAAACATAATAAGGCACACCTTGTTTTGAAGTACCATATCTGCTTTTTTCGTCATGCTTACCTTTTCTTGTTATGTGTTTTTTGTGCTTGTTAGCCCAATAAGTAATGTAGAATGTTTTAGTCATTTATACCTTTCTGTTTAATTAACCCTATCCTATATTAAATAGGATAGGGCGTCAATAGTTAATTTAAACTATTTTGCTGTGCTTGTAGCAGTTGTTTTGCTATCGCTATTTTTTCCTCTCTAGTTTGTTCAACCTCATCAGTTAAAAGATCAGCTAGATTAGTTGGACTATAAATTGATAATGCCAAAGAACTACTTTCATTTAAGACACTTTCATTTAGTACAACACCGAGTTTGTCAGCTAACTCTTTTGCTTGGTCAAAATATCTATAAGATTTTAAACCAAGTTTTAGTTTTTCCATTTTTTTATTTACATGGTCAAACAGTTGCTCATGGGTTTTTTCAACATTGTTTTTTGCACTTTGAAAAGAAACAAACCATTTATAAGTTTCCTCATCTGCTTTAAACATACGAGAATGACAATAACTTGTTCCAATAACCCAAAGTTTGAAATCATTTTCCCAAGTATCTTTGTAATAAGATTGTCCTGTTGCGTCATTACGAGAACCAAAACCAAAATATTTATTAATGCTACTTTCAGTATTATAATAAGTTGGATTTCGTTTTCCATAATCTTCGCCAAGTCTAGCAGTAAAATCTGCGTCAAGACCTTTTGCTCTTAACTCATCACGATAATAAGAAGTTAAAAAATCTCTATCAGCGTCAAACTTAACATGAACATCATCAAAGTATTCTTTTGGATTACCATCATAATCTTCTTCTATTCTTGGCTTTTCGTTTTGAACATGGAAACAATTATCATCATACAATCTTCCACCACTTTCGCCATATTTATTAACCATAGAACGAATTGTGTCCACATCTTCCTGTGGTTGATGAAATCTTACGAGAGTATTCATTTTAACTTTTGCTTGTTCTCGCATATCATTGTAAGTTGATATTGCCTCACTATGTTGTTTTTTATATTTTGAATTATCTTCAAAATGTTGCTGAAAAATATCAGCTATAACTTTACGCTTATCAGCGTTAAGTGTTTGTCTTTTTTGTTTTTCCATATTTATATTTCCTTTCATAAAAATTAATTTACACTATTGACTTTTATTGTCAAGGGATTATATAGGATATGTTAGCCTCATTTGTAGATTTATCGCTACTCAAAACTATAAATCTTCTTGGGACTTGCACCAACAAAAGCAAGTAGGATTAAAGCGTGGTTACAAGGTCGTCAACCTTATCTTGCCACGCCTGATCCCTGATCCATAGGGTTATGCTCACGGGGGCAATAGCCCTGACGGTTGACAAAGTTGCAACTTACCTATGGATCT
>Ga0315315_10004759_pt1 | contig 12516 bp, 10 predicted proteins | sample M140m3416metaG_FD_203699 | JGI IMG/M metagenome (GOLD analysis project Ga0315315, IMG submission 203699) | Ammonia-oxidizing marine archaeal communities from Monterey Bay, California, United States - M1 40m 3416 | ecosystem: Environmental > Aquatic > Marine > Intertidal zone | place: USA...
TATCGATGAATGAATCGTATTTGTCTTTGTGACAATCACGACAGGCCTCTGCTCCCAGAAACCCGGGATTTGGGTTCAGGGGTTCCGTGTCAGCTGGTGGCAATGGCAGTCTGCCCGGTGCGAATGGGATTTGCACCCCCGCAACACTGTCAGGTTTACCCACAAACCAAAAATTGCCCTCACGATCAATTTCCGACACGAGGTACTCCGGCAACTCCTGCCCGCGTCCCTGCTCTGAAAGTAAAGCAAGATCGGTTTTAGACCGCCGTTCAGCTTCCTGAACGGCTGCCCGACGCTTCGCGTCTCTTTGACGCAGCTTTGCCATTTCAGCTTGGTCAGGTCCCTCGCCTGCCGAAAATAGCAAGTACCAGCCGCCCATGACGACGACCAGTCCAACGAATGCAATGGTGAGGTTGCGGCGCATGAGCACTGTATTCAAGAAAATTGACACAAAATGGTTTCGACAGACTCCAGCTTACCGTTGAATCTGGCTCGGCGGGACTGTTTTTTCTTGCAACGATGAACTGAGGCGTGGGGACGTTACGTAATACAATCACTGACGGTTCTACGAAGTCAGGCTAGAATGATCTCTTCAAGCCTTACCCACTCACGCATGCTTTGCCCGCAAGGAGCCTGATGATTACCATTCCCATCATTCTGGCCGGCACCGCAGGGATTGTTGTGGGTTATCTGTCCTTCCGCTTTTTGCGGAACTGGGGCATTGCAATCATCATTCCCTTATTAAGTGTCGCAATCGTCGCAGTCTTGATGCCTCCGACCCGAAAATCGGATCCATCTGCCGTCGGGGCGGCACTACCCGATCGCAAAACGCCCGAAAGCACGTTGGGACAGGGCAGTAGTGATCAGCCAAACACGGCCCTGGGTAACGGAGCAATACTCAAGGACCGCGGCACAGCGGCTGATGCCGCCGCGAACGATATCCTAACGTTGGCTAGTTTCGAGCAATCACGCCCCATCGAGGTCCCTCAAAACGGTTACACGGGGTCAGATTCTTGCTTGGAGTGTCATCAGGACAACCACACAAGTTGGGCCAATTCATATCACAGCACAATGACACAACTGGCAACCCCTGATGTCGTGATGGGAAATCTGGAAAGCGTCCGACTGTCATTTGCTGGTCGAGATTATGAAATCCGTCGTGAGGGCGATGTATTCTGGGCGAACTTACCCGATGAAAAATCTCCCGAGGACAGAACAAAGCGTAAGGTTGTTCCGCTGGTGATGACGACCGGATCTCATCACATGCAAGTCTATTGGTGGGCAACCGGAGATCAACGCACCACGGCAATTCTACCTTTCGTGTGGATTGCGGAGACCGAGGAATGGATTCCCCGTAACGCATCTTTTCTTCAGCCCAACATGCCCGTGAATCATGAGACCGGTCGTTGGGGTCAAACCTGCAGCATGTGCCATTCGACGCACCGCCGCGTCCGCTCAACCAACACTGACAGCTGGGACACTCAAGTTGCAGAGTTCGGTATCAGTTGCGAATCATGCCACGGCCCAGGCCAACCTCATATCGACTACCATCGCAAGTTGGGAACCAACCAAGACAGTGATACCAACGGTACCGACGCTGAGTTGAGGGACGATCCGATCGCCAACCCTGAAGCCATGTCCAAAGAGCGGTCGGCAATGGTCTGTGGTCAATGTCACTCCGTTGTCGAACTGACAGGTGGCGAAGAAGGCTATGAACATTTGAATGTTCATGGTCACGGTTTCCGCCCTGGGGAAGATCTGACAAAATCACATAAGGTCTTGCGCATTGATGACCATGATGAGGTCAGCGAAGTGATGAATCCGGACGACCCCGCGGCGGCCAAATTCAACACGACCTTCTACAAAGACGGGATGGTGCGTATTTCAGGCCGGGAATACAACGGCCTGACTGATTCGGCTTGTTATAAGAAAGGCGAAATGACATGCCTCTCGTGCCACAAGCTACATCAATCCTCAGTCGATGAACGTCCCGCCCAAGAATGGGCTAACGACCAACTGAGGACCGACGCTCTGAATGACCAGGCTTGTTTGAATTGTCATTCTTCAGAGCAGTACAACGAAAATCACACCCATCACAGCGTCGGTTCCTCTGGCTCAAGTTGCTACAACTGCCACATGCCCCACACATCCTACGGATTACTCAAGGCGATACGCAGTCACACCATTACGAGTCCCGACGTTGGTAAAGATCTGGCTGCCGGTCGGCCAAACGCGTGTAATCTTTGTCACCTCGATCAGACGATGCAGTGGACGGCTGACAAACTGCAGGACTGGTATGAAATTCCCCCTCCTGAACTTTCCAAGGACGAAAAGGAAGTCGCAGCATCACTGCTATGGATTCTCAAGGGTGATGCGTCTCAGCGAGCGTTGGTCGCGTGGAGCATGGGTTGGCCCATCGCACAGGCAATCTCCGGTACTGAGTGGCAAATGCCGTTTCTAGCCCAGTTACTGGACGATCCTTACTTGGCAGTCAGATTCATTGCCCGCAGGTCGCTGCGGAGCCTGGAAGGGCTCTCAGGACTCAAAGTGAATATGTATGGTCCCGTGGAGGCCCGACAACGCGCCATCGCTGCGATTGCTCAGTACTGGTATGAAAACCAGGAAGGCGATGCAGAGAAACGCAAAGAACTGTTGTTTCGCGACGGTGAACTGGACTATGAACGTGTTCAGCGGCTGATCAAGGAATGTGACAACTCACCCGTCTTCCTTGACGAATGATCCAAGACACCCAGCGCCGACAGGTCCGTCACTGGCGTGGCACAATTGAGTCTTGTCCCTCGACCAACAGGTATCGCTGATTAACAGATACTTGCTCAAACACTTGGGGCTCCGTGGCGGGCCAGTGCACTGTGAGCTTATCGATCACGCCTTGGCTTCCCAAGCCAAGATGAATGAGTGACTCATTTGTACACATGTAACCGTCACCGGCGATCTGCCAGCCAACCCAACGTTGGTCGCCGGATTCAACTTCGATTCTGGCACCAATCGCCTCACGTTCCGAGACGGTGCCCACCAGTTCCACTTGCAACCAGTTGCCAGAATCACTTTCGTTTTGCAGCAATGCCAAAGGTTGATCAAGGTGATTGGCAAGAAGATCCATTTTGCCATCCCGATTCCAATCAAGCATAGCCAGCGTGCGTCCCAACTGAGATCGCTTCCAATAACTGGACAAACCAGCTGAAGACTGAAGTTTGAATCCATTCAGTCCACCACGAAACAACTGTGGTTGCATGGCGAATGGGATTTCGGCGTAGCGTGCGTCATAGATATGTCCATTAAGTACGGCGATGTCCGCCCAGCCATCGTTGTCGTAGTCGGCCGCTTGCGTTCCAAAACCAAGCATGTCTTTTGAATTTTCAACCAAACCAAAACGCAATGCTTCATCTGTGAAGAACCCGGCTTCATTCTGCAGAAAAAGATTCATTGGCTCATTGTGAAAATTGGTCACACCCAGATCAATGTAACCATTCCGGTCAAAGTCACTCGCTGCAATTCCCATGCAAGCTTGACTAATCCCCGAGACCCCAATACTGCAGCCCGAAACTCCAGCAGACTCCAACAATCTCCAACCGCTCTTGCCAGCAGCCTCTCCTGACAGACTTTTCCAGAAGTGATTCAGGTCGCCATCATTGGAAACAAAAATCTCATTCCCACCCATCTGGCCGAAGGTGGTCACAATCAAACCAAAACCATAATTCGGGCTGGCATCCATGCTTCCGCTTCCAGCCTTTGCGAAAGCGTAGGTTCCATCACCAAGATTTTCAAAGATCCGATCCGAAGCAGCTCGAAAACGCTGTGGCGTACAGTTCAACCTCTTGCCTTCACACTTTCGTTGGAAAATGAGAAGGTCATTCAAGTAATTCACCTCGATCACATCTGGCAAATGATCCCCATTCATGTCTGCCAGTCCGATACTGGAAGTCCACCGTCCATCGGATGATTCAATTGCAGTGACATCTTTACGAAAGGTGCCATCACCTTGATTCACGTAGACGGAATTCTGCCCGATATTGGCAACGATCAGGTCAGTGAATCCATCCTGGTTGATGTCACCCGCACAAACGCCTTGGCCATACTTACGATCCGCAACACCGGCTGCTTGCTCAATCGTTTGGAACTCGGCACCGGGCAGTTGCCTGAAGAATTGATTGGGTTCCGAACTGTCGCTTGCTTGCGGATCCCCGCCTGTTTGCACGACGTACAAATCACAAAGCCCATCCAGATCATAATCAAAAGCTGCAAGTCCACCGCCATTGGCTTGGTAAAGAAAGAAGTCCACTTCATTGATCGGATACTCGCTGATGAACTCAACGTCGATCCCGAGTTGTCCAGCAATGTCACGAAACGCTACATCACTCGACGTTCCTTGGTCAGACCGTACGGGCGACTCTACCAATCCCATCCCCTTCCAGCTTGGCACCGGATACTTGGCAAGCTCGATGCCCACGAGCTGCTTAAAACGTGATTGCAGCACCGCCTCACGGGTTCCCGTTTTTTCCCATGCGGCGATCTGATCAAGTCGCTCGCTCAGTTGCGAACTTGAACGAGGATCCCCACCCTGCATCCGCAAGGCATATTGATACCAACCCAAAGATTCCCAAGGTCGAACCAGGCCCTGCAATTGCTCGCCAATCCACATGATCTGGCTATGATCCGCAACCGAGGCAATCCGAAACAACTGATCCAAGGTGGCAAGATTCTTACGAACAATTGCAGCGTTCTTATCATCTCCAGTTCGTTCCAAGGTAGCGGCAAGCAATCGCAATGAAGCTCGATCCGTCGGATCAAGCTTCACGGCTTCTCCTAAAGCTCGAATCGCTTCCTTATCACGACCAGAGCGAACGAGACGCTGGCCGATGGCAGACCAATATTCCGGCTGTTTCTCAGTTCCCGCTGCCACGCCTTCAAGCCACTTTTCAAACGCAACCTCATCTGCGGTCTCAGCTATCAAACGACCACGAAAAGCATCCAAGGCGGGATGCGAAACATGAGCCGCGAGACGGTTGACGGTTTCAAGTGCTGCCTCTGCATTTGAATCAGCAACCAACAAATTCCTGGCTTTCCCCAATTCCAACAGGGTATTCGTTGGGTCCCCAACCACCTGATCCAATGCCACCAACATGAATGGGCTACCCAGCTCAACCAAACTCAATAGTTCACGGGGCTGTGCGGCATTGAGACGGATAAGATTTACAATGAAAGGTCGCGACTCAAATCGACGTCCTTCAGCATTTAATAACTGAGCCATCGTGCGATGAGTCCTCGGGTCATCCGGTGCAACTCGGATGGCTTCCTGCAGGTCTTCTTCCGCTGCAGGCAGGTCACTTGCACGCAAGTGCCAATCAAATGCCGTCAACCAATCCTCAACGCCTTGAGCACCATTGAGTTTTCCAATGGCTCGGGCAACTCTGGCTGCGTCCGCAAAATCTCCTTGCGAGGCATGCACCGATGCCATGGTCTGCAACGCAACTTTGTCTTCGGGTGACTCAATCAATACCCGCTGAGCCATCGTGAAAGCTTGGTCAGGCTTTCCCTGCTGCAACAAAGCCCAAGCCTGACTTCCGGAGGCAACTTGTGAACCCTGACTCGCGCCTCCCTCATTTGCCTCCGCAGCACCCTTAGCGCCGCCAGCCTTTTGTTGCGAAGTTGCCTGTGCCCCCTGCTTGGTATCACAGCCAATCGATCCCAAAACAAAAAAAGAAAGGATCAGTACCCAGCAGCAATATGCTCTCATCCCTCGCACATCACCTTGCTGATTCCTGAGGGTGACTGATGCGTTAGAACTCATATTGAAACTCAATTCACTGACTGACCGGTCTAGCCAGGCTATTGCTGACCGCAAACTTCCGCGAGGCCGTGCGGTAAGAGATCATCCCACACCCATCTCGATCATCCCAGAGCAAATCGAACTGTAGCGATCAGGTTCTGACGAGCAGGCATTCAACCGCGTCAAGCCACATAACTTTTACCATGCCTTTGACACCCTGCTATTCGCAACAGATTCAGAAGTTTGCTCCTAGCTCACATTCTAACATCCAGACGCAAACTGCGGCGATCTTTTCCGATTCACAGGAATCTCAAATCTGATGTGGGATTCCGGCAGGGATCGCAAACTCAAGAACCGTTTAGGCTGGCAGGTGCCTCGACCTGAACGTGATTTCAGACTTTCTGTCGGGCGACTCTCGAATCATTCCCTCTCCAAACGACTCGCTTGATCCTCACGAGAAGGCGTGAGCGACTCGAAATGATTTCGGGCACCAGCCATCGGGCGAGCTTCCTATGAAAACAGAAGCACTGCACCCGTCTCGCACTATTGGTCAGCAGGCCGCGATCTGGCCTGAACCACCAAATCGATGTAGCCACCATCGATCAACACCTAAGTCAGGGTAGCGCACCAAGCGAAAAAAGGCTCTTGGATTCTGATCGTTCGAGCACAGATGAGCAGTCGGAAATCACCGATTTCGCGCCATGACAGGAAACAGCCCGGTAGTGATCAGATCACGTGGCGTGGGAACGGGAGTACCGCGATAATGCATTCGTCGCACAGTGTTACCGTAAAAGTGAAAGGGTCGATAAGGACGACGCACTATAGGTGTTTTCTCTAATTGCTGACGGTAATCGCCTGTTGCAATGATCACGGGTGACCAACCCGGTTCAGCAGCTTTCACCTCGCCAAGAGTCACGCAACTGGCAAGCAAAGCGCATCCTATTAAAAGCAGATTCTTCATATGTCGATATTTCCTTTCTACAAGTCACTGATATAAAAAGCGTGTTCCGCAACGGTCATCAACCCGGTGAATTCACTTCTGATTGACCTGACAACCAACCTGATGTCAAAAGCAGCGTCCATGAACAAATCGAAACACAAACTCATTGGATTTGCTGTTCTGCTGCTAGTGCTGGCAGGCTACGCGCTGCTGCCGCCGGAACTGCAACAGCTAATCCAACCCCGACCTGAAGCCGCCCGCACCTCTCAAAATAATCAGGATGGTCAACGCCTCAACGGACGAGAAGTCAAATCACAGCAACTTGATATCAATTCCAAGCAGCAGCGAGCCGCAAAATCCGCTCAAACGGAATTGACTGTCAGAAACCCTACAGACATCGACACTGAAGGCTCGACGGAAAGCCGAAGGTCCAAAGAATTCGCGCAGGCTACACGCCCGACCCGTGATGACTCACGTCAGAAAACAGGTGTCTCCCAAAGATCGCAAACGATTGCGTCAGCGAACCCTTCCAGCAGTGACCAGGCCCGTGGGCCGCCCAGCAACGAAAGCCAGCGGAACCAGCCTTCCGATGGCAACCGACAGGGCTTGAATCAAACCGAAACGCCGGTCCACGGTTTGCTGCAGGAAATTTCAAACGACCAATACCTTTCTCCTGCTGGTTTGATTTACGGCCCCGGTAGTGCCGAAGGTCATCGACTGGATCATCTAGCGCGTCACGTCAAAGACCAACCACGACGCCCCGGCAAACATGGTGTATTTGATGGGGGCATGCAGGGCGCATTGAAGACCATTGATGATGCTTACCAGCGTGCTCAAAAGAACCAACGAACAACCAAGACCGTGGACCGCAATCGCACAATCTATACAGTTGATCTAGGAAAACGCATCGGATTCATGGGTGGACAAGAGGGTGATCGTCGTCGCAATCCAATGGCCAGACGGGTACGTCTGGTACTCGAGGGAAAACGCGTTATCACTGCCTATCCCATGTAAATCGTGACAGACGCAACGCCATCTTCGAATGCTGAGTGCGTGCTTTCAACTCGTCGCTTCATCTCTCAATACGCAGCAAGCACGTCATGCTGACGAGGATCACCGTTTTTTGCACCGATGAGTGATTCGATACCCTACAATTCATTTGCTGTGGTTCGTACGCACGCCCGTCTGGTTGACCGACAGCATGAAGATGATCGGATCCGTCATGCTGGGATTGAATAAGTGAAGAAAAATACGAATGCAGTCACCGATGCAACAAGCGAACAAGAGCAAGACTGTCTAAATCCCTACCAACCCTCTGCAATTGCAAATCCAATCAAACGACTGAGCACCCGCCAGTTAATCGGTTTTTCAATCATTTCGCCGCTGATAGCATGTGTCTATGGCCTGTATTCATCATGGAGCCCCATCCTATTTGTTGGAGTGATCTTGTTAGGAACACCGCTTGCGCTGATGGCACTCATGTTAAACAGGCGAGAAATACATCAAGCGGCACAGCTGTTCCAACAAATAAAAAAAGAACGAAGTGATCGACTCGACTTGACACAACAAATTCAAACAACAACACCACGCTTCAAGTTTATGAAGCCCTAAAAGTTTCACGTACCTGACACTTGTTCATTCTGACGCAGCCACCACACAAGCATCTTTTTTCCTGACATGAGCCCCCAACATTCAATCGATTTCTGCCCACTTTGTGGTGGCGGACTTTGCGGCATACGAATTTGCGGCACTCAACGTGATGACGTCTCCGAACAAGCTTCAAACCTCAACCCTGCATCACCTCATGGGCTCGTGGTGTGCGATGAATGCGATGCGATCTGGTTGGAACCCGATCTGACCACCGCTCATCACTATCCTGACGTCGAAAACGCAAAATGCCCTGTCTGTCATGATGCGTTGTGGGGAGCGAATAGTCGCTGGGCCAATCGCGACGACCTCACTCGATTGCAATGGGACTTGGCTATCAACCCTGCGTTGGACATCACTGAGGGCTAAAACGCAACGAGGTCAAATCTCAGGAAAGAATGCGGATTGCCTTGGACATCAAAGACAAGGCAGGCTCAACGATAGACATCTACAGCACGCACTGTCGTCACGTTTCCCTTATAAACCACTTCATCACCCGGTTTCAGATCCCTCAGTTTGTCCCAGCCCCCATCGACCGGCCACAAATCACGAGGCTCACCGGGACGAGCGACCACGAAACGTCGCGTGCTCAAACAAATCAGCACCGCTTCACAATCTTCGACTGTGACGTCCTCGACACTCGGTGGTGAAATCGTTTTACTGTCCATCACTCAGGATGATTCACATACCTTTGACAAGTCTGGTCAACCGACACCCCAACGCATGCCGTGCTTACTCGAATCCAAATTCCATCATCAGTCGACTCGACACCAATTCCCGACGAACTGGCTGCCCGAATCACGTCCGCTCGAGGCGAAATTGAAGCATTTCAGGACCGCTGGGATCGCCCGCAAATCGAACAATTCGTTGCCGCTGACTATCACTTAGTCTACCAATGCCTGAACTGGACCTTGCAGTTCCAACCCCGTTTGGGGCAACGTTTTCTCGAATGGGGAAGCGGCTTCTCCATCGTCAGTGCCATCGCCGCTGAAATGGGCCTCAATTCCTTCGGAATCGAGGCTGAACCTGATTTGCTAGCAATGGGTCGCAAAACAATCCAGACATGGAATGTTAGCGTGGAATTAGTCGAGGGCAACTTTTTGCCACCCGGTGCAGCCCAACTTTCTGACGATCCAATGCTTCCCAGCCTGAGCCATGACGTGGCTGATGCCTACCAAACAATCGGATTGGATCTGGATGATTTTGCGTTGGTCTACTCATACCCATGGCCCGGCGAGGACGACTTTCACGAGTTCGTCTTTGATCGCTACGCAGCATCCGGTGCACTGTTGATGCTGTTCTGCGGGCCCAACGATGTTCGACTGTGGCGCAAGGCGAACTGAAGTTCAAACTTTCGTTTCAAAGATTCAGCGCCGGTCAGCCTCAGGCATCGACTTCAAAGATTGCTTCGATTTCGACAGCAATCGTCCCTGGTAATGCGTTGGTTCCGAGAGCGCTACGAGCGGCGACCCCTGCATCTTCACCGAAGACATCGCGAAACAACTCACTGCAACCGTTGATCACGGCAGGTTGTTGATCAAAGGAGTCTGTACTGCGAACCAGACCCAACAATTTCACGAGACGTTTGACTTTGTCGAGACTTCCCAAGTGTCCCTGGAGCGTCGACAGCATTCCCAGTCCGGTCACGCGTGCAGCTTCGTAGCCAGCTTCGACGTCCATATCCAGCCCAAGGCGGCCGGTGATCAATTTGCCAGTGGGCAGCAGCGGTCCGTGACCAGACAGGTAAGCCATGCCACCGGATACAACGATCGGTTTATAAACCCCCATTGGCTTGGGTGCGGTTGGCAACTCGATACCCAATTCTTGCAGTTTGGCCTCAGCGCTCATGTGATTCTCCGAAAGTCAGTTTCGCGATCAAGCAACGGCTAAACCGGCTCGATCAGGTGATGGTGTTAAGGGGACAATTTGAAAAGATGGTATTCTGGGGCACTCTGAGCAAGGGGAGGTACCGCAGAAATGGGTTGATTCTACTTGATTCTGCCGAAGACAAGTTCGCGCACGCGTTGGCCTTGATTTTAAACTTGGGCTGCATGCCAATCTTCAACAATTTTTGTCACCGCTTCTAATGCGTCAATCAATCGTGGCCCTGGTCGGTTAAACAGAGCTGATCCATCAAAGTGATAGACATGCTGGTTACAAACAGCATCCAAATTGAGCCATAAATTGTCGGCTGCATGTTTTCCCGAGGTAACCGCATCCCATTCACCCCTGGTGCGTTGTTCACTCATCCCACAACACGCGACAAGCAGGATATCAGGATTCACACTCGCAAGTTTTTCCAGAGACAGTACACGTGATGGCTGGCTTGTCTGACCGATCGGATCGACTCCACCAGCCCAATCAATCAACTGGGGTGTCCAGTGCCCTGAGCAGTAAAGGGGATCCAACCATTCCAAGAGGGTAACTTTTGGTCGCAACACCTGATTTCCGGCATATCGTTTTTCAACAGTCTGACGAACACGGTCGATGCGTTCATCAATCGCCTTCCTCGCCCGGATTCCGGACTCAGAGCGCCCAGTCGCTTTCCAGATCGTTGACGAATCATCCAATACGCCTGTCAAACTTGTCGCCGGCAAGTCCAGGATCTCACAATGTTGTTCGAGATCATCGATACACTGCAACACGTCGCGTTCATTGACGGCACACACATTGCATAGTGTCTGGGTCAAAATCAAATCAGGTTTCAGAGAACGTACCCTGTCCTGATCAAGTTCATACAGGGATGTCTTTGTATCGCTGAATGATTTCACGGCAGCATCGATCTCACGACTGGACTGCGTGGAATCAATTTTCGACTGAGTGACGCGTGGCAAGGCGCAAATTGCAGTTGGAAAATCACATTCATGCGAGATGGCAACCAGACGATCAGCAAGTCCCAACTGGCAAACCCATTCGGTAGCTCCGGGCAGCAACGAAATGACACGTTGTGCATCAGCGACGGTTTTCATTTTTGCGTTCCGTAGACCTTTTCGGGGTCGACCAACCTGTCCTCAGTAATATTCGCAGCACCACCCTCATCAATGCTTCGGAAAAAACAACTGGCGTAACCCTCATGGCAGGCAGCACCGGTCTGTTCGACCTTCAGCAGAATGGAATCGGCATCACAATCGACTCGAATTTCGGTTACCCGCTGGCGGTGTCCACTGGTTTCACCCTTTCGCCACAATTTCCCCCGGCTTCGACTGAAATAAACCGCAGCGCCTGATGATAGTGTCTCTTGCCACGCCTGCTGATCCATCCAAGCCATCATCAGGACACGTCCGGTGGCAATATCTTGGGCGATCGCGGGCAACAACCCGCTGGTCCCATCGAACGGCAAGCCTTTTTGAAAATCAGGAACGTTAGACACAGTGCTTTTACCTGCTGCAGAGGAAATGATCGGAAGCATGAATTTTCGGGCGGAGACAACACCAATAGCGTACTTGGCCGTCATTATCAGTTCACCCCATCCAAGGGGACGTCTGAAACACGAGGCCTGGTTCAAAATCCACCTTGCTCAACATGATATCTCGCCCACGATTATAGGTGCATTCGTTAGCGACGGAACGATGGGCAAATCGCGACCTTTCATTTGGTGGGTCAAGCAATTGGCAATCGATAGTCGAAGCAACAGGTATCGTCAGCCAAAGATGCTCAGCGTCGCTCCTGAAGACGCAGCCTCCATCGGAACCCACAGATGTCCTCGCCAACCCCTCGAATATCTGTTGTCCTGCCCGTCCGAAATGGTGAACATCACGTTGAATCCCGAGTGATTCAAGTCCTCGAGGCTATGTCAGATCTGACACGGGGAGCCACAGAGGTGATTGTGGTTGACGATGGAAGCAAGGACTCCACGCCCGAAGTCCTGAGTGAGTTGAAGGCCCGTTATCCACAAGTACGGATTGTTCGCCACAGTCGTCCCCGGGGGCTTGAAGCCGCCGGTCAAACTGGACTGGAACGATCAACCGGCGAACTCGTTTTCATTCAGGAAACGGACGCTACCGTACGGATAGAAGATATGAGACGTTTACTGCGAATGAGCGAAGACAAGTCGGTTGTCGCCGCCCGCGCAGAGAGCACACCACGCCCACTTTCAGGTGCTCTGATGCGTCGTCTTCGGGCCTTCGGGACCCATGCAGAT
>Ga0315315_10004760_pt1 | contig 12516 bp, 11 predicted proteins | sample M140m3416metaG_FD_203699 | JGI IMG/M metagenome (GOLD analysis project Ga0315315, IMG submission 203699) | Ammonia-oxidizing marine archaeal communities from Monterey Bay, California, United States - M1 40m 3416 | ecosystem: Environmental > Aquatic > Marine > Intertidal zone | place: USA...
GCCGGCGACGATCCGATGGGCGATACGGTACTAGGAATCCACAGGCGCGCGCGCGCGCCTGTGGATTCCTAGTACAGAGGGGGCGTTCCCGACGTTCGCGCCGCTAGTGGGCGACGCGCGCGCGCAACCCCGGGCGCGCGTCGTTGCGATGGAGGATGCGCGCGCGACGCGCGGCAAGGGGTACCTCACGCTGTCCACCAACGTCAGCACGCCGTGGCTCTTTCAGGCCTTTAGCCGCAACAGACCCGCGCCGCTCGACGCGCCGTGCGGCGACCTTTGGGCGAAGACGAGGGCGGTGCGCTGGGTGAACGAGAGCGTGGCGTGGCCCGCCTCGCCGCTGGACGGCGCCCTCGTCAACGCCACGCGGTTCCCGTACTACAACCTGGACACGATGGGGTGCGACGGGGCCGGGTACGGGTGCTGGTACTACCTCACGCCCGGGTTTGGCACGCGCATCCGGCTCGGCACGGTCCTCGAGCTGCGGGACCGCGCCCACATGTACGAGTGGATCGACGCCACCGTCAGCCCGTCGTACGCGTTCTGGTCCACGGCGTGGTGCGAGCTGCACCCCTTTTGTACGTCGTGGCGACATGCGGACACCGGCGTCTGCGCGGCAGCGGCGGCGCACGGGGCTGACACGGTCGTCATCGGCACGGGGTGGGACGCTCTTGGGAAGATGGACATGGCCCTAATGCCGGAGCTCGTGCTGTGCTCCGGGGTCTGCATGCGCGAGGTGCAGTGCGACGAGTGCCCGGCGGTGGAGTACGCGCCCGACTGCGTGTGCAGCGTGGGGTTTGGCGTGTCCAACTGCAACAACGACACCGCCGTGCCGCCGATCGCGCGGTGCGGCGAGCAGAGCATGGATCTCGCCCTCGTCTACACCAACGTCCACTGGCAGCTGCAGCACCTGTGGCCGCTGTGGTGGGGCCTGCTCGGCGGGTTGGTCTGGGTTTGCGCGCGGCGCAGATGCTCGAAATCCCAGGGCGCGTTTTGCAAGGAGTGGAGCAAGCGCCCATTGGACGGTACTAGGATTCTACCGACACACGAGCGCCCGTAGATTCCTAGTACCGCACACTACGCGCTGGCTCCCAAAAAATGCAGCCTTGTAGTTGTGGAGCCAGCGTGTAGTTCGCGGTACTAGAATTCTACTGACGCGCGGCCGCCTGTGGATTCCTAGTACCGATGGGTGCGCGGTTGTGCGCACTTTTGCGCGTTCCCAGTTCCCAGTTTTGCGATTTCGTCGCGTCCGCTACTTTTTGCCCTTGGCGGGCGCCTGCTCGTCGATCAGCGAGATCTCGCGGCTTAGCTGCTGCGTGACCTTGAGCACCTTTTCCGTGTTGCCGTGGTCGAGCGAGCGCTGGCCGTCGTCGTCCTCCTTGAGCAGCTGGAGCTCGAGCGTCGAGCGCATGAGCTGGAGGCAGCGCACATTCTGGAGGCGCTGCATGCGCGGGTCGATCCGATGCAGGGTGTAGTGCGCGCGAATGTCCTTCCACCCCCACTGCGGGGCCGCGACGCCCTCGGCACGCGCCGGCTCGACGACCTTCTGGCAGTAGACGAGCGCCGCCATCTTGTAGAGGGCGTGCTCCGTCATCTTGTCGCACGTCGTGCGCACGAAGTCGTCGACGCCCACCACCTTGGTGGGCATGGCGCACCCCACGCACGAGACGCCGCTGATCGGAAAGGCGAGGCGGTGCAGGTCGCGCATCGTCTCCGAGGTCACCGACGCCGAGTCGTCCGTGTCCGACACCACCGAGAGCGCGGTCGTGCGGTTGATGCCAAAGGCCGCGCCCGCCACTTGGTCCTCGTCCTCGTCAGCCGACCGGCGCCTCCGCGCGCGCGGGCGCTCGTCGACGTCGTCGCCGCCGCCTTCGGACTCGTCCGCGCCGTAGTCGGCCACGTGCGGCTCCTTTTCGCGGCGGCGGCTGCGCCCGTCGTCGGAGGCGGCGCTCGAGGCGCCGTCGAGCTCGTTGCGCGCGCGCAGCTCGAGCTCGAGCATCGAAATCGGGGCAAACCGGGACGGCGCCGGCAGCGGCGGCGGCTCGCGCGGGCTGGGAGCGCGGCCGCGCTTGTTGCCGCCGCCGCCGCGGCCGCTCCCGCCGGAGGACATCATCGTCTGCCAGAGCGGGTGCTGGCCGCCCGACGCGCCCGGTGCGCCCGGTGCGCCCGGTGCGCCGGCGGCCGGGACGGCGTCCCCGGCCACCGACGGCGGCGCCGATCCCGCGCCGCTCATTCGTCGGCGGCGGACTCGCGGACCGCGCGGGGGGCGCGCCACTAGCGGCGGCGGCGAGGGAGGAATTCGACATTCCGCGACGATTTATTCACCGCACACGCACGCACGCCCACCACGCCCACCACGCCCACCACGCCCACCACGCTCAACAACCCTCGCCGCCCAGCTTGCGGAGCGCGCCGCAGAGGAGCAGCTCGAGCTGCAGCCTCCGTGCCGCGCCGGGGGCGTGCGCGCTCCGCGGCCCCGCGACCTTTCGCAGCGCGCGCGCGGCCGCGGCGCGGACGGGCTCGGCGAACCCGAGCTGGATCTCGCGGCAGCGCCACAACCGCTCGGACGCGCTCGCGGCGATTTCCACGAGCGCGCGGTCGGGCTCGCAGGACGGCCCTTCGCGCTCCGTCTGAAACGCCGAGTCGATGCGCGCGGCGAGCAGGAGCCCGTGCGCGCGCATCGCGCCGACGGCCATGCAGGGAGCCTCCTGCGGGACGGCCAACCGCACGACGTCGGCGACCAACGGCGGCTGGTAGGTCGAAATGGACCCGAAGAGCGAAAAGGCCTTTGGTTGCGTGCTGTACTCGACCATCATCCAGTTTGGAGCTTCGCCTTCGCAGACGTACACTTCGAGCATGGCGTGCAACGCGCACGTGTTCCGCCCGCCGTGAAGGCCGACGAGTGCGGCGCTCGGGATGCTGGGTCGGTAGCGCACGAGGCGCGCGAGGAGCGCGTCGCGCGCGACGGCGGACGCGTCGTCGGAGCGCGCGCACCATTCGGGCGGGGGCACGACGGGCGTGGCGCGCCAGCGCGATGCGAACCCGGAGCCCTGGGGCCGCTGCTCCAGAAAGCCGCCCGGGCGCGAGGCCTCGATGAGCCAGCGCGCGCGGTCCTCGTCGCCCGCGCAGGCGATCGAGTCGAAGAGCGCCTGGGGGTCGCCCAGCCCTAGGCCGAGCGCCTTCAGCGCCGCGAGGATCGAGTGCGAGGACGCGCCGCTGATCGGGCCGTCGATGTGGAGGGCGCACCAGAGGTCTTCGTGGTGTTTCAGAACGCAGCGGGTGGTGCGTGTCGTTGAAATAGAGAGGAGCACCCAGCAGAGGTCTTGGAGGTTGGCCGTCTGCGAGCCCGTCCACTCGCGCCACTTGGCCTCGCCCCAGCGCGCGCAGCGGCCGCGCTTCTCGTGCGCGTCGAACCGAATGGCCATCGCCGACTCGGACGGGCCGTCGCGAACGAACAGCGAACCGTTGAGCGCCGTGACGATGAGCGCAAACCGCACCGCGTCCATGTAGTCGTCGCGCTTCCGCACGTGCTCCTCGTCGGGGTTTCGGAGCCGGTCCGCGCCGTCGACCTCGGCGAGGAACCCGTGCTGGCGGCTTTCGTCGACGTCGTTGTACATCCACTCGAGCACGGCCGTCGCCCCGCACTGCGCGGCGAGGACGGCGAGGACGAGAAAGTCGGCCGAGCGGAACCACGCCGGTCCAAACGGCTGCCGGCCGTAGAGGCGGCGCATGTTGGCCTCGCGGGCCGTGAGGCAGTCGGGGCGCATCTCGAGCTCGGCGCTCAGCGGGAGCACGCTCCAGTTTGGCATCGACGTGCCTGTCGGGTTGAGGGCGTTGACCGGACGGTCGCCGGTGGCCACGCCGTACGCGTAGAGGTGCGCGGCCCACTTGCGCGAGAAGACCTCGGTCGTCACGTCGCGCAGCCAGGTGAGCACGTCCGCGCGGTCGCCGAGCACGGCCGGAAGGAGGACGAGGTCCATGATGGGAGACGGCCGCGCCCGGCCGCGCACGACGTTGCTCTCGTCGTTGAGGAGATTCACGAGCCCGCGGTTGGAGTTGTAGTCGCGCTGCGCGTGCGGGTTGTCGTGCACCAGCAGGTCGAGCACGTCGGTGCGGCCGTGGCGCGCCGCCGCCATGACCAGCAGGTCGTTAAACTGCACCGTCTTCGAGGGGTCTTCGGCGAAGAAGGCGCAGTGGAAGCTGGCGACGATCATCTTGATTGGCGCGTGCGCGACGAGCTCGGTGCGCGCCCAGGGCGAAAGGTAGCACGAGGCAAAGGAGAGGTCGGCGGGGTCGCGCTGGGCCTTGCGGGCGCTCGTGAGGTACCGCGCCCCGTACTCGGAGTTTCGCTCGAGGGCGCACGGGTAGAGCCGCCGCTCAAAGTAGCTGGGGAGGCCCGCGGTGTCAAACGGCAGCAGCGTCGCCCCAACGGCGCCCGAGCGCCTCCAGCGAAAGAGGGCCCTCCAGCGCCGGCCCTCGGCGCCGGGGCTCGCTCGAAAGATGCAGGAGCTCGAGGTGACGAGGCGAAAGGGCGGCAGCTCGGCGCCGTCGGCGAGGCGCACGTACGGCCGGATGAGCCGCGCAAAGACGGCGCGGACCTGCTCGTTCAAGCGGCGCGACACGAGCGCCAGAAAGACGGTGTCGGAGAGCCGCGGCTCCCAGACGCCGCGCGGGTGGTCGGCGCTGGGCGTGGAGCGCGTAAAGACGGCGGCCAGGACGGCGTCGAGGAGCTCCGCCGGAAGGTCGAGCAGCGGCATTGCACTACCGCGCGCTAGCTATAACAATAGTCGGCCGGGGCGGCCGCTGGCTGGCGGTTGCCGCTTGCGCGCAAGCCGCAGCCGCGAGGCGAGATGGGCGCGCCGCGCTTCACCGAGGTGCCCGCGAGCCTCGAGGAGGTGGGGTCGGGCGTGGTCGCGCGCATCGCGCAGTGGGGGCTCCTGATAGCGTCGGGGGTTGCCGACCATCTGACCGCGTGGGAGAGCGGCCGCAACGACTCCGACGCGCCGCGGTTTGGCGACCGCCTCGACGAGGCGGTGCGCGCCGCGGCGGCGCCGTCGGCGGCGCCGACGGTGCTGCTGGCGCTGGCGGTGGTCGTGTGGCTGCTGCGGCAGGCGGCCCTCGCGGTGAGCGCGGCGGGGCTGGTGCGCGAGTCGCTGGACGCCGAGCGGTGCGAAAGGGACAAGGCCGCGTAGCGGACGGTGGTGGTGCGAGTCGCGAATGCGTTGTTTTTATTTGTGACAACGCGCACGCACACCCCCACGACTCACGACGCCCACACGCCCACACGCCCACACGCCCACACGCCCACACGCCCACACGCCCACCGCCGGCGCGCGCCTACTCCTCCTCGGCCACCGTCTGCGAGTAGGCCGCCGCCGCGCTGTGCGCGGCCGACAGGCTGCGGTACGTCGCCGCCTCTTCGCCGCCTTCGGCAATGGTCCGCGTGATGGTCTCGGCGCGCCGCGCCGAGCCGCGGAAGCGGGCGGCGAGGCGCTGCGAGCCCTGCGCGGTCGCCATGCGCTCGAGCCCGCGCGAGACCTCGGCCATCTCCTCGTGCGTCCGGGCCTTTTGCATCTTGATGAAGGCCGTCTCCTCGATGCTGAGGTTGCGCTTGACAAAGTCGTAGAGGCTCGACGGGTCGGTCTGCTGCAGCTCGGCGTCGAGCCGCAGCGAGGACGGGGTCGGGGCCAGCTGCGTGTACTCGAAGCGCTTGAAGTAGTTCCTCGCGTTCTCGTCGAGGACGGGGACCGTCTGCACGAACGCCTCGAGCTTAAGGTCGTCCTCGAGCGTCGCGAGGAGCGCCGTCGCGTCGGAAGGGTAGGCGCCGTCCTCGCTCACGAGCCTGGCGAGCAGCGACGGCGCCATGAAGGCCTTCACCTTGAGGCGGAGCTCGTCGGCGTCCTTGAGCTCGGAAGTCATCTTCGGCGCCTTGGCGTCCGAGAGGCACTCGTAGTTCTCGCCGAAGATGAACCCGCTGTTGAGGTAGGTCAGCTGGCGCGACTCGGCGCACTCGACCCACTCGGCCGGGTCGGCCGGGTCGGCCGCCTCGGTCGCCTCCGGCTTGACCACCACCGCGTCCTCGCCGTCGGCCGTGTCCATGGCCTCGACGGCCTCGACGGCCGCGGCGACCTCGGCCGCGCCCGTCGGCGCGGCCTTCTTCTCGTAGCTCGCGATGAAGACCACGTCGAAGGCGCCGCGCATCGTCTCCTTGACCGAGGCGAAGAGGCTGTCGAGCCCCGTCGGAATGTCCGCGGCGGCCTGCGCGTAGCCGAGCAGGCCCTTCTTGTTCGCCAGCAGCGAGAGCTGCTGCACGTCCGTGTCGGCGCCCATCATCAGCGCGCTGAAGCTCGCCGGGAAGGGGTCGTCAAAGGCCGAGAGGTGGCGGTCCTGCGCCACCTGGCGCCACTCCTCGGCGCGCGTGAGCCCCGTGTTGGCGTGCCCGTCGGTGGCGATGATGATGCGCGCGTAGCTCTTGTTCTTCTTGCAGAGCGTGGCGGCCATCTGGCTCGAAAAGGTGACCGCGGCGCCAATGTTGGTCGTGCCCGCGGTCATGCCGTCCATGCCCTTGGGCATGGAGTTGGTGTTGTTGTCCGGAAAGACGATGGAGCGCATGTGCGCCGCCCACTCGGTGCAGAGGTCCTTGCACGCGTCGATGCGCGCGCACCGCTTGAGGATCTCGTCCGCCTCGCCCGCGGCGTCCTTGGCCCAGCGCATCGACTCCTGCACGGTCCGGCCGCCGTTGGTCGCGCTCGAGGGCATCCAGAGCCCGGGCTTGTCCGCGTAGCCCGCGGCCTGGCCAAAGCCGACGATGTGGAGCCGGCCCGTGCGCGCCCCAAAGGCCGTCTTGCAGTACTCCGGAAACTGCTCCAAGAACTGCGCCGTCGCCTCGGCGGCGCAGACGGCGTCGGCCCCGCCGCCGCGGACAAAGCCCATGCTGCCCGACATGTCGAGGCAGAGGATGACCTCCTCCTCGAGCTGCAGGGGGTCGAAGCCGGCGATGGCCGGCGCCGACGACTCGAGCCGCAGCGACGGGTCGAGCATCACCGCCAACGGCACGGTCTGCTGCAGGCGGTTGAAGGCGGCGACGCCGAGGCCGACGCCGTGCGGCGGCGGCGCCTTCGGAAAGGCGGTGTCGTTCATCGTGCCGTCGCCGACGCGAGCGGCCTGCGCCGCCGGCATCGCCGACGCCGCCTCCGAGTCGCCGGCGACCGACTCTTGGAAGTTGACCGAATTGCCCAGCGGGCGCTTGGCCGACGAGGACAGATTGGACAGGGAAGGGCGGTACATGATTGTGCTTTGAGAGTGGGTTGAAGGGTTTGAGAGCGAAGGGAAGTCTCGAGCGGTTTGCACGAGGCTATTCACAAGCAGCGTCTGCGCGAGTGCCAGCCGCGGCCGGCCGGCGCGCGCAGGGGGCGCCGCGCGCGCGCCCGCGCGCGCAAGACCCCCCGCGCGCAACCGCTCCGGTTGCACTATGCCAAAACAATAGCCACACACACGCACGCGCACGCACTAATACGCCTGACGGCTGCACTGCGGTCCGCCGTGCACCAGCTGCGCCCCCCACTCCTTCTTGACGAAGAGCTTCGAGTGTCCGTTGATACCTTCGACATAGCCGCGCCCGATCTTGGTGGCGCCGCTGCGGTCGTTCTTGAACACGGCGTCCCACGCGACGTGGCACATGACGCGCGCGAGCAGCGCGCCCGAGAGCTCCTTGAGGTACGCCTCCACGAGGAGGCGCGTCGACGAGCGCGCCTCCGAGGGGTCGTCGTAGAAGAGAAACTCGGCCACCTTGGCGAGCTCGCGCTCCGAGGCCCACGAGGCGTCGGTGGGCGACACCGCGTCGCGCGCGGCGATCGTGTCCATCGTCGGGTACTTGGAGAGGAAGGCGTCGACCGCCGCGCGGAGCACCTCGAACTGGAACATGTCGATGAAGCGGTAGGTCTCCTTGTCGACCCAGTCAAAGGACGACTCCTTGCGCTTCCACTTCTTCATCCCCGCGCCGGCGTCCACCTCCGCCCACTTGCACTCGTACCGGTCGACCTCGTGCCACATGAGCATCGTCTTTTGCTTGAGCAGCACGTCGAGCACGGTGCGCGCCGCGTCGGCCGGGACGCCGGGCGCGTGGATGGTGACGCCCTCGGCGGTGATCGAGTCGGCGCAGGTGCTCACCGTGTCCGCGACCACCTGCGAGTGCTGGAGCAGCTGCCACAGCTTGGCGTCGACGAGCACCTCCGCTTCGCCGGTGCCTTCGGTCGCGCGCGCGGGGGCGCACTTGAAGAGGACCTTGAGGCCGAGCATGTCCTGAAACGTCAGCTTGGCGGGCTCCGGATCGGCGTCGTTCGTGGAGACGACGACGTCGTCCTCCAGCTGCCGCAAGCGCACTCCGTCGAGGTCGACGAAGCCAGCGGGCGGCGGCGAGCCAACCGGAGGGGCGCGTTGGCGCGGCATTCGCGTCCGGCGGGCGACGGCGCGCGCGTGCCCGCCGGGGGCGGGCGCGCAGTGCGAATAACGCGACTAGCGCGGTGCGGAAGAGGAGGAGCGCGGATATGGCGCTGCTCTCCAGAGGACAAATCCTCCGGGTCTGCGTCTTCGCGCTGCTCGGGCTGGGCTGCGTCGGCGGCATCATTGCCATTGCGCTGTCGGACGTGGTTCTAAAGGAACTATTCTTCATCTTTCTCGGCGTGGCCGCCTTCTTCTTCTTCGGAGACGCGGTGCGGGTGGTCTTCGACGCCGCCGAGGTCGCGCAGAACCAAAAGGCCCAGGCGGTGGCGTGGAGCGAGAGCGCGCCGGCGACGGAAGAGGAAATTCGGCAGGGGAACAACGAACGACAGACCGGGGCTTCGGCTTCGGAAATACCGCTCCTCGCGCTTCCGTAGGCGTTTTTGGGACGTGAGAAGTAGCTTGTTAGAAACGCACACCGCGCACACACGCACACACGCACACACGCACACACCGCGCACGCACGACGACTACGGAAGGCGCATCTGGACGACGAACACGCACTCGTCGCGGCAGTAGGGGCACTTCATCGCGTCAATGGGCGGCACGGCAGCGGCCTTGACGCGGTCCGCGCAGCCCTTGCACATGGTGAGGTGGCCGCACGGCGCGCAGAGGTGCGTGCGCGGCGCGTCCTGGCAGATGAGGCACTCGCCCAGGGCGCTGAGGTCTTCTTCCTCCGCTTCCCCGGCGGGGGCGAGGTCGTCCTCCTCCGAGTCGGACTCGTCGACCACCGGCTCGCGAAAGCGGTCGAACTCCCCGGCTCGGGCGGCTTGGGCGGCTTGGGCGGCGTCGGCGGCGGCCTCGGAGGCGTCGGCGGCGTCGGCGGCGCGCGCCTCCTCGCGCCGCGCGCGCGCCGCCAAGCGCCGCAGGCTTGCCTCCGCGACGAGGTTGTTGTTGAAGCCGCGCAGCGCCTGCTGCCGAGCGCGCTCGTCGTCGGGGTGCGGCGGCAGCGAATCGAAGAGCGCTGCGCCGCCGTCTGCGGGCGCGGTCGGCGAGTACGAGGGCGAGGTCGGCGAGTACGAGGGCGAGGTCGGCGAGGGCGAGGTCGGCGAGTACGAGGGCGAGGTCGGCGAGGTCGAGGGCGCGACGGGGTTGTACTCGGGCGAGGGCGCGACCGGATCGGGAAAGTCCTCCTCCAGCTCCTGCTGGCGCCGCCGCTCGGCGGCGCCGTTCATCTCGGCTCGGTAAATCTCGGTGTCGTCGTCCTCCCGGAACCGCACGTCCGCCGGTTGGATCCACTTCCATTCGCAGCTTTGGATCCGCGCCCGGACGTTGCGCGCCCGCTGGGCCGCGACGCTATTGTACTCGCGACGCCGCTCCTCGAGGAGCGCGGCCCGCACGGCCGCCGCGTCGCGCTCCGCCGCCTGGGCGCGCCAGCCCATGTCGGGCGTCCACGTGCGCGCGTTGCCGCGGCGGTGGTTTGTAAAAGCGACGACGCTGTGCTCCATTGTTGCACGATAGGCTATTACACACGCACGCCGCTCAAGGCGCAGCCGCCGTCGCAGCGGGCGCGCTCAAAGACGGGCGCCGCGCCCCGCGCGCGCAAGACCCCCCGCGCGCAACCGCGCGCAACCGCCCGCAGCCGCCTAGAGCTCGCCGGCCCACGTGCTCGACGGGCCCGTCTCGTGCCACCACGGCCGGTAGTTGGGGTCGTCGGTGAACGCGGCGCTGCGGCGCAGCGGCGGCACGCGCGGCGGCGCCCCCGGGGCCACCGGCGACCCCGCCGGGCTCCGAAGCGCCGGGCTCCGCGGCGACCTCGACGGCGACCTCGACGGCGCACGCGTCGCCGCCATGCGTCGGGGGGCAATCGGCGGGCCGCCCGGCGAGGGGGGCGTCGGTGGGAACCGGGGCAGATCGTCCTGCCCCGGGGAGCCCGGAATGGCCGCGTTGCGGTCACGGTTTTGGAAGACCTCCGCCTCGTTTTGGCGCGCGAGCGCGCGCCCGGCCCGGATGCGCTCTTGGTAGTCGTGCGGGTTGAGGTTGGGGGCGAAGAGACCGCGCCTTGGCGCCCACTCGTCGTCGTCCCACCAGGCCGCGTTGTGCGCGTCCATGGGCCCCGCCGGGAGGCGTCCGGGCTTGTCCTGGCCGAGCCAGTGGTGGTGCTCGAGGTGGCGGATCCGGCTGCGCTCCTCCGCGTCGTAGGGGTGGCTGTACATGTTGCGCAGCAGCACCCAGTCCGACCACGGAATCTCCTCGCGCGTCTCCGGCAGCTCGGGCTTCTTCAGCACCCACTTCCAGAGCTGCTCGGCCCGGTACAGCCAGCGCCTGCCGCGGCTGTCCGTGACCTCGAAGGTCACCGCGTCGGGCTTGTAGCCCGGGTCGCTGGGGTCGGTCGGTTCGTTGTACAGGATGTCCTCTTGGTTCATGGGGTCGACGTCCCTGTTCAATTCCCCCGTCCGGGGGTCCAACGACTCGAGCTTGCGGTACCGGATCGACGGGTCGTTCGCATCGACAGCGCCGTCCTCAATGCCGCCCCACGGCGCGAGGACCCGCACAAAGGGGCCCGTCGACGCGGCCTTGCGCGCGCCGCGGCCGGCTAAGACCGCGTCGACCACCGACGCGCGGCCCCCGCGCGCCATCGTGTTTACTAGGCGGTGGTCGGGGAACCGTGTTATGTCAACGCAACGACGCCGCACCACACGGACCGCGCGACGCACTACGACCACCTCGGCGACCTCGGCGACCTCGGCGAGCGCGAGTGCGCGTCGAGCGCCATCTTGCCGACGAGGCCGTCGATGGCGTAGGCCGCCGCCGAGAGCCCGACGCCGAGCGTCGCGCACACGGTCGCGAACCAGTACATGGTCGTGAGCATGCGCTCCCTGAGGTACTCGCCAAAGGCCGCCCACGAGCCCCAGCCCTTGGGCGGGTGCACGTCCTCGGTCACCGCCTCGACGCCCTTGAACTTGGCTCCGCCGTACGTGTTTGCGTCGTAGCCGCCCGCGGTCCGGATCCAGAGCATGATATCGGAGGCGCCAAAGATCTGGATCTCGAACTTCTCGAGCACGAGCTGGCCGCGAGCGTTCTTGGTCCACGTCGGAAGCGCGACGCCGCCGTTGGGAAGGTCGATCTTGATCGGCACCTCCTCGCCGCGCGGGCCGCCAAAGTGCCACACGTAGTTGCGCGCGTGACCGAAGCCGCGCTCCTCGTTCCACACTTCGACGACCGCGGGCAGCGAGCCGTCGACGGCGCGGCGGAAGCTGACGACGCCGCTTCCAAAGGAGTTTTTCGAGTCGATGTCCAGCGTGCCGCCGACCTCGCGCAGCGACAGCGGCCCGTCCGGTTCGGCGCCAAAGCGCACCGGCGGCCCGCTGGGCCGCACCGCCGGCGGTGCGGTGCCGTTGGCGACGCCGTGCGCGCCGCCGTGCGCGCCGCCGTGCGCGCCGCGCACGTAGGCCTGCACGGCGCCCCAGCCCTCGGTCTTGGCCACGCGGTGCTCGGCAAACGCCCGCTCGACGACGCTCGCGCGGCGGCGCAGAGGGGGACCGGACGACCGAACCAGCGGCATTTGCAATCGCGCGCACACACACACGCTGCCCACTAAACACTTTCCGCGCGCCGCGTTATCGCCGCGGCGCGCACTGGCTACGCGCAGCAGTCGAAGCAGCGCTTGGCCGCGTCGTAGAGGGCCTTGACCTGCGCGTCGTTCTTGCAGTCGTCCTCGACGTCGACGATGGACGACATCAGCGCTTGAAACGCCGCCGAGCGCACCGTCTTGACGACCGACGGCAGAGTGCGGACGCAGCGGTTGCGAAAGGTCCAGTCGGTAATGTTCGTCGGGTAGACGGCGTTGGTCTTCTCGTTGATGAAAAAGGCGACGACGGTCACGCTTTGGTTGACGCCCTCGTAGAGGTACCGCACGGCGATGTTGCTGGGCACGGCGCCGTCGCGCAGCGCCGCCAGCGTCGACCACATCGAGTCGTGGATGCCGAGCGCGCGCGACAGCTTCCACATGTAGGCGGCCCACTCGCCGGAGTCTGACGCTGCGACGAGCGCCGCGGGCGGGGTCAGCATCATCGGCTC